>Ga0099826_10002872_pt1 | contig 11401 bp, 5 predicted proteins | sample Mtrugardesep15_FD_76830 | JGI IMG/M metagenome (GOLD analysis project Ga0099826, IMG submission 76830) | Root nodule microbial communities of legume samples collected from California, USA - M. trunc garden sep15 | ecosystem: Host-associated > Plants > Roots > Nodule | place: USA: California...
TATATATATATATATATATATATATATATATAGCAACCTTTCAAAGATATAATATAAAAGTCTACCATACCATCATGAGCACCTTCTAATAGCAAGAACATCAAACAGCTATGTTATTTCAAGGCCAAAACTATCTGAAAATCAATCCTAAACCAAGTTAATGCAGTGTAATTCTATTTGAGGAGAAAAAGAAACACGTATATACCCAATTAACTATGCACATATACATTTTTTTTTGACAAAATATACACACATACATCATTATATATTTATATTTACACTAAAAAATAGCATAGCAAGATAATCACATTTTTTTTTAAAGAAGCAAGATAATCACAATTAATAAATGGCAAGAAAAAATTGCATCGAAATCCAAGGAGTTCCAATACCTAAACTGAAACAAAGATGCAAGTGAAATGAAATGAAATGATAATTAGGATATACAAGAGACTTACAATTGTAGAGGATGATTAATGATGGATAGTAATGGTAAGACGTGGTACATTGTAATACAACACATAAAAAGAAAGAGCTAGAGAGAGTTCCATAATAGTGTTGAGTGACAACCTAACCATAGTGAAGTAGATGTTTGATCTCTTGTAGGTTTAGGAGTCTATGACAAAGGTGAGGGAAGGTAGTAGTGGTATTCAATATTCATGTCTAAGTGTGTTTCTGAAAATGATTTTTATTTTGATTTCTGAAAAAAAAATTAAATGAAACACGTACCATTAATAAACAAAGCTCCAACTTAAGAAAAAAATAATAAGATGGTATGAAAAATCTAAGGGATTAGTAAACTTACATTTTTTCTTCCACATTATTTCTGTTTTAATTTCTTGTCATATTTGTACCATACATCTTGTAGCAAACAACAATTAATTAGTCAACTATTAAATCATCTAATGATTAGCTGTATAATTTAAGGGAGATATGTGTAAGAAAGTATGATTATTTGAAAGCCAAAAAATATTAATCGTTTGATTGGGGGATCATTTTTATCCTTCCATGTTTTCTTTTCTGTTTTGTAACCCTCTAATTGAAATGAGATTCTAATGATTTAAAGTTCGGTCATGATGTAAGTAAAACTCTTTTGAAGGATTTGTCCTTATTGATATGACAAGTGTGAGTTCTCATAATTGAAGAATTGTTGTCTACAAGTTTAGGATAAGATGTGGTATCCAATCTCACTTGTGTAGTTACTCAAAACCCAACTTTAGACTCATCTCTAAGGTATTTCACCTCTCAATCATATATTTTTTTATCCATCTACAAGGCTCGAACCATAGACTCTTCTTAATGAATCTGAGTTTGTTGTGAATTTAAACCCCCTGTGCAAAACTAACAAGACAATATGCGGAACAAATAACAATGGACCATAACAACAAAAACATCAAATATATAAACCTATGTGTATAGAAAGTCCATAATCAAAACAAAGAACAAAGATAAAGAAAATAGAGTAGCAAACGCACCAAATTATTTACCCAATTTGACTTAAAGTGACCTTTGCATAGGGGTGAGAGCATATCGCCAATCTATTATCAATGGATCTTTATAAGGGGTACAAAGAATTTTCAAGAAATAAGCTTTTACAATAAACCCTAATTTTCACCTCTTTGTGTTTCATTAAAAAAACACGTATAATAATATAGTATAATTGTTACATCCTTTAGCTAATATGTAATAGATACATTATAAAAACTTAAGAAAAAACAAAGCTCCAACTTAAGAAAAAAAATAATAAGATTGTATAATTGTTACATTGTTTAGCTAATATGTAATAGATACATTATAAAAACTTTGTTCTTGCATTGTAAGCATCCAAGCTTATTATTTTAACAATTTTTATATCTTTAACTTTCTTCTTTTATTTATGTATTTGTTAGTGTAGCTTAAACCCAAAAATAGCCATACCTAATGCTCTACAAAAGATGTTAAGGAACACACAACTAAGAGATATAGTTTTTACATCAACGTTAATCGGTTGAAGTAACGGAAATCAAAATTGTGGAAACTCATCCAACTTTGGCTGATTTCAGCTTCCATCAACAAGTGAATATTAAGATATCCATTTACATATATCAATGAGTATCAAGTTTTTCTTATATAAAAAACATTATTATCAACATGTGTGTGCGTTTAGATAGATAGATAGATAGATAAATAATCAGATAGATTGCTTTGATCTTTTTTATTTATATATATTTTTGTTTTACTTTTATGATATTATTCTTTATTAAAGAAAATTAAGCAAATTAGAAGTTGAATTTTATCAAGTGATACATTAACATCCCAATTATGTTAGCACTCTAATGTACTATCAACATCACCTCCAAAAGTATTATACAAAATGAAAAATAAACAAGGGTGGAGACATAAGCCAAACCTACCAAAACAAAGTTAACCAAAACGATAATTAGACAAGTCAAATTTATCTCTAGAAAGGCCTTCTCTAAAGCAATAAGGAAGGGTATCCCATCTAACTAAGTCATCTATAAAGAAACCATCATTAGCAATTCTATCACCACAAACATTCGTTTTCCTATAAATGTGAGAAATTCGAAATGTTAAGTTTCAAAAAGTTGCAAACAGTTCTTCCACTTGTTTGCAACTTTCTGAACAGTTCATATAGAATCACATTCAAATCATATTGGTTTCAAACTCTAAATTGAATAATTTCAATGGAACATATAACAACTATTACTTTAGTGTGAAGAGAATTAGCAATATCAATATTAGCAAAGAAGCACTAACAAAAGTTCTAAGATGGCTTCTTAAAAATACCCACACAAGTAGAAACACAAAGAGATCCTCTAGATTCACCATCAATGTTGCATTTTATCCAATAAATTGGTGACATAATCCAACATACCTGTTTAATTAAAGGAAGATTTAGATGAGCATGACATTGAAATACATCAGGATAACAAACTCTTAAATAGATGAGTAAATGTTACCTTTGAATTATTTTTGATTTGAACCAAATCTTGTTCAAACATGGGAGGGATTTTTTGAAATCTCAAGTTATTTCTTCATTTCCAAACCATCCATAGAATATAAGTGATGACAACATTCTTTATTCAAATTCAAACTATTAACCTGTTTCTCAATTTTCAACTTCATTAAATTTAATTTAGCTAGGTTTTGTCAAATTTAATATAATTCATGTTTTAAATGATAAAATTAATAGAGAAAATTTTAGTTGATTATTTAATTAAATTATTTTGTAATCAACTTTATATACTTATACTTTTGAGGAAGAGGACAATAATCTTATATCTAACTCGGACAACTATGGAGAAATACACATTTTTTTAAGACACATGAGAAATACCCTATTTTACATAAAACAAACACACACATACGTCATCACATTTTATTTTATTTTTAAGTAAGATCACATATCTAATTCTAATAAGGTGCAATATATGGTAGGTGCAAAATCCAACCAAACATAGAGCATGAATGTGAAAATTCAGGTAACGAATCTTATCAAAGAAACCTTGATGAAAGCCTTATATATTGTGTATCTAACAAAATCTTAAGCTCCTTACATAGCAAACAAAATTTTAATGTCACACTTTACTCATATATATGGTCCCAATCTCCACTTTCCTCATATTTGGGTCTCCATGACTGTGGTTTGTGTCTCTTTTTGTTGATGACAAAATCTCTTGTTCAATCTTGCATCGGTTATAACTTATAGGTAATATGAATTTTGTTTATTTGACTTTTCAACTTTGGACCCTCTTATTTGTGGGGTCCTTAGAAAAAAAAGGTAGAGATAACTTTCCTAATCAGTATATGACATAGAGATATAGGCAGATTTTAATTAAAGCTACCATATGGTATATATATATATACACATATTTATAATGACATCTCAACTTGTTTTCTGCACACAAAGATAACTTTCGCTTTCTTTCCTGTGTATGATATCTAAAGTTTTCTTTTTTTTGGTGAAAGTTTTCTAAAATTAAGAAAATGTGACAATTGATTGATTACCCTTATCTAATCTAATGTACACATTGAGAGACACCCATTTGAATGATCCAAGTAATACATACACTCTAAAATTTAATCATCATTGGATTGAGATTGGACGGTCCATATTTAAAAATTTAATATTTTAGTTTTTTCTAAAATCGAAACATATTGAAATCTAAACGATTTAATTCCAATCAAACTACCATGACACCCTTTTTTTTTTGAAACGGACAATTTTACTAATTAATTGTTAGATTAATATTATTTTTTTTACCATGTTTAAACTCTAGTTTTCCAATTTCTTTAACTTAGTTTAAATCAGTTTAGATATCCAACCACAAGATCAAAACACCCAAACTGCATGAAGACATGGATACTTTTTCCCCATTGGGATTGAATTATGTTGCTAAAAAAAACAGGATTTATGAAAGGCTTTGTGTCATGGTCAAAGAGCACTTAAATATGTAAATACAAATCACACCCTATCGATGTGTTCACATCACATTGAACTCCTATGTGAAGTACAAGTCAAGCACTTGTTTGTCGACTTTGAATCCCTTGCTGACATAACTTATTTTTTCTTTCTTTCTTATATGAGCATAGCTTCTTTTCCTTATATAAATAAATGATTGTATTGTAAAAAAAATTAATGTCAATTATCTAGCAATATTTTGTACCATGCTCTTTAATGATTCAAACATAATAATAATTAAAAATCAATTATTGAAATAGCCTTCGTAGAAAAAATATAGATTATAACTTTATAATTTTTTGTCAAAAAAAAAAAACATTATAATTTGAAATTATTTCTATTTTGGTTTTATTGCAGATCATTCACACATGAGATGTTGATGTGGTAGAAAATCATGCCACACATATTTTTTGGATGAAATGGTTGAAAAAAAATTGTATATTTTTTTTTCTATCACTAATAAAGGAATTGAAATAAAGAGAGATTAAAATAAAATCTTAGGGATTAAAATCAAAGTTCTCTCAAATGTTAGGGAGAAAAAATAATAACATTGACGCGATGATTGAGAAGGATGCTTTCATTGTATTTAACGTCTTTTAACTAAGGATGACAAAACAGATTGTATTTGTCGGGTTGTCCCGTTTAACCCGTCTTTTTAACGGGGCGGTTGAGATTTTGACCTCTCCACTAGTAGGTTGCCCGCCCCACCTAACCCACTAAAAAATGGGGTGGTGACAGGGTGGAGTAGGTTGGGTTGAGTTGAATTAAAAAAAAAAATAACTCTTTTTTCACTTCTTTTTATTTGTAAGTTAAGATCAATTTTGTAATTTTCCCATCCTAAGAGTAGAGATAAAAAAAATTCATTTAATTTAATCACTTTTGGACGTCAATATTGAAGATCCAATGACATGAGTATTCTTATCACTTTAACTTTATCATATTATTTGTAATCATTTTTTCGTGTATGCTATTAATTTTGATGTTGTGAATTTGTTTGCAGATTCATCATTTACGTTTGTAGCGATGTTGAATGATGTACTCCATCAATTTGAATGAATAAATATCATTTTGTTTTTGTCAAAAAAAATAATTAGACAATATGCAACTCGTGAGGTTTAATTTTGGATATATTGTTGATTTATTATAGATTTTTAAAAGATGCAATTTATATGTTTAAATTATAATTTTTATATTGTTAGTGTAGTCATTAGTTATATATTTAGATTTCCTTAAATTGGCTTTACATTTATATTTTTTTTATACTTTTTCCATTGTTTTCGTGAAAATTTTAATTAATAATAAAAAAACATTGACTAATCGATGCGCCAACCCATCGGTCCGCCATAAAATGGGATGGGGGAAATTTTTTAACCCTATATCTCTATTTAATCCATCTCGTTCTGCCACTTTTAGACGGGTTGTTGACGGGTGGGAGACACATTTTGACATCCATACTTTTAACCACCAGTCAAGTTGTTTTCATTCTTTTTAATGTCTTACATTACTATTGATGTGCTATACTATTTCTGTAAATATTCATGCTTTCTATGTTGTAATCTATCCCTTATGTTACCATGTATCATATATATTGAGATTTATTGATCCTGCGAAGAGCTTGCGATATTGGCCACGATTATTCTTTGTTGACAACTCATGTTATCTTCACCACTCATATTCTTCATTGATGGTTTGCAGTAGTTTAAATGTTGAATTTTCTTTGAATGTTGTACAAGCATGGGCGGATGCAATACATGGTTAGGTGTGACTATAGCCACACCAAAATTCTCTCCCAATTTTTTTACGTATAAAGAATGTCTATAAAAATGAAGTGTTATAAGAAGTTGATGGTTGTTTTGTCCTAATTAACAATTGTTAGGGTTATAAATAGACATGGACTATTAAAATTTGCCCAAACAAAACTAGTAAAATTTTCATTTTGAATGAAATAGTATAGTCTTTAATTTTATTGAGCAATTTGTTTTGGACATTATTGTTTTAGCCACACTAAAAAATTAATCCTTGATCTGCCTCACGTTTTGATTTCAATAATACTCTATTTTACTTTATTACCGGGGTGAGCAGCCGTCATTTTTGCTCAAAATTTATTTTCATTTTGCTTTGCGTTTTGATCTTTGTTGAATATTTGTAACTTTCGATCTTTAACTATGTATTTTTTGGTTTGCTTTTCGTTCCGATCTTTATTGAATATTTGTCCATAAAGTTATTGGGGGTAATGGTGGAAGCATTGAAATAAATAGATCGTGAAGGAAAAGAGCCTCTACTGAAGTTCTAGAATTTTAGGTTGAAGATCGACGAATATTATTATTTATTTTTTTTGGTTACAAAGATCGATGGATATTAAATTTTGTATTAAATGGTATATATAAAAAATGCTAAAAAGTGCATTCATTTTCGGTCTAAACTTTCTACTTTTTATTGTTTTAATTATTGTCTTTAGAACATTTGTTAGTAAGACTGGCTGAAAACTTCAATTTATGAGAGACAAACATGAGATGTTTCACTTAGTCAATCATTTAACTGATCTTCTTCTCTTAATCAATCATTTTCTTCTATCAAAATAATTTATTTTAATAATTCATCTATTAAATACAATAAAATCATCAAAATCGTCAAAATTTAAATTTACCAAAGTATTTTTCCATGACACATGCCTTGCGTGTGTTTCACCAAGAATCCATTTGATCTCATTTGTCAATAAAATGTGAATGGCACATACTTATGACCCCTCTAAATTAATGCTTTTTGACTTCTGAAAATTTGCTTCTAAAATTGCACATTGAGTGCAATATTGTTAATTTGCTTCAAAATTGTTAATTGTCTATCATGAAATCAGCAATTTAGGGATTTTTCCTAAAGCGTTTGGTAGTTTTCTTTTTTGACAAATAAAGTTTTTGAGAGTTGGGTGTAAAATAAAAGATTTAATCCGTATTTAAACTTTAAAGATTGTTGATGGCCTTGCTAATATAGGATTGTCCTTAGATCATCTAACCTGCTGGGACTCAGTCCCTACATTCATCCAGCCGCCTTATGTTCAAAACAAGATAGGTTGGCTTATGTTTAGATTTGTCCCTTCTTAGAGGAGGTAGTAGCTTTTCACTGCTCCACTTTTGGTTTTTTTAATAAATAAAAAAATTTAAGATTTTTTCCAAAGTTGGTTTCTACCAATAGTGATAATCCTATTCAAAGCATTGAGGGACTCTATATGTAAGTGTTGTGAAAGTTTAATTTATTTTACTAAACTCAACTTTGTTGGAAAGAATTTTTTAAAAATTGTCGTTAATATTTATTATGTTCCACCATCTAAGTATGTTATACTATGTTTTGAGGTATTGTCTGCTTTGGATCGTTGAATGAGCCCTTATTATTTAATCCTTTAAAAAGATATTACTTTATCTTTTGACAAAAAGATATCTATATTTTCTTCTATAACATTATATAAAAGAAACACATCAATTTGGGATGTATTTCTTTTTTCGTTTTTACCTTTCATTAAATCTATTTACTACTTTATCCTTTTTATGATAATATTTAAGTTATTATTAATTAAAAAAACAGTTAAGTCCCGTTAAAAAAGGGACAACTCTTCTACAATATTTGATAAATAAATACTCTATTACAATATGAACAATATTTTTTTAATATTAATTGTAAAAAATATTTGATCATAGTATATGTCGAAATTGAAATATACTTCTATATATATTTAAACATAGTAGAAAAGCAGATGGTACTGATAATGTTCATAGATACAACTTGGGTTTATCTTTTTGTATTCGCACAATTGTAAATCTCGGTCATTATATGAAAATTAAATAATTTCTATTTTGATATAAATTATATAGATTCAATAAAATTAGAATATGAACAATATAATCCTCATTCACCACCGAGAATTCTCAACAACAAACTTTTTCCAACTATGGATGATAGGGAAGCGGTGTAGTTCAACTTTTCTCCCTTTTCTTCTGGTGGAATTAATTGAAAAGAAACTATTTTTTTTGTTGGTTTTGCGGAATATCATATGATCTAAGGTGGATCAGGCTCGGTATAAAACGTCACCCATACATAACTCTAAAGACTAACCATTTTGAAGAGCAGAAGCACATTTAAGGGCTACTTCTCTCAAATAATATTTTTTTATATATCTCTCAATAATTTCTAATATTAAAAGAGTCGTTGATAAAATATGAAACCATCTACATAAGTAATCCTCACTTTTATTTTCTAGATGAAGTACTTAAAAGAGTCATCTACCTGTCTGAAATTTAAACCAAACCAAGTCAGTTTAGTTAAACGAAAGCAATAAGTCATATGCAATATGCATATCAGTGTGGTGGGTCATTATCATTTTTTGTTGTTGACAAAAACGAGATTATAGCATTTCATGTAATTATTTTTTCCGATATTTTATAATCTTATTAGAGATTAATTCGGTAAGATAATTATATCATGGTTCAACTATAGTAATTTTAATGACAAATAAATACTTTATAAAAAAATTAAATACAGTTTTGGTCTTCTAAATTTCACAATAGTATAATTCTGACTCCTAAATTTCAACTACTAGGTTTTGTCCCACAAAGTTTAACAATTGTTTAAATTTGATCTCTCAAGTTTATCATTTTTGCATTTGTTATCCTCTGTTGATATTCTGACTTAAAAAAACAATATTTCAGTAAAATGATAATAATTATAAAAACGAAAGAGTATTGGTCAAATTCATGATGTGACAACTTTTTCTACAATAAAACTTTTTTTGACAAATTTATAATAAAATTTACTCCATGTTTAACATACATGAAAGCAATGTGCATTGATTATACATCACTAATATATAATTATATAATTATAAAGCTCGCAATTTAATAAACTAAAATAAAAAATATAACCTGCGGAGTTTTCGTGGAAATCATAATCTAATTTCATTCCTATGGTATGGTAGCATATTAATGAAAGTATCACTAAAAGAACTTAAAATTAGTTTTGTCTAGTGTTGACCGATTCAATCTCCTCTATAATTACATTCATCCACATAAATCATAATTTTTAAGTATGACTCATTAAGAGACAATTTAACTGATTCAAATCTTAAATTGACTGACATACATTTTTATTAAATCTTTACAATATTGTCTCATTTTTTTTTTTTACCCTTCGTATGTTATATGATTGATATTAGTGAAGTATCTTATAAGTATTCACATGTATTCATCAAATATCCTATAAGTATTTGATAAAATAAAGTTAGACAAAAAAATCCAAAAGATCAAGATCTACCAATATTCTAGCAAAATATATAAGTTTTTTTTCCCTGCTAGGGGCTTATGATTAAAGGAATTACAATATCCCTTGCAACAGTAAAATAATTTCAGGCCTCCAATATTCAAGAGGACGACCATGAATCCTAATCCAACATTGAACATTTAGTGTACCACGTCGTATCCGAGTTGGCATACAAGTCACCCAACAACAAGAAACCCACATAAACCTTCAATAGATGAAAAAATGAAAATAAAACCCCCTTACCAAAAGGTGTGAGAGATCATTTTCCAAACACTTTGCAAAGATTGTTTGGATTATATCATTTTCCAAACACTTTCCAAAAATTGTTTAGATTGTTATACAAGTCATCCAAAGTGAGAGGGATATCCCTTTTCTTAAACATCAATCTTCCGTGAAGAAAAGTCTGGCAAGATCAATCTACCTGATTGTTCATTAATACTTGCTTAATGATTTTGCTTTGAAGATATGATACACCGATAACAACCTTATCATCATTCTCCTTGGTTAAACCACTTGCCGCAAAACCTCTCTTAATCACCATCACAACACTGCTAATCACTATTGCAATAGAGCATGCATTAGTGTTCGCATCTATCACAATGTGTTAAGTGATTTTATTGACACATGAGCATTCTCGTTAATTAAATATCGTGCAACACAACGCAAAAAAAAGGTTTGATGAGTTTGACTAAAAAGTTTGAGTGGGTACTTAAAGAAAATTGATTATATATTTTATTACTGTTATAAATTATGAAATTGTTTGTTTTATAGCACAACTATTAATTAGACGAAGTTGACCCAACAATATAAGGGAGATTTGAAACACCCACAAACTAAAAGGTCTATATACCTCCTATAACCGGCCAAGTATAAGTATGGCAACCTATAATTTTAATTTTTTTAATTTTTTCAAGTGGGCCACGAAACCATTTTATGGAATTTGGATTTGGCAAAAACTAAAATCGTTCCAAAATTATTTAAAATCCTGCAAAATAGACCTATAATTGTTAATTTTTAATTTTTCCATGTGGGCGTAAAGGACTCTGCCCCTGTCCACGAGTATGAAACTAGAATAATTCAATGAGCATCTTTTAGTTAGTTTATTTTCTTGCTTTTTTTCCTCTTGTTATGTTTTTCTTTTTATTTTCTCTGCTCTAGGCTTGTCTTACACCCCTTTGTTATGTGTTTCTATTTTCTTTGCTTTGTATTTTCTCTTTCCTTTTGTTCTTTTGTTCCTTTTATTTATATATATGTATTGCAGTTGGTTTACCATCTGCATCCCATTTGTCTAAACAAACCTTATTTAATTAATAAAATAACCAAAGTTTGCAATTATAAATAATTTTATGTTAAAAGATACAAAGTTTTTGTGTAACACTCTTTCTTTTATATTATATTATCTATAAAGGGGATATAAATTTTGGTTTGGCTTTTTAAATTTCTATTTTACCCTTTATATAAACTGTTTTTTACAATTTAATCTTTATTTATTTAGTTAAATAATCAAAATTTTCAAATATATATATATATATATATACACACACACACTTCCGTACGAAAAGATACTTTTTTTAAGAATAAAAAATGGTATATATTAACAAAACCAAAGGCATCTCCTTAGCACAAGGTGTACTAAGA
>Ga0099826_10002873_pt1 | contig 11400 bp, 7 predicted proteins | sample Mtrugardesep15_FD_76830 | JGI IMG/M metagenome (GOLD analysis project Ga0099826, IMG submission 76830) | Root nodule microbial communities of legume samples collected from California, USA - M. trunc garden sep15 | ecosystem: Host-associated > Plants > Roots > Nodule | place: USA: California...
AAATAAATTAAATTTTATAAAATGACTGTTATGCACATAAAATTAAGGAGATTATGAGTTTTAATAAGGACGATTATGAAATTTTGTTGTACTTCGATTTTTATATATTGTTAGTAGATTTATTTAGATAGGATCACTGGTAACTTCTTTTTTTAAGGCAATTCTAGTAACTTCATAAAGAAAAGGAAGGAAAAAAAGAATAAATAAAGATAAATTTTTATGAAACTTGGGAGTTTGGTTGTGTATTTGTATCCCATATGCAAAAATTGTTTAACATTTATATTATTTTAAAATCAATTAATATAAAAAATGACATAGCATTTAATGATTGAATGAGTGGTGTATAATCTACTACATTACATAAATATCATTGTGTTCGTTATAAAGAAAACGTAAAATATTGTTCCTAAAATTGTTTTACAATATCGAGTATCAAGCACAATTTTGATATTTAAAATTTATAATTATCTTTTAACAAAAATCATAATAAATTGATATATTAAAAATATACATTAAACTAATCTGATATTTTATACGTTAGAATTCATTTTTTTAAACTGGAGTCAAAACATATTATAAAAATAGTGAATATAGTGAAATTAAATCATTCAAAAATAGTTTTTATAGGGACGAAGGAAGTAGTTAAAATAGGATATATTCTTTCATAAGAATGGTAGCAATATATATTTTCCAAAATTTCAAATGAGTCTCATAAAAGTTTGGTAAGTTCCGTTTGAGTTTTAACCAATAAAAAAAAATTAGAAATATATGTTAAAATATGTTGTTAAAATTTCTTATTCAGTGATTCATATTCATTCTTTGAGCGAATGACATGTGCGAAGGTAGGAAGAAACCTCTTATGTGAAGAAGAGACGGCGGCATACTGCTGGATACACCTGGGAGAAAAAGTATAATTTTTTGTCTTTCTTTTTTATTACTCCTCCGTCATTTCTTACTTGACCTAGTTGACTTTATCACGTATGTCAAGGTACATTTTTAAATTTTAATTTCTTCAATAATCTAATAGAAAAAATTGCGAAAAATTTTATATTTTAAAAATATTCATCGAGACGAATCTAACGACATCTTATATGTTATATTTTGTTTTTATATATTATTAAAAAAATATAGTCAAAGCATGTTACATGAATAGTATTCATTTTTAAACTAGGTCAAGTAATAGGGGACGGAGGGAGTATCTTAATGGCATATTACCACAATTTTGAAAATAAAATTTACCTTAACATGTTATCTAAGAACACGTGTGAGCTACAGATACATAGGATTTCCCTATTAATTTTAATCTATTTTATCCTCTATCATTGAATTATGAATAATCGTTAAATTGATGAATTTCACAGCATATATTTAATCTGTGTTATGATTTTTTTTGTCGCAGAGTTCGAGTCATTTTAAAGGTACTATTCTTTTTTTTGAAGAAACCAAAATGAAATATAACTCAATAAGAGTGATTCATCTCGCACAATGTGTGAAAAAAAGAACCACCCAAAAGTAATACAATGCTAGGTATCAGTTGCCAATGAGTGTAAAAAAACATATAAAAAGCTATTCCCTAATACCCATACATAACAAGGGGTTTCGCCACCAGTCATTATAACTAAAAGCAGACGTGAGGAAATTAGCCTTTAACCATGAAAAAGACAAAAACTTGACGTTTTCTAATAGCTGAACCAAATCTTGAACTTTGTTGTTAAATAGCCTGTTATTCCTTTCTTTCCAAATAAACCAAGCAGTCGCGTGCCAAATGACTTTGAAGAACATATGTGTAAATCGTGGTATACTCGCTAAATATCCGAAATGATGAAGATGATCAACAACTGATTCCGGAGCAATAAAAGAGATGTCGACCCACTAGTAGATATGGTGCCACAAACTACCAAAAATTGTGCATTCTAGAAGTGAGCCGCTGACTCATGGCTGCCATACCCTCCAACACAAGCGAGATCGTCATGATGGAGAACCCGCCTACCACCAAATTATCCTTTGTGGGGAGTCTATTACGAAAGAGCCGCCAAACAAAGACTGAAATCTTCATCGGAACTTGCTTCAACCATACGGCATTAAATAAAAAACGCTCCACAGGAGAAGCTGACACTGTAAGATGCATGTAAGTCCCTCGAACAGAGTACCCAATAATAGGATCATAAATCCACCTCTACCTGTCAAGAAAGGAATCTAGTGGGGGTCTTTAAAGGTACTATTCTCTTAATTTTCTAACCCGGCTTTTTTTTCCTAAAATGAAAACCAAGAAAATATATCATCCAATAACCCAAAATCAAATAAAAAATAAAACTAACACCAAACCAACTCATAAGAGACTTGTGACATGTAGCTTTTAGAACTTCCTTCCTTCATGAATCACAATGATATAGTCTCAGTTTTTACCGCATGACCCCGATTCTTTATTCCTTTTGCAGGAAATGATGTCCACTAGATACATTTGCTATGAATCTTCCTACCTTGAATCTTTGCTGTGTTTGTGTTAGAAACGTCGGGGTGCAAGTAAGCCTGGACAAACTATTGGATATAGTTAATTAAACGTGACACAGTGTTTATATAGATGGTACAACAGGTAGACCATTTTGGATATCTACACGGTTTTTTTAGAGTTGCACCTCTGGAGCAAAATATAAGTGAGATTGCTTCAAGATGATGTGACTTTAATTGGCCTACAAAAAAAATTTAGATGAGTTCATCATTGGACTGATATGAGGATTGTATGCGATTCCCAATGTTTGATATGAGGATTGTATATTATTGTACTACACAGAGCATCTATAATAGAAACATTTATTTTTGGATACTTAAATGGATCTCACATGTATATATCATTCGTTTATAATTTTTTAATAATAGTATATAATAAGCACTCAATCATTTGAACCTAATATCTCACACAAATTTTTTAAATGGGACCCATTAATTAATTATCAATAATTTTATATCATTATATTTCAATTTTTAATATTAAAAGAGTGTGAGTTCCGTTTAAGATCGGAGGCCTTAAATGATCCCCCAAAACTTGTAAGGGCTCCCAAAATTTTATATTCAATGAAGGTACTTTTAATAAATATCGGGACTTAAATGTTTAAGACCGTGCTTCTTACTTCCTCTATCAAATATTACGTTAAACATCAATTATTCATAGACATATACATTTCAGCAAATTAAATAGGCATTCCAAGAGGTTTTCGTAAACAACACAAAGACCTCTTCTAACGTGCTAAACACACTAATCTCCCTTCATTTTAATACCGCCAAACTTAAAACTCTAACGATATCTTATATGATAGTATTATTTATCTTTGTATATTAATAAAAAAATTGATTAAATTAAATTAGGTAAAAATTACACATTTTCAAACAAGTCATCTATTGCGGGACGGAGGGAGTATTTGTTAATCCTTATTTATTAATTTTGTTAAGTATTAACCTAATTTTTCCCCTCCACTAATCCCTTATTAGGTTTGCAACAATTCTATCCTAAAATTTTGACTCTAAATTTCCATCATATATGTTTTTCATTTCTCTTTCTAATAACCATAAATACTTTTCAAAGCAAAAATTTAATCCTTATCCTTATTATTTATTAATTTTATTAGGCGTGCAGCAACTTAACCTATTGTTTCTGTATATTTTTTTTGACAAATTGTTGTACACTTATTTAATACGTTTACCAACAGAATACTCTAATTTCCATGCAAACTCGGATACCCTAAATAATTTGTTAGAAACCATGAACTACATTAATTTTTTATGTTTAACTATAAAAGTAATAAATAAAATTGACTCGTGCAACAATATAATTTTGTATTCTTTTTATCTTTTTTCTTTATAATTTTTTTATTATCATTCGATTGTAATATTTGTATCTCCAATAATCTAATTTGCGTTTATTGATCGATCCACGATCTTACGGGTTAAAGATCATTTATTGGTCTCTATTATAGTCGAAAATATCCATGCGTCGCACGGGTCAAAAGTCTAGTTGATAATATTTTTTTTAGTTTGCGTTTTTCTCCAAAATAGATTGATGAATATATCTCTCGCTTCATCGTTACTAAGCTCTAAACCAACAAAAGTGTATGAGACCAAATATACTTTATGGCTGCCGCAAAATTTAAATTTCATGGATGTTGTGAGTTTTGCATAGCACCAAAATTCACTCCAAAAGTAAGGGATTTGAAAAATAATGGATTGAAAATAGTCAAACCGGATTTATTTTTTTCTATTCTTCCAGAGCTTCAAAATAAAGAGGAAAGAAGGTCTTCTCTGGTGTTAATTTCAGCTAGCTATCGAGTTGCCTAACATTTATTATCTCTATCTCTATGGTATAATACATGGAAAATATTTCATGAACATTCGTACATTCAAATAACACATTGAGAGATAAACAAATTAATATAAGTGTGGCAGGGACTGATTTGGATTTAATGTGACCCAATTGCCTTGCTTATTTTACTTTAGATTAAATAAGTATCTCGTTGTTATAAATATAACAAATTTTGATTTTAGTCTCTAAAAAATAAAATGAGATGTTCTCATCCTTATAATTTTTTTTTTTTGGTCTAATTGATATAATTTTGACATTTTTTTTTAACATAATATGAATATATAAAGGTTGAACATAATAAACGGAAATAACATGTATACACTTTTAATATAAAAGAGGTATAATCTTGACATTCACATTAACATAAAGTGGCCATTAAGGACCAAAACCAAAATAATTTTTTTTGTGATGATGAAAACATTCAATTTAATTTTTTAGGGACTAAAATCAAAATTCGTTATATTTATAAGGACGAAAAACTTATTTAACCCTTTTATTTTTAACCAATATTTAGATATTTATACAATGTAACATCACTTTTACGGTGTTATTGTCTTCACGTACTTCATTCATAACGCTACGAAAAATTACAAAACTAATAAAGATCCTAACGAGTGTTTTAAAAGCATTAGTGAAGAGACCAAAAGAAGTATTTTATTTTATTTTTATAAAAAGTTAGTGTATTATATTGATAAAAATAACATGTTCTTTTCGAGATAAATTTTTCTTTTATAAAATCTTTAACCAATTCTCTAAGAACATTCGTCAGGAAGACCATAATACTGTTATTATGCTCTAAACTATTCTTATATTTGTTGAAAAAGAACCGTGATTTACGTTGGTGGTTGACAAAATAATTAATTAGGGTTTTATTTTTATACTCCGCTAAAAATGGAGTTTTTTTTAAATAAAAAAAATCAACATTTTAGAGCAATTATAAATGTAACTTATATAATTTTTAGACACTTGTGTGTTCATATAGTTTTATATAAATTTTTATGATACAATCTTGACCCAACTTATTAAAATTTATGGATCCATATAATATGTTAATAAGAGAAATCATATTTATTCTCTAAAAAAAATGATATCTATACCACTATGTTACGTAAAAAGCTAAATTTTTACAACTATTTTTTGACAATTTTTAAAAAAACTCTCTTATACTGTCATTTTGTTTTTATTTTCTCTCTCTTTTTAAGCTATACGGTGTAAATTTGTTTGGGTTTTTGGAGGGCAGATTAAACATGCTCCATTTTTACTATATCTCACTCTCTTTTTTTTCACTTAATTTTTGTTTGTTATAATTCTTTTTGGGTATTTTTTAAGTAATCATTGTTTGCTTGTTCTCATCGTACAACTTTAATCGATAAAGGAAAATGTTGTTTTTCATAAACGAACAACACATTTGTGAAATACCACGAGCGAGTAATTTTTTCTAAACCTTGCCTCCTCTAACAATCTTAAAAAAGTCCTCAAAGTCCCTTTTTTTTTTTTTGGTAAAATAGCCTAGTGACTAGAGCTCACACAATTAATTGTAGAGAAGTGGGGTGTCCGGGGTTCTAACCCCAGCCCCTACATATAAAATGTGACATCCCTCTTAAATTGCAAAATTTGAAAGATATATATTTGGATTGTATAATTTAGACGTACCGGATATATTCAAAAAATTAAGGATATTTTATACATTTGAATTTTAAAATCCTGGTGTGAAAAGTACATTTTCTAGTTTTGGTTATGGCAATGAAAATTATTAAAATATGTTGTTGAGGACTTAACAATCATTTTTTTTTTTTTTGAGAGAACTTAACAATCATTTATAAACTGTGATAGTATTGCAACTATGCATAAAAAATCTAAAAATTGCATTTACATATTTAAATTGTACATTGAAGATGTGCAAAAGTGCTGAAAAACATATTTTACACGTTTAGATTTTACGATTCTGCATGTGTGAAACATCCACAAGAAACGCATTAAACTATAGATCAATTGTAGCTAATTTTTCTTCTAAATGTTGAGCTTCTCATTATCATTCAGACGATATAATTCATACAAATGTCATTCACATTTCAAAAATTGAATGAAGGTTAAAAAGAGGAGGTGGTTTATGGGCTTTGGATATGATAACATACCTATGGATAAATTCACAACATATATAGTGAATTTCTTTTCCCTACTCTTCTCGCCCGCCCTCTTAAATTTTCATTTTACCCCTTTTGGATTCTAACTCTTGTTCAACAATTTTCAAAAACACTTGGCTTAAGTATATTGACATGATTCAGATTCTACAATTTGAATGCATAATATACATTTTCAGCTAATCGAATTCGAACTGTATAAAACCCTAATTTTTTAGTTTTCAACACACACACCATATTTTATATTTTGAACAAGTAATTATACGTTCGGATTATAAAATCTAAACCAAGACAACACAAAAAGTTTAGTTTCTGAAATCGAACATGAGAACTTATGCTCTAAAATCCAAACACAACCAATATCATAAAAGAAGAAAAAAAATGGTTGCTCAAACACCAATTGTTTGAGCAAATGCAAACTTTTTTTTAGGGGTGCAAACTAATCTTTTGTTTAATAGTTGGAAAGGTGTCAATATTGACGAATTCAAACAACTTCACTTGAAAAATGGCACAATGTAGCAACATTCGAATTTGGGGGTGTTCTAGGATTGTTTTTGAGCAAAAATATGAAAATGGGAAAATGAGAGAAAAGAGGTTGAACATCACTTATATATTATCACTGTTCAATTTTTTTTAGTTTCAGATTACAGAATCTGAACCAAATGAGAAATTTATAAGGTGCGTGAGAAGGAGAGGGACAATAAGAATTTCTCAAATATATACATACATTTGTTAGTGGTCGGGTCATAAATAAAACAAAGATCAGCCCAAACTATAAAACTCTCATTTTACGAAGACAGTTGTTTTTTTGACATGCAAAATGTCCTAGGAACACAAGTAAAAGACTAAAAAACCCGATGGGGTTTAGCAAGGGAAAGGAGAGTTCTTTCCCACCATGGGAAAGACAAAATTAACGGTTAGATTGCACACTTCTATTAAATTTTATCATGTTCTTCCACACCTGATTCTAATGGTTTTTCATTCCAAACTTTTCTCATCTTCCTCCACCTACCTCTACCCATCTCTGTTGGATCTAAAAGAACATAAAATAAAATTTGAGCAAGCTTCATCTCTTCAAAATAAATCTGGATTTTTTTTTTTGTTCTAAGTGATTAAAATATTTCTTTATTAGATCTATATTTCTTTATACTAACAACACATGAAATTTTCTAAGTGATGCAAATTCTTAATGAAATCATACCAACAACCTAATCACAGAACTCTATATGAAAATGAAAGAGATTAACAAACATATTGAAAAGAGGGCAACAAGTGGCAGATCAAGTAAAGAACATATGAAATCATATTATCATCCACTACTTTTGCCATATTAAAAAAAAACATATTATCATCTGCCATTTTTTTAACCATTGACAAAACAATGATGAACAAGTCGGATGATTTTTTTTAATGCATACTCCAAAAAAATTTTATTAACTTTAATTTTAATGATTGAGTTTTCAATGAATGAATGATTTTGTTTGGGTTAACAAGTTGTTGATGTTTGTGTTTTATGAGTTTGTGGTGATGATGGTTGTGTTAGAACAAGAGAGGTTGGAAGCAAATGCTTCTGTTTGATAGTGGTGGTGGTGGTTGTGGAGACATGGAGGAAAGAAGGATGGAGGATTATTTCATTCCAAAACTAAATGATGAATAAAATACAAGTAGACCATGATAAGATCAGTACATCATTTTAATCTAATGGTAAAAGTCAAATTTTCTCATAGTAGGAAAAAACATCACTGCCCAGGCTAAATGCTACCAAAAAACCCAGCGACAGCTATCTGCCGCCGGTTTTCTAATTATAACCAACGATACGAATTAAAGAGGATTGGAAGTAAATAAAAAAAAAATGAACAAGTGTCTAGTCTAGGTTAGTTAGGTATATGTGAATTGCGATTCGTTTCATTCATTCCGTCCGTCCAGTGTTGCAGAATGTCGATGGAATTGGATACAGTGTTGCACGGCGTCACCCCACCTCCTCTAGAATCGGATTCGGAATCTGATTCGGAACCGGAACCAATTGATTGGGATTGGGTATCGAAACCAATTGAATATCTTGAGGAGAAGTATGAAGATGACCCTATTCCCCGCTATTTTGCGTGTACGCGCTTTGTTTTTAAGAATAAAGTCGTGAGACAAAGAGAAGAGGCTGAAGCAAAAGCCGTCGCTGAGTATTTGAAGACCGCTCGCAACATAAGTGTACGTCTTTTTCTCTCCCTTCTCTCTTAGGCTATGTTTGGACTTATGATATTTGATAGAATGGATTTGAGTAGTAACCCATTAAATTTCAAACAAGTGAATGGAACTCATTCCATCCTTTACTATTCAATCAAATTTTTTCATTCCCCTGTCAGAGCGTTAGCAATGGAATGAAACTTCGTAATTTAAATATTGACCCTTTTGCCCCTATTTTATTTAATCGGTAATACTTTTCACCCTCCTACTAAATGTGTTCAACACGAGAATCCCCTTGCATAATGCTCAAAATGCTCTGTATGTTTTTGTATGCATGCTTTTTTCTCCATTTGTTTTTTCAATTCAAAATGTCTCGTACGCGATTACATAGATTTAACCCAACACACACGATTATATTTTGTTGTTTTTACACGAGAATCACCTGCTCTATAACCTCCAAAATCTATTGTTTGCTCTATAATCAAATTAGTAATAATATTTTTACATAATAATATTGTTTTTAAAACAAGGGTAGAAATGGAATAAAAATCTATTATTTGTTCCATTCCACCCAATTTCCAAACAATGGAATGGAACTATTATTTTGTCACATCATAAAGTAACCAAACAAGGAATGGAATCTTTGTTCCATTCCATTATATTTCATTCCGCTCTTCTCCGTTCTGTTCCATCAATCCAAACAGAGCTTAATTTTGGTTTTAATTTAATTGTGTCTAACTCTTTAATATGTTTCTTTACTCTGCACAGCCCTTTGATGCTATCCCTATTCCACCTTTAGCAAATATATTTGGCCATAACTGGCCCAGACCCGTTCCTATAGACGATCACGAGCAGCCACTTCTCATTCGACTCTCCGAGCTTGCTTTGGAAAAGTACAATAAGGACAATCAGGTTCTAAACTACTTAACCACCAAGCCAATATCTGTTTATATCTTTATCCAGTTATCAACTTCAATGTTATTCTATTTTGTTTTATTTAGGGTTTGAAGTATGAGTGTAAGGAGCTTGTCAAGGCAGCCACTAGTCATATTCCTTTTGGCAGCTACTACATTACCTTCAAAGCAACACCAAAACCAGAAGATGTTCATCCTTCCAACATGTCTGCTACCACTTTCCAGGCCCACGTCTGTGACTGTACGCCTGAACCTGTGATCAAGTCGTGTTCCATTAAAACCTAACACACACACACACCATGGTAATAACATCTCTATTTTGCATGCTTACATGTTTAATATTTTATAGGAGAAGAATAAATATTTGTAGGCTTAAAAATGGTAACAGATTATAATGCTTTTAAACTTGCATTTGATTATGGTATTTTAGTTGAGCTTCAGCCAAACTTCTGTTCAAGAAAGTCACAATGAAGTTGATAACAAATACCACAAACCAGCAATAAGTTAGTATATGATAGTCTTGGCATATTCTGATCAGTGATGACTTCAAAATTTAAATAGCAAAAATGTACTTCCTAGTCATTTTACTTTTGGGAAAATTGTAACTTCACTTTTCGAATGTTACATGCTTGGCTTGCCCTTGTCCCCATGCATTTTGTTTTTATACTAATATAGCCTTTGTCTTTGAATGATTTGTAGTTTCCTGCGTAGTATGCATCCATTGTGTATGAATGCTTGCTACTAATTCTTTTTAATGTTTTGTTCCTCTTTTAACTCTATTGTGTGCAGTTTAATATCCCCTGTGATATGAATATATATTTTTTGGTTTGGCATGCTCATGTTTTCAGAGACCTGTATAGAATTTTATTCGTGGTAGTACCGCCGAATTATGAAGAATTGTTATGAACTTCACAATATCCTGTTCAGCTGATATCTTTATTTTTAATTTGTCACTAGCAAGATCTGCCTGAGATCTGAATATTCTTTTTGTTACTCATTGATGATTTTAGTAATTTTACTTGTACTAGTTTTATAATTTTCTGACCTTAATGAGATATAAGGCTTTTAGTTGCTTGTTTCCATCTTAAATTGTTGGAATCATAATTTATGAAATGCAACTCATGATAGTAGTCACCGTGCAAGTCATAAATATACGGTCAACAAATCACAATAATATATTTCTACGTCTTCACTCTTAGCCCGTTTCTTTATTCCTTTTGCAGGAAATTGTCTCCATTGCATCCACCTGCTGTGAAACTGGTTTTGGTTGTGTTAGAATCATGTAGGGCGAACGTGTAGACAGACTTCTATTCTTAATGTAGTTAAATGTGGATTTTGACTTTACGTTTCTTTTGTAATTTTCATGCCATATGATATATATTTAACATCTATGAGATGACTTGAATCCTTTAGTTTCATTTACGCCAATATGATCGATTACTGTGGATTTCTTCAAGTAGAGACGACATATTGTGACCGGTATCATAATTTGATTGAATGTTTTAGAAAAAAAATATTTTGGTTTTTTCCTATCACATCCTTTCTGGTTTGGAAGAACTTAATCTAGAATTATAAAATCTATTGTTGGTGGCTTCCGCTAGATCCATGCCTCACTTTCTGGCCTCCGTGTTCATATGTTATTCGATCTCAGAATTCCAATAATTATTAGATCTCTGTGTGTCTTTACTCTTTTCGTATTTAAATTTGTTGCTTTTCATCTTCCTTACTCAGTTTGCAATGGATCTACATACGGCTAATTCTTTCGCCTATTTCCAAAGGAAGGATCTAACAGCGGATCCAAATGTTAGTCACG
>Ga0099826_10002874_pt1 | contig 11400 bp, 5 predicted proteins | sample Mtrugardesep15_FD_76830 | JGI IMG/M metagenome (GOLD analysis project Ga0099826, IMG submission 76830) | Root nodule microbial communities of legume samples collected from California, USA - M. trunc garden sep15 | ecosystem: Host-associated > Plants > Roots > Nodule | place: USA: California...
TGACTTAAATAGTATAATCCCTTCTTGGATCTATCATTTTGGAGCATGCATATATCTCTCTCACACACATAAATATAAGTGATCAAATTGCAATATATCAAAAAAAAAAAAATTGTCATCAAATTACACATGAAGAGCTAAACTAAAGTTAGACTCATTCAATAGCACTCAATTGAATAAATATGTTTTAAAAGTTACTATGTCAGACAGATGATATTTGGGACCTAAATCAACCTTACAAAATCGGTTTGTAAGGTGGAGATTGTCTCCTTTTTATAAATTCTCATTAAGAGTCTCATCTATCCGATGTGAGACTTGAGTTTCTTCAAATACACCTCCTCATGCTCATCACTCTTTGAGTTTGATTCGTGAATAAGTATGTGACTCTTGAATTCGACGAACTCTGATACCATGTTGAAATTTGGGGCTTAAATTAACCTTACAAAACCGGTTTTGTAAAAATGAGTTAAAAAACTAGCATTATTTTATTTTTTCTCAAAAAACATTATTTTACCATTCCTTATCTATCTCTATCATATTATTGATGATAATAATTTTGAGCAATATAACATGTGCAGGTGTGTTAAAGAATCATTTTCGGTATTAATAACATTCAATGTTCTTTATGATTATTATGAATTTAATTTTTAATATGAAAAGTTAGTTGGACTTTTGAAAGCATACATGCACACATGATATATGATTGATGACATGAGAAGGAGGGTTTAGCGGAGGGGCTTAGGAAAGAAGCCACTCTTTGATTGAGGCGGATTAGTTGGATATCCAAACATGACTAGCTATATGGTCAATCTTTATTTCAATATGAAAGGTTGATACTCCTTTGTTAGATTGAGACATGTACCTAATACTGAATGCTACTTTTTTATATCCCTGTTTTTATTCCATTATTATGTACATAATAATTGACTAATTAATTAACAATTTTCTTGCTTTTTATGTATGAATCAAACACTCCCCTAAAAAGATGTAGGAATCAAACACTATCAAGTACAAATACCTCCTAGACTAAACATGTTTCAGTGCCGAATATATATTGCGTCCGACATCAACATACGTGATCACATTGAATTATTCATTCTCTCAAATTATTATTGATGTTGACTTGTTTGTATCTGAATCGTATTCATGTCTAAATATGTGTTTCATAGATCAAACAAAAATAATAATTTCTCAAATTAATATCCTTAATGTGATTTGCAGCTATTTATAATAATGCAATCACAGGATTGTTGGTGATATGTTGAATATTTTTGGTGGTTAATCATGTTCGAATCTAAAACCTCACATTTGTTTATATGACTTTTTTACTTCTTCAAATAGTTTAGTGACTATAAATTCAGTTTTTTTAAGAAGAACAAATTGGATGTTCTGAGTTCAAACTCCAACTTCTACATATATTATACATTGTCTCTATCAATTAAGCTAAACAATAATACTTGTTATCGATAAAAAAAAAACATGTGTATTGAGTGTAGTTTTGCAAAATATTGGACCCACTTTAGGAGTAACTTCGATAAGGTAAGATATTTTTATCAAAAGGAATTTGTTCAATTCAAGTTGATAATGTAGTAGTAGTAAATTACTTTCCTTCTGTGGCCATTGGTTTCGGATCTCGTGCTTACAAATGATCAACAACAATATAGAATGACCCCATTTGTTGTTTCCAACGGCTTCATCTCAACGTGTTGTCCAAATCTTTAACTTAATTAATCCATCAGATCCATTTCCTTTTGTCTTTGTTTGGGATATATTGATTGAAAAATACTATCAATAGGCAATAGCTTCTACTACAAAAAAAAAAAAGTTACTGTATTATAATTTATAACTTTCCAACTTCAATAACTAATTAATTACGATTCAATCACTAATCAGACAGGCTCTTCATCAACTAATTACCATCAAAAGATTTGTTAACAAACCAAAAGACTCCTCTAATGGTGAATGTTTTACCTATTTGTCATCTAGCATCGCAAACCATTCCTTCTCGAAACTATTGAAATCTGATGTGTCATCACGAAATCTGTCACAGTGGTGTTGTTTACAATCGCAACACTCTTGGTTGGGCTACTGTTTTCGTTTCCGGTTGTTTTGTTTTGGGTTCAGATATGAGGTTTCAGATTTGGTGTGTCCGTTTGGTTTGGAGCGGTTTTGAGAGGCGGTGGTGGTGGGATATAACAATTGCGGTGGTTGGGTACTGTTTTTGCCGTGTGTGGGGGTAAGGTGGTTGTGGTGTGTAGTGGTGGTGATGATGTGTGTGATGTGGTGGCGGTGGTGTGATGGTGGTGGTGCCTTTTCCTTGTCACCGACGGTCGCTTTTATAAGATCAGGGTTGTGTTTCCGCTTCAAACCGACGTTGTTGCCCGTGTTTTGTTGTTGGTTTTCGTCTTCCTCTAGATATGTGTTAGTGTGTCCGTCTGTTTCTTGGTGAGGCGGGTTAGTTTGGTGGTGGTGGTGATTAGTTTTAAGGTGGTGGTGGTGATGATGTGTGGTTGTTGGGGTGTTTCAGTTTGGGTGGGTGTTCGTGGGGGTTGTATTAGTGTTGTTTTGATGGGTGGTCGCGGATCGGATGTCAAATCGCTTTGTGGACTGGAGCTTTTTCAGTGGGGTGCTTAGGAGGTGGGTGTTTTTGTGGTGGTGGTTGTGGGTGATTCCTTGTGGAGACTACCTTTGTAATTCGGGTCCATATCCATTGTCGCTTACTCAGATTTGTGTTTAGGGAGTTTTGAAGATGGGTGTCGTCCGAGCTGCGCAGCTTCCTTTTTTTGATTTGATTGACGTTTTGCACAACCGCAAATCATGTCGATTGTCTTACTTTTTGTGTGCTGGATGCTGGTGGGCCGGTTATTTTTCTTCAAAATCGGGAGCTGGTGTCCTTTTGCAATCTTGTTTTGACTTGCTTGGTGTTTCTCTGGTGTACCGGGGGTGAGGCGGCCTTTTGATTTGGTATTGAAGTCTGGTGGGCCGATCACTTTTGATTCGAGATTGGGAGTCAGTTCTTTGGTTCAAGATTGGTTTTGACCTTTTTTAGGTGTTCTTTCGGTGGACCAGAGGTTGTGCGGTGGTGGAGGCTGATTGATTTTAGAAAAGGGGAATGTGGCTTAGTTTGGGTGATGAGGACTGGGTTTTCTCTTACAAGTGAGTTCTTTTGGAGGTGAGTAGTGACGATTGGTGTTATGGATGTTTTTTTTCAGTGGTCGGTTGTATAGGAGTCTTTTTTAGGCGGGGTTGTTTATTTTGGTGGGTGATGTACTTTTGGGTATTGATCGCGGGGTTTTTTTGTTGTTGTTTTGTTTTCAGGTGTTCCGCCTATATACGGCGCCTTTTGTTTGTACTTCACCGATCTTTGTTCGTCTTATGCAGAGATCGAGTTTTTAATAAAATTTGCTGATTAAAAAAAAAAAAACCATCATACTAAATAAGTACCGTCATTCTAGAGTATAATGTGTCTATGGAGAATGATGACTTTGGAAGCATCCTCTCTCTTTTCACTTTTCGTGGTCTCATTTAATATATTTTTTTGAGGTGTTCAGATCATTTTACTCAATTCTGTTTGGGTGGTGGCGGAACTCAAGTGTGACACTCAATTTTAAACGTCATTTGGTTTGCTACTGTGTAGAAAAATTGAAAAGAAAGAAATAGCAGAATTTTCAATGATAAAGAATGCCCAATTATGCGGATTGTGGACAAAATAAAGTCACTTTCTTTCTCGTGGTTGAAGGAGAAAAATGTTCAGATCTCCCTCAATTACCATGGTTGGTGGCTTAGTCCCCTCGCAATGTTGGGCTACGGATAATTGTTATTTCTTTCGTCATTCTTTTTGTTGTTTTTTTCTTTTCCCTTTTGTAAATATTGTACATACTCTTTAGTTCCTTTTTGGCTCATCTTGTGTTCGGAAGGACTTTTTGAGTTGATAATATAATATATTTTAGTCTCTTAAAAAAAATTGAGGTATTTAATTGAAGAAAATTTGTGTTTATTAAGTAATATCGTAGAATGAGTTATGTAGACATAGATATTTAAGCATAATTTGTAACAAAAAAAAATTATTTAAGCATAATTTCCGGACGTTAATGCTTTCTATTTTGGGGAAGGATTTCGTTTCGGTTCTAATAGTAACAAATAGGTACTTCTTCCGTTTTTTTTTAAGTGTCTTTTTAAGGTGAATTTTTCGTTCCTATTTAACTGTCTTTTTTTGTATTTTAAGGGTAAGATTTGTCAATTATACCCTTTGTTAATTACTCTTATATTTTTAAATAAAACTAATTAATGTTATCTATTTGAAAAAATAAAGATTGTTTTTTTAAACAAAGTTTGTTTCTTGTTATCTTTAAATTTAAACAAAATTTTGTTCCAAATGATGGTTTCAAGAAGAGTTAAAATCTATAAATAAGATGAGTAGCAATTGTTAAAAATTTCAAGTGTAAAGTAAAAGAACAAATTTGAGAGAAGAAAAATAAAAGTCCCTATGAATGTTCAAAAGGAAGAAAAAATGAAAACTCTTTGGAAACGCTAATGAAAGGTGAAAGGAGAGCATTAGTTGAAGACTCGTTTGAAAGGATACAAGAACAAGAACAAGATAACAATGAAGAAGAAGAAGTTCCATCAATATAATTTTTATATTGACTTAAAATTATTAAAAAGATGTGCACAATATTTAGAAAATTGACAATTGTTTGTTATGAGAAAGAGTGCGCAAAAAAAATAAAATTTGTTGGAGAAAAAGATGATAACCGACAATTATTTGTTACGAAAGAAATATAACATGTTAAATTTATTGGAAAGATAAAGTGGTGCAAAAAAATAGGAATTTTTTGATGGATTAAAGTGAGGGTATAATAGGAATAAAATGTACGAAAATACACATCGTTATTTTTGTGCTAATTTTCTAAAAAGACACTTAAAAAAGAACGGAGGGAGTATACAATTTCCCTAAAGAAAAATGAAAATAACACTTGATAAGAAGTTTAAAGTACAAATTTTATCTTGAGATTTGTGTATTCAACACATTAAAACATAAAAAAAAATAAAAAATTCACATGAAAGTTATCAATTCTTTCTATTTTTAATTTTTTTTTACACAAATAAACATCGTTTATTCATTCAAATTGATATAATATATCGATACAATCCAAATTCAGAGTCTCCGGGTCTGCAACGTTAACAACGTCAAAGTCATTGATTGAATCTGCACTTACTCAAAAAACCTGAATCAAATAAACACCGCACTAAGACGGAAAATAAAAAAACATACCGCATAAAGACGAGAAATGAAAACAAACGGAGTGCAAAGACGACGAAATCACAAAAACAAACGAAAGAAAACTGAAAATATGTAAAAATCACTTATTTAACTAAAACGGAGGAAAAACAATTCGGATGAGTGATTTTTGGTCAAAATTTACCCTAAATCACCCCTCTTGAGTAGATAAGAGAAGAAAATAAAATGGCGATGTCTAGGATTTAGAAAGGAGAGAAGAGAGAGGAAGTTTTATTTTTAAATCCTTAACAAGTGCTTCAACGACGCTTTGTCAGCAAGACCCTTTTAATATTTATCAATTGAGATAACTCATTTGGTCTTTCGTCATTACATCCCAAAACTACATACCGTTTTTATATATAGTTAAAGATTATAGAATGTGTCCAAGAAAAGTAAACCTTACTATGTTTTTTTTAGGTGGTGACCGGGTTTGAACCTCGAACCTTGCATATTTTATGCATTGTTCCTATCAACTAAGCTATGCTCAGGAGGACTATACTTTTTCTATTTTACCAAGGGTGTTTTGGATTATTTTTTAAATTACGAACAATGATGTAAAACGTTTTTTTAAATAAATTAAGTGTTTTTGAAGTATTGTATTATAATTTATCATGGTGTTAATTCAATTTTTTAAAAATTATTTTATAATGTTCGTAATTTAAAAAAGAAAAGTAAGTTCTCTCATCTCTTTTCCTTCTGTGAGAGTTAACTTAAAATCAGGAGTCTAGAGAAACGTGTCACGATGGAGAAGCAACGTGCCACGATTGTTGAGAAAGATCCTGAAGCAAGTCACTGAAATTTTTGTGCCACGATGGAATCAAAACGTGGCATGATGGGTCGCTGGAGGCGAAAAATAAAAACGTTTTTTCAGTGCAGATTTGTTCAAATTTTTAAGGGTTACTTTTCACTATAAATATAAACCTTCTGTATCAGATGAAAGTGTGTAGAAACAAAACACTGTGTAGAAAATAGGGTTTAGAAGCCAACATACAAACTAGGGTTTTATAGAAAATTTCTCTTGGCAACAAATACTAGGGTTGAGATTGTTTTGATTCACCTTGAACGAAACACTAATAGGATTGAGTCTCTTGGTCACAGGAAGAGGCTGGGACTTGGGTAGAATCAGGTTTGAAGACTGGTTCTTGTAACTCAATATCTCTTTGTAAAGGAACTCGTATCATTATAGTGGAACGAAAAGCTGCTCTCTCCCCCAGACCGAACTGGGCAAACAAATTCTTTTGTTCTCCTTCTTCTTTCATCTCTTGCTGTTTACTTATTGTTTGAATTATTTTGTCAACCGCTTCATAATGATTGCTTGCTATTAATTTGCTCCACGCATCAAAGTTTTTATTGGTGTGTTTTTATCAACGAATTCACAACACCTTCATTCAAACACATCCTAAGTAAACTTTTTTTTTTGGTGGTGACATCCTAAGTAAACCTTTATTAATGTTGCAATTTTTTTTAAAGAGGAATGAGACTATTTTTTATTTTGCATAAATATTTAATAAAAAATGATTCAATTTTTTTTTTTTTTTACAAAATGATTAAAATTATTCAAAAGAATTACTTTGAAGACATTTTCCGAGAAAGAAGTCAAATAAAACTACGAGTCTACTTTTTATAAGTAGCCGAAAGCATTTAAAACTATTAATAAATGTCAAATAGGAGACCTTTGCAAGAAAAAATAAAGTCAGAGAACCCTCAAAATACTGACGCTCATAAAGATTTTATAAATTAATCTTACTTTTTAAAAAAAATTATGAATGATTTATAAAAAAGTTAGAAAATTTTGTCATGTGTATTACTCATAAAAATACAAGAAAATAGTAACTTTGTATGAAAGTTCATGTAATCAGTTAGGTATGGTAATGAGGCAGTGTGGGAACATGTTTTATCTTCTCCGTCTATATACTCTACTCTCATATACTTACCCGTTACCCTACCCATATTCAGCGGGGATGAAAAATCGAATCTCATCTACGTTCTCGATGGGTTTGAGTACACCCGCCCCATCCCCGCAATATATAATTTTTTTAATAAAAATAAAGTATTTTTCAGTCCCGATCGCAAAATTGTAATGCATTATCCATGATAGAGATGATGACGATCGATGACTATGATGATGGAGAAGAGAGAGGCCGAGAGTGTGAAATACAGAAGGAGATAAGAGAAAACTATGATAACTAAGTGTCATCTGAAAGACTGAGACTGACTGTGTGAGTGGTAGGGATGGCAATGGGTGCCCCATGGGTAGGGTACTACAATGCCCTTCCTCATACCCGCATTTGTAAAAAATACTCATACCTATGTCCGTACCCTCGTTGGCAACAACTTTAGTGCCCTTCCCTATACTCTATGGGTACCTAAGTGTCCATACCCGCACCTATTACCCGCACTTTAACTATGAAAAGACAATAAAAACATCACAATTGAAATAAAACTATGGTCTAAATTTTTTAAAATTAACTTATAAAATAGTACGAATCGTAGTATTTAGTCAAATAAAAAACATCCAAAATATCTCTAAAAACTTGTACACCGGCGGGATTGGAGTTGTTATTGTATTAAGAAGTTTTTTGGTTTAGGTTTAGATTTGGGCTTAAATAGGTAAATAAATTATTTTATTATACACCAAAAATAAATAAATTATTTATGATATTAAATAAATATGTATATGCGGGGTTGCGGGGCTGGGCGATAATACCCTTACCCGTGCCCATACCCATTTAAATTTGAGGGTATTACTTGGACCCGTGCCCAAACCCATGAAAACGGGGTTTTTCCCTACCCATTATGGATATTTTTTGCAGGTATCCATTGGGCCTGGGTCCAATTGCCATCCCAACTGAGTGAATAACTTAGAATTTCGATTTCTATTTATATAAAAGGGGTAATAATTTGATTTTTTACATTCGGGACGAGTTTGAGTATGTGTTTGGGGTGGGTACATATATCCCCGTTACCCGTGTTTTGAAATCGAGGAGAACCTCACTCATACCCAAACCCAATCAAAGCGGGGAATACCCGTCAAAATTGGTTTGGTTTGGGCGGGTACCCGCGGGTATGAGTTTTGTTGTCACGTCTATAATTAGTGCATTGAAAATTGAAAACTTTGACATTTTTAAAGAATAATTCTTTAATTTAGAATGCTTAAAGACTTCCCCGGGGTTTCGGCGAGTACCCGTGGGTATGAGTTTTGTTGTCATATCTATAATCAGTGTATTGGAAATTGAAAACTTTGACATTTTTAAAGAATAATTATTTAGTTTATAATGCTTAAAGACTGTACCGGGAGCACTCGTTAACAAGACCATCCTAACTACATTTTTTATATAGACAATGCTCAAATTCGATTTTACTTAGATCAATATAATAATTTTAATCTACAAGTGGATTCAATGTTTAATAAATTTCAACAAACAATCAATCGTCATATAGAAAAACCTAAATTCGATTCAAAAACCTGAAATCAAGTCTTAGTTAAAACAATCTTAAATCAGATTTTACTTAACTCTCGTGAATTTGGATCCCTTCCTTTTAAAATGGAAGGTCAACAAAAATAACCTTGTCAAACCTTGTTAAGGAAATAAAAAATAGTAAATTTGCATTGGATAACAATATTTTGATTTTCAAAAAGTTAAATTAATTATTTTTCAATGCAATATTTCTATTTTTATCTTCTTAATCAATGTCCCAAAGACATGTTTATCATTTTTCTTTAAAAAAAATTTTGAAATAATTTTTTTACTAATTAAATACTAATCATTTTCCAATAATAAATGAGGAATAGCATTGTCCAAGATTGAATGAGAAGATTACTCCATATATTTCTCATAGAATTTATTACTATGAAAAGTAGAGTTAGAAAAACAAAGAAAAATTAGGAAAGTCCAGGTAGGATATTAGGAAGAACATCATTGTCAGTGAAAGTGTCGGTGCTTCACTGTCTCACTATATTACATTGCTTTGTCTCTCATCTTCTCTTTCAACCTTCTCTTCTTTTTCTTCTTCTGTGTTTTACTCATACCATTTTTTCTTCTCTCTCAGTTCTTCTGATTCTTATTACCTAAACAAGAAAATGGGTTTTGATTTGAGACAAGTGGTTGCTGGTATCCTCACTCTCACTATGTTTGTTATGCTTATCCATATGATTAAAAGGGACCATTTTGATTCTGTTCAAGTAAGACCCATTTTCCATTTTTATCTAAAGTTTTAATTTTTCACTTTTTTTCTTTGTTCTTATGAATATTTTTTATGTTGTCTATATGAATCTTTTAAAGGGTCTTCTTACTTTATATATTTGTCTATATGGTTATCCATATGAACAAAGTTTACTTACAAGAGTTAATTCTAGGGGATCTGAATTTCTATTAAATTTTATTGAAAATGAAATGAATTTTAACTTTCAAGGGTCAATGAAATTTTTTTTTTTGTGTTTGCATCTTGAAGCTTGTAGATATGTTAGATCCTTAGTTTATAAATAAGGAGATATTAATTGTTTGTGGTAGATGTTGATTTTTCATTGAAATGATGATTTGAAGGTATATATGAGTAGTGTTATAGCTTACTATAATTTGGAATTGGATAGTGACAGGTTATGATTCCTAGACTCTAGTATAGTTGTTGTGAAATTATTGATTGATTTGTGTGAAGACATGTAATAATGCTCTATGTCTGAATTTTTTTGGACAAGAAAGTGTTACTGATTTGGTGAGAAAATCTAGTGTTATTGTTGTTTAGCTTTCAATTGTTGTCCTTGTGGCCCCGAAGGTGTAGCTCAGTGGTATGAGTTGGGACGCCGAGTGAGTCCAGGGTTCAATCCCTACTGCTCACAAATTACCCCTCCCCGATAAAAATAGATTGTTGTTCCTGTCTTTTGAAAGAAAAACACTGTTTTAACGGAACCATGAACCTGCCGAATATATTAATCAACCTAAGATAGATATTAGATTAATAGGAAAATCACAAACTCATTTTCTTCTTCTGTTTGTAGCTTTCTCTTCGTATTTTCTCTCGACTTCCTGTAATATAGATGCAAGTGCTTTTCTGATCCAGATTTGTTTTGATTAGTCCTCTCATTTTTTTATATAAGTTTCAATTTATTAAACTCACTTGTCTCTCTCTCTGTCTCTCTTTGTTTTTGCTTTACAAGGATAATAAATTTCCAGGATCAACAGATGATGCAACATATGAAAATGTAAAGATGGATACTACACATGTAAGAAAGAATATAGGGCTTTGGAAGGGAGATACTGACGAGTTAAAACCGTGTTGGGTTAAGCCATCTGGAGGTAAAAATCAATTTCAAGTTTTGCAAATATTCAAGGAAGCCATATGCGCGCGGATTGTATTTTTCTGTATTTTCTTTCATTATTAATTCATATTTTGTCGATTGTTGGCAGACGAAGTGGAGCAGACAGACGGGTTTGTTACCTTTTCACTAACCAATGGTCCAGAGTACCACCTATCTCAGGTAAACGATTCAATCATTGTGATTGACTTATCAAAATGAGGATTTTTGTTGGTATTAGTGATATAAGATATTGCGGCTGTTTCTCAAACACCAAAGATATCCTTCTTCCCCGCCAAAAGAAATGGCATCATTATTGTATATTTAAGTTTATGTTTGGATGTTTTCAAGTAGAATTGATTTAGCCTCAAATTTATCGTTCAACCCACTATTATATGAATTTATCTGAGCATAAATCACTTTACATTGAACTCAATTTTAGGTGGAATCAGTTATACAAAATTAATTCATTCAAACTCAATTTTTTCACCACAGAACCAAACACAAACGTAGTAGTAGTAGTAGTTATGATATGCTACCAATTATAGTTATGATAAGACTGCTAATTTTAATCGCTATGATATTACATATATGCTTGTGATGTGCTCCTTTAGCCAGTGCAGTATTGTAAAATTTGAAGCTATTTCCATTCTTTATTTGTTATACTTTCCTTCATTTTCCATTTCCCTGATCTTCTTTCATCACCGATATGCTTCATGTCCAGATAGCAGATGCAGTAATTGTGGCTAGAAATCTTGGGGCATCGCTTGTGATCCCTGACATCAGAGGAAGCCAACCTGGTGACAAGAGGTTAGTTACGAACATATAA
>Ga0099826_10002875_pt1 | contig 11399 bp, 6 predicted proteins | sample Mtrugardesep15_FD_76830 | JGI IMG/M metagenome (GOLD analysis project Ga0099826, IMG submission 76830) | Root nodule microbial communities of legume samples collected from California, USA - M. trunc garden sep15 | ecosystem: Host-associated > Plants > Roots > Nodule | place: USA: California...
ACGTGAATTTGTTGTATACAATATTCATTCGAAGTAATTTAAGTTGTAAATTTTAATGTATCCAGTACTAAGTTAATGCACATGCTAAACTTTCTAGATACGTTTAGTATGGGTGTTACAAATCACCCCTCTGAATTGTTTTTCCTTTTATCCTAATTAAATAAGTGATTTCACATATTTTCTATTTTCTGTCGTTTGTTTTTGTGATTTCGTCGTCTTTAAACAACTCTGTGTTGTTTTGATTTTCTGTCTTTGTGCGGTGTATTTTTGATTTCCCGTCTTAGTGCGGTGTTTATTTGATTTAGGTTGAAAGATTAGCTTTGAGCAAGTGCAGATCGGATTAATGACAATGAATTTGGCATCGTCAACGTTGCAGATCCGGAGACATGAGTATTCCAGAGACATGAATATAGTCATATTAGTCATATTTGTAGGCATAAGTACTTTGTCGTTTTATGCGATTAACATGGATGTTGTGAGTTTGTTCACATATTCATCCTTTTCGTTTTTAGCTTATTTGGATTTGTATTGTATTGATGTACTCTATCAATTTGAATGAATGAATATAAAAAAAAAATCAATTTAAAATATGTTAGAAATTGTATACCAATTTACTAAAATAATTTTAATATTTTAGACTCATTTTTTAAAGATGCATTTATTCTCCTGATTTTCGGCATGATTTTCTTGCGTATTAAATCATAGGTTAAAGTTTGACTTTTAAAACAATGTTCATATGAAGCGGAATTGCGGAAGAAAAAAAAAAGAATTAATGGCTTGACCTTGTAACCTCAAGAGATAAAGTTGAAATCCTCTCGAACCTAGTTGTAAAATGACCATCAGTGCCATTTTAATTATTAATAGTTTCCCCCTTACACTAATTTTTTAAAATATTAGTTAAAATATGCCATATATACTCAACTATAAGTAATTTAATTAACTACAAACAAGTTGTTTTTCTTGAAGAAACTAAAATGAATTATATTACCAAGAACAACGTAATTGTTATAGCACAAGGCGTGCCAAAACAATTACGAAAAGATCAACATCCAGTTAAATTACAACAAAGTCAATCGATGCCCATACATAAGCGGGCTCGACCACCAATTATGAGTACCAAAATTAAATACCACATTACTAGCTTTCAACCACCACGGAGAATTTGATTTTACTTTATCTAACAATTGTGGTAGTGAACAATTACGGCCACAAAACAATCTGTCATTCTGTTCATTCCATAAAACTCAAACACACTGAAGCCAAATCAAGTGGAATAAAGATCGACGTGATTTCAAGCCACCTGCATATTGAATAAATTGCACAAATTGATCCGGAATAGCATGAGAATCTACCCCCTTCAACACCAAGCCAAGCCCGCACCATAGGCCACAAAGCACCGAAGAATGGACAAGACAAAAACATGTGAGACACATCTTCAACATGCCCACATCCCGTGACACAAACCCTAGCCTCCATCGGAATAATGCCGCGATTTGCCAGATTGGTTTTGTAGGTAATCGATCCCTCAACAACCGCCAAGCAAGGACTGAAAATTTTAGAGGTACCTGTTTATGCCAGATTAACTCCATATTTTGATGAATATGAGGTTGTTCCTGCGATGTCAACATGCCATATACCCCCTCGAATAGAATAGCCTCCAATCTGATTCGATAACCACACCCATCTGTTAGTATCGAATTCCTGCAAAGATACGGTTAGCAATAAAGCCCTAGACTCCTCTACCAAGTCCTCCTCCCACACACATAAACGGCGACGCCACTGCCACGCTCCCCCCATCCTCCACCCCTAACAAGAACATGTTCCTTACCGTGATTGCTTTATTGACGGCTAAGTCATAAAGTCGCCTAAAGCGCTCACACAACGGAACACTACCACACCAACAATCACGCCAAAAATCGGTATCAACTCCATCCCCCACCCTCCTCCTAACACAATCTGCAAACCAACCCTCCCCACCCTCGACTATCCCATCTCTAATCCTAACTATCTCCCTCCACCACGAAGAACAACTCCGGCCCCCATCCTCCAAACCACCATCCGCCACACCATACCTAGCGACCAACACCCTACGCCACAACCCATCTCTATCAACTAACAACCACCAACACCATTTCCCTAGCAAAGCAATGTTAAACTCTCTCAATCTCCTAACTACAAACAAGTTAAAATCCGTGATTTAATAATCCAAAACTATGTATTGAAGTTGCCCCTAGTATAACTTTTATTTTGATGATGTTTTATTAGGTTGCTAGTTTCATTGATGATGTTTATATATTGTTAGTTTTAGCCTAGAACATGTTAAAGCTTCTAGCAATCATTTCCTCCCTGTGTCATATGGGTCTTAGATGTCAAGTGTGACCATATGTGTACAAATCTTCCTTTTGAGTGGCAAATTTTTTTCTAGATGCTTGATTGGATTCAAACTTCTTTGATTCGTATCAATCATTCTCTATGCCTTTGTTTCTTTTGTTTCATGTAGTTTGATTCGATTCATGATTCCTTGAATCATATCATAGGTGAATCAAATCATAACACCTTGAATCGTATCATAGTTTTCTTCTTGATTTGTTTTGTTTCATGTTGAATCGATTCACAAATCTTTGAATTGTATCAACCTTCATTTGGAAAGTTTTTATTCGAGTCAAGCTCTTTTTAATTTATATCAATCTTTATACGTCCAAATTATCTATTTCCACATGTCTGAATCGAATCAGACTTTTACTGATTCGAATCACTACGTTGTTTTTGGCTAAAATTTTGCACTTTCCACTCATTTCTATATATAGATATATCCTCATAACACTCAAACTATTAAATCAATTGCAACTAGTTTCTTTGAATTAAACACTTTTTCTATGAATCTTTGTAGTATTTGAGTCATTGATTTCAAGAGTTCTTTAGGGATTGTGAATTGGTTTCATTCACGAAACTTGATTGAGAATCAAGGGTCCAAAGTGAATTGAGTGATTTCATTCCACCTCCAAGGGGATTGGGGGTTCTTTCTAATCTTCTTAATTTCAAGGGGATCCAAGCTCCGGACATAGAAAATAAGAGTTTGAGGTATAGAGATTCAAGGATTGCATGGGAGTTTGAAGATCTGAAGACGTGGAGTATCACTAATTTCAATGGCTACTTGAAGATTAGGGGTTGTGGTTGGATAGGAATTGAAGATTAGGGTAATTAAGGGAATTCTTGTGATCACAACATTTGTAATCAATTTCAACAATAGTTGAAGTCCTTGATAGAAATGTATTTTATCAAGAAGAGTAGACGTACCCGAAGCAAGGAGGGGGAACTACTATAAAAAATTTGGTGTTCTTCTCTTCCATTTCCTCTTTACTTTTGCATTAATTGTTGTATATGAAGTTTAATGATTGTTACTAGTTGATTTAATTGTGATTGCATTTAAAACTTGAGTTACTCTTCATTGAATTTAGATACTTTAAAATTCAAATTGATCACAATTAAACTTCAAATAGGGTTCTAATCATTACTTCATATACTTTGTGTTCCTTAGAATTAGCTTGTTTTATTCCAATTAGGTTTGGTTTGAGCTTGTCTAGTTTTGTATATTGTGATTATTGATAATTGATTGTGTAAATTTAGATTCTACATTTGAACTTCTTAATTCATTGGAAATCTTACTGTTAATCATTGATTTTTTTTTTACTTTTTGTTATTGTTTATCGTGCATGAATCCAAAGTCATATGTTTTTCTAAATACCCCTTCGCTAAACTTGTGAAAATTTTCTAAAACGCTATTCACCCTAACCCCCCCACCCACCTATCTAGCGCTTGCTCTTGTTTACCATATATACCAACATGTATTGTCAAACTACTATTTCTTTCCATTTACCTTTGTATAAAGGGGGTTGGGATGGTCTTTGGCATACTCCTCCTCAATAATGACCTCCTCGTTGGGAGACCTAGGAGATTGTACCTAAACAATATCCAGATGTGGGTTCATCACCGGATGAGAGACACGGTATAACCAAGTAATGAACCTCCCTTCAGTCCACCACATATCCACTTCTATCGGACCCTACCGAGCCAACGGTTTCATGTGAACCATAAAGTCTTGGAAAGCCTGAAGTATCTAAGGTGAATGAAGAGTAGCAACAATGTTCGGATGCCTCAGAATGTCCTGGACACGCCCGTACTGCCTCTTCACCTGCTCCAGCAAGTGACGACACTTTATGTCTTTGTTGTCCATAATCCAATCAGAGTACCAACATATATCATGTAATAACACAACATCCCAGTGATCATTGTACGGGCTGAATATGACATCCTCTATCACTAGCCGATCTAGGATGCCTCAATAGTGACTCGGTGAACTGTGGCCCCTTTTCAGAACAAAACGGTTGGCATGTGGGAACTGTGAGGCATAATCCATATTAGGCAACCATGGATATATTCTAATGAAGTCCTCCATAACCCATGCCTACAAACATAAACAATATATATATTAAGGAAAATACATTTATATACAAATACATTTTTAAAAACACATTTATAGTACAATATACAACAAATTAAATTATTACATTAAGTAGAGAAAAATATAAACTAATGGAGTTTTTCTCAAGGTTGGTAGCTTCAGAAAGCTGGTGGTAGAGATTAGCCTATCTCATCCCACCCCATGACCACTCTTGCACCCTGCTCAAATTCCGTATTCCTTCAAGCCATAAGTAATCTTGCCAATGTGTTTGATCAGCTTCCCTTCGATTGGGATGTGTAGAAGATACACCACATCATCGACTGTGATGGTCATCTCCCCAACAGGTAAATTGAAGTTGTTGGTCTCCTTATGTCACCTATTCGACAATGTGGTCATAAGGGCACTACTGATGCTAGCATACCCGACATAAAGTATTGGGGCAAGACGAGAAGAATTAAGTCTAGTCAAGAACCACTTTAAAGTTTCTATCAGGAGCTCCAACTAGTCAGTTTTAATCTTCTTCTCGTGTGATATAGCCTTTACATAACGCATCTTCTAAAACTGAAATACAAAGAAGAAAACAAACAACAAACTGTTAAAAATATAATCATTTGAATTTTTTAAAAATAAACATTTCAATATAACATTTGAAGTGTAAAAATATAAAAATTAAATTAAACATTTCAATCATTAAAAAAACAATTAGACTTACTTCGATGTCTCTCCAAAGTTTACATGTAACATGCGTAGAAAACAACGATAGAAGTGACAAGTCAACATGGCCCTCATGAAAAGAATCCATAGCGAATGTCTGGTGCCCCATGTTGCTAAGGCTCAGCCTCCTCCTCGTGGTGTGGCTGCTCAAACTATTAAGGTTGCTCGTAGTGCTACTCAGGCTGCATGTAGTGCTCTTCAGCTATGTGGTAGTACTAGTCCTCTTCATAGTGCTCGCTATCGTCCACTATCTGGGACACATCCGTTTGGGATGTCCGCTCCGTGTCACTCCTATGTTTATGTTCCATTTTAGTAACAGGGTTCGCCGCCGCCCTCTCTCTATGGCATTGTTCGTCATTGTTTCTTTGCCAAGTTGGTGCCTATTTGGGTTGTCAAACATATCTACACAATATAAAACAATGAAAAAATCAATCAATTTTTCATTGTCTTATTTCAACCCCTAAACTACCACATTGGAGTAAACTTACTCTAATGAACATCAAAAGTCCAATTTCCAACATATTTGATCATGAACATGCAAAAAGAGAAACCTACATTTCATATACCATAAAAAATTAACATTTCATAACTTTTATAAAAAAAAAAATAACATTTCAAAAAAAAAAAAAACCAGTGTAAAAGGATACTTACTTATAGTTGAGGTTATAGTTGATTTGTTGAGGGTGAAGTTGAAATTCGATTTCCTTGCAATGGGAGGAAGATATTTGATTTTTCTTGCCCTTTAGAAGTATGGCAAAAATGATGTTGTTGTTCTGGAATAAACCAGAACTCAGCGGCAGTTAAATGTTGTTGGTATATTTAGTGAGCGGCAGTTACCTGTAGTTAGTTACGAGCAGTAGTTAATTGCCATTGAGGTTAATGACATAATTTTCAGGTGTGAATGAAAAATTTTGAAAGTAAGAAGAGCAAAATCCATGTACTAAATGTACCATGAATAAATAAAGCCCACGTCATATAAAAAAGTAACAACAACCCAACCTAAACAATACACAAAAAGCCATTACTTTTCCCATCCTATGAGCTTCTCGCGCGCGCCTTATTCGGATTCTTAAAATCCGAAATATTTCAACGTGTTTTTAGAGTTTTTATGGATTTTTTATGTAGTTCGGATTCTAAAATCTAAACTACATAATGCACATGAGAAGCTCATAGAATGAAAAAAGAAACAATCATCGCAAAAACATACCAAACAAGAAATATTAAACATATACATCCAAACAAACAAGTGGTTGTGATTGTGATCACAAATAATTTAAACTAAAATTTCAACTGTTAACCTCTATTTTCGACCACAATTAGTGAATAGTTTAATACAATCAAGAAGCTAAAAAAATAAGTCTCTTAATGTGATCGCGTTATTACTTGTTTTACATATAGACAACCAAATGATTGAAACCTAGCATGTAGTACGTTATCACCACCGACTAAAGTACAAAAAGAATGGACATGTTGAAAAGACTCAAGGAAAAACACAACTAATAATGTCTCATAATCTAGAATAATTAATCTGTTAGAACTCTAGCAAAATGCCTCATGATCTATAAAATGCCAATATTCTTGAGGCAAACTCAAGAAAAAATCCAACATATAGTTATTGTAAAATTGCTCTTCTGCCATCAAAAATTTCTCACTCCCACCGACGAAAATACCCTTAGCGTGACTTAACTCATGCAGGTGTTAAACGCAAGGTCACTTAAGTCACGCTGAAAGGTAGCATGAGTTAACTCACATTGTTTACAGGTCAACGTGAGTTAACTCACGCTGAGTACTGATATAGCAGCATACATCACTGAATGTCATTAACCAAACCATTAATACACGCTCATAATTGATCAAAATTACATCATTTCAACATCATTATCACATAATATCACCTAATCGATCCAAATTATACAAATTTGTCGTTAATCGCACAATCACATAATGACACATAAACGATTCAAATTACACAAATTCGTCGTTAATGGCGCATAATCAAATAATCACACTTAATGACTTATAAACGATCCAAATTACACAAATTCGTCATTAAGTTCCCAAAATCACATAATCACACATAAACAATTCAAATTACACAAATTCATCGTTAAATTACACAATCACATAATGACACATAAACAATCCATATTACACAAATTCGTCGTTAATGACACATAATCAATTAATCAAACTTAATGACACATAAACAATTCAAATTACACAAATTCGTCGTTAAATTCCCAAAATGACATAATTGCACATAAACAATCCAAATTACACAAATTCATTAAAATTCAACATTATGGACACAAATTCGAACACATTACACTTACACGTTAATAAATATTATACTTCAATCGATCGGACATAAAGACACAAAATTTTATTTTCAATCATTAATCTAAACATGTAATCAACGTCGCTATCATCTTTGATAAGTTGTGGAAAATACACCGTCTTCCAAAAGTCCTCTTCCTTATCCTCCCCTAAGTCCACGTTTGGCGCATGTACTACTACATGAGATGTTCTTTGATTTTCACCAATATGGATAAAGTTTCCGTTAAGTTATGCCTTCAACTCGTCCAACTTGTCGGTGGAGGTTAAAAAGAGCTTAATCTTCTTTTTCAACATCTCAAGTGCCCAAGTAAAGTTACCCTCTTGTTCAAAGGAAATAAAGGCAAAACCAACGAATTATGTCATTTTGGTAGAGGTGACACCCACAATCTCAAATAACGGCATTCGTTAGAAATTGGTTTTGTAAGTGCAGTCCATGACCAAAACGATCGGAAAAGTGTTAAACATATTAACTGACTCCGGATAAGCAAAAAATATGTCTTCAAGAGTGGTATCCTCAATATTTGCTCTTGTGAAATAAACGTATTTATGCTCCTCCAACTTCGAAATCACGTATTGCATCTTCGTCTTGTCACCTCTTATCTCGTTGCGCCATCTAGTTCGTGCATTGTACACTTGTTTGACGGTTGTCAAAATTTCTTTGTTTTTTCCTTCAAATCTGTGAGAATGTTCCTAGGCACCTCCAAGCTCTTTTCATGTCGATAACTCTTTTCTTCCCCTCCTCCTTTATTATACCCACAAGAAGGTGGCCAGGTAACTTTTGTGCCAACTCATAGTTGTAAGCATTGCAACCCACCAATCATTTTTATTCTTATCAAAGAAACCCCGCAACCTAAACGGACATTCACATTTCCTTGAGCCCGTGCCTTCAAGGTTTGATTTCTTCCTCGTCTTTGGTGGTTTGTATTCACCACTCCTTTCATATTGCATCGTCAATTTTGGCCTTATTAAACTAGATTTATCTATAGATATAGTAAATCCAGCCGTTTGCAGCTTGTCGACGAACCCAACCAAGCAAATCATATCGCTTTCGCCATCTTTCCTTTGTTAAAAAAAATGAGGTGGTGTCTACTTCATAATCGCGAACCTTGGCAACACTGGTAGGTATCGGTTTAGGTTTTTCTTTAATGTGAAAAGGAATTATGACTTTCAATAAAAAAAAATGAGGCGGTGTCTACTTGATAATCGCGAACCTTGGCAACACTGGTAGGTACCAGTTTAGGTTTTTCTTCAATGTGAGCTTGAAAAGGAATTTTGACTTTCAACTTCACATTAACGATTGTTTTGACATCGCCGGAAACTTCAATGTGTCTATTGAATAACAAAATAACAAGGAAAAATAAGATAAATAACTTGTGCAACAAGTTAACAAAGAAAAAGAAATTGGCGCAAAATTTGAAAACATTACACCTGCGTGACTTAATACACTTTGTCCTAATACCTACATGAGTTAACTAACGTTGGCCCAGCGTGAGTTAACTGACGTTGATCATGCTTCCAGAAATGACAAACAACCCAAAAAAGTAGCAAAATCAAATGAGTTAAAATGATACATTACCTGATTTTTTATGCTTGATGAGCGTAGAAACTTGCTTCCTGACGATTTGTAATGATTTGAAATGAAGATGAGGTTACTACATACGTGTGTTAGAAATGTAAAAAACAATTCGGTTAGAAATGTAAAAGGAAAGAGTGTTTTGTTCTGTGTGTTAGAAATGTAACTTTTATTTGGGGTTTTATTTTTTTATTTTTAGTTGTTGGAATAAAAAAGAAAGTGGGGAGAGTTTTCTGTATTGTGTGTGGGTTGAAACTTGAAATGGTTAACCAAAACAATTTTACAACAATTCTATTTTTGTTATAAGAAATTATAAACACATAATTTATCCTATAATTATAGTTTACTATTTAGGTTGAAATATCTATCCAAAATGTCAACTTACAATAGTAAGTGCCAATTATGTATTACCTATGTAAATGCCAAATTACAATAGTAAAACAAATAATTTCACACATGTAATAGTGGTAATATTAGTAGTATTACCACTAAACACTACAATGAACTGATTTCTAAACTTCAATTCATAAAACTCCACCTTGAGATTATTTATACAATGAACTGATTTATACTACTAATATTACCACTGTTACATGTGTGAAATTATTTGTTTTACTATTGTAATTTGACATTTACATAGGTAATACGTAATTGACACTTACTATTGTAAATTGACATTTTGGATAGTTATTTCAACTTAAATAGTAAACTATAATTATAGAATAAATTATGTGTTTATAATTTCTTATAACAAAAATAGAATTATTGTAAAATTGTTTCGGTTAACCATTTTAAGTTTCAACCCACACACAATACAGAAAACTATCCCAACTTTCTTTTTCATTCCAACAAATAAAAATAAAAAATAAAAAATAAACAACTAAAACCCCAAAATAATTTACATTTCTAACACACAGAACAAAACACTCTTTCCTTTTACATTTCTAACCCCAATTTTTTTTTGCATTTCGAACACACATAATTAAAACCTTTCCTTTTGCGTGAGTCTTCGTCATTCCTCTTTACCCTCTTCACACTTTTTCTCTTCCATTTCATTCCAAACAAACAAAACACTAATTTTTTCCTCCATTTCCATTCATCGTGTAAGCTTTGATTCTCACTTTTCTATCCTTTCTTTCTCACATCCAAAACAAAACCCTAACTTTTTTTCTCCATTTCTTAATCAAATTTCCTCAAAATGTCACTTCCTCGTGTTGATCATGCTTCCAAAAATGACAAACAACCCTAAAAAGTAGCAAAATCAAATGAGTTAAAATGATACATTACATGATTTTTTATGCTTGATGAGCATAGAAACTTGCTTCAGTGTTTAAATACAATTAAAATAGGACATGTAGAGTGAGGAGTACCTTCTCTTTATAAACACACCCCATGAGCGTGGCGGGATTTCCAACACAGCCCCTTACGCTCAGACCCAAAGGGTTGAAGCGTGGCAATGCGGAATCCCAACAGTAGATCTTGGATAGGCTCTGATACCATGTAGAAATTTGGTGTCTAACTCATCCTTACAAAACCGGCTTATAAGGTGATGAGTGTCTCCTCTTTATTAACTCTCATCAAACTTCATATCTAACCGATGTGGGACTAAATCCACCCCCTCAAAGACAAGCCAACACAAGGCAAATAGAGGCAGATCGCAATTAAGGTGGGATTACCAACACACCCTCTCACGCTCAGGGTGGGATTTCCAACAAATACATTGCATAATCTAGAATGAATGAATGGAAGTCGTATTTTAAAAAGCGAGGTCAAACATGCCACATTTAATTCTATGGAGACATTTTTTTATTGAAACATAATTCTATGGAGACATTGAAAATGGATACACATTACAATACAATTTCTACCTCTATCAAATTACTTCCGTCTCAAATTAAATGTCCTTTTTTTATAATTTTAATTGTCTCAAATTATTTGTCCTTTTACAATATCAATACAATATTTATTATTATTTTTTATTAACATATTCAATTATTGCATCTCAATCTCAAAAAAAAATGGAAGATTTCTCCATTTTATCATCGACTCTATTATCTCAGAAGCAGTCCAAACTCGCAATGAACCCATCCTCCTACAAGTAAATCATTAACCTAATACATTAAACTTCCGTACAACCATATCAATGTTCAAATATGCAAAACCAAATACCCCATTATTCCACCACTCCAACTTCCATGTGAGTAATTTAAGCATGTAAGTCTTTGGACCAACTACTTGAAATGATTTCCAAGATTCTTCCAACAATTTTTTTTTTTTTTTGGGTAAAATTGAAAAAGAAAGAAAAAAAAAAAA
>Ga0099826_10002876_pt1 | contig 11399 bp, 6 predicted proteins | sample Mtrugardesep15_FD_76830 | JGI IMG/M metagenome (GOLD analysis project Ga0099826, IMG submission 76830) | Root nodule microbial communities of legume samples collected from California, USA - M. trunc garden sep15 | ecosystem: Host-associated > Plants > Roots > Nodule | place: USA: California...
CGGAAACCTGAGCAATGTGGGACAAATAACAAACTACAAACAACTTCAAAACACACCCTCACGCCTAGCGTGGGTCTGGGTACAATTCCCACATCGCAATCCTTAATCCGGCTCTAATACCATGAATAACATAAGTTGGAATTGCGGGGAATTTGGTAGCCCACATACAATTCCTAATTTAAAACACCTCATTCGAGTTTATAAGACAGATGTGCTTGTTAGATAATAAAATATTAGGTCTATGCTATTGGGCCCGCTAGGTTTATGGTCCATTAGGTTTGCTATATAATCTCTTGTAACTCTATTATATTATGTTATGACATTGATATTATTGGAACCCTAGTCGTCTCTTTATTCTCTGCTGAAACTTATATTGTTAATATGGTATCAAGAGCATGATTTGATCCGCCTTGAATCATTGGTTATATTGTAAACAATTTTAGAGGGGTAATGTGCAGCTCACATGCTCCCCTATCAGTGTTATCATTTTAAAAAACTCAGCAATTTTTTTTTCTTTGAATAATGCTATATCCACTATTGCCGATATGGGATTGGGAATAGCAACCGCTATTGCAGTATAGCGATACAGTTTCAGCATAGCAGTTTTCATAGCTTTTTGTTCACATCCTGCTATTTAACAACACTGTTTATAATCAACAATTATTAAGTTCCATCAACAAAGAGTGAGACTTTGGGTTAGAGGCAGATAAACAAATAAGCTCCAGTCCAACATCAGACTGAAAAGCACAGCATAAAACAAGTCATTAAGTTCCATCGTTAAAATGAAGATTTACCGTGATGTCGAGATTAGGGCTCAGCGACAAGCCTTTATGATTTGGAGAACACCCTGCATTGTCCGTCATGATTCGGCCAGAGAGTTTACATGAGATCTGTTAAAGAACAAGATGTTAACCTCCACATGATTTCAAGTAATGACATTTCAACTCAAATACATCAAAACATGAATTATAGACTATTTGGATAAACAACTTATTTGCATTTTATAGCAAGTGTTTATCATGATAAGTACTCAATTATAAACTAGAAAAAGATAAAATAAAGTTAAAAGCCCTTTTCATAAGCTGTTTTCCCAAATTGTCTCACAAAATGGATAAATTCAAATAAGTCAATCTAAACAGTTGACATGGTAACGATCTTCACGAATGAGCATAGATATGAAAAAATGTTGTAGAATCGGGATTTAAAGCAGAGGTTAATCTATGAATAGTACATCGGAAAGGGAACTCACCGGAGGAGTTCAGTTCAAATAGATGCTCTATGCCCTCTCAACTCAACTCTGCGCTGTTCCCATATCAAATTTATTTTTGAGGAAACTTTCCATCAAATTTATACCTCCTTATTTTTTTCGATATTGTTTTTACCAATAAAAAAGGTGAAAAATAAATTGTCATAAGGTAAAGTTAATATCTATTAGTATAAAATTAGAGGGGGTGTTAGTGTCATTTAAACAAATCTTAAGGGTGGTCATTGTAATTATCTCTAAAATTAATGAAGTTTTTTTTATGATATGATGAAGAATTTTTATTTTTGTTGAGAATAATTGACTGTGCATGACTCAGTTGGTAGAAATCGAGGTTTAAACACAACAATCAATTTCTTTGTTTTAAAAAATGAATTTTAACTATTAGGTTACTTGACAAAAAAAATTGACCTTTTATTTGATAAAAATATAAAGAAGAATTCTCTTCTTAAAAAAAAAGGCTTAACTGCACTTTTTGCCCCTTAAGTTTTGAAATATTGCGCTTTTGGCCCCCTATTAAAAAAAATGGCAAAAGTGACCCATGTTTAGGGAAATATGCACTTTTGATCCCTAACATAAGGGGAATATACACTTTTGACCCCTTATCTTTACAAAAAGTTGCGATTATGACCATTTTTTGGGACACATGGCATCTTCTCAATCATTTTTTGACGAAAGGGACTAAAATTACCATTTTTTTAATAGGGAGCCAAAACCGTAATATTTCAAAACTTAAGAGACAAAAAGTGCAGTTAAGTCAAAAAAAAAAAAGAAAGAAATTGTTATAAATACTAAACATCATAAGGTTTTATTAAAGAAAAATTATAAGATAATATTTTATATCTTATTGTATTACAAAGCGTGTATGATTTTCACTTTTGAGTTTGTTGACTTTTAATTAGACTCTAAAAGTTTGGTTGAGAAATCCCATTGTAAAAGGAGGGATTTTCGATGTTAATCGCGCAAAGAATATTAGAACATAAAACTACAATTGATAATTCTTTTGTTTTGAAAATTCTTTTTTGATTACGGTTTTATAATAAAAATGATAAGGATTATACTCTTTCTGTTAAGTACAAACAAAAATCTTTATACGAAGAGGATAAAGATACTCACATTGGTGGTGGATCGACGGAAGGAGGTGCTCCGATCATTGATGGTGATGCTCCGAGGATGTGGTGGCCGCAACCCCGTTAAGGAGAAGGGGCATGTTTTACCTGCAGGTGCTCCGACGCCCAAGTCAGTATACGAGCAATAGAGTGGAGCATAGAGAGATACATACATGGTGAGCTTGTCAATAGCTCATTGAATAGGGCCGAAGAAACCGTTGTGTGGTCATGGGGTAGCCGTTATGAAAGGTGTCCATTATGACAAGCTTTAATGGCCATTACCCACCATCAGTAGCCGTTGTAGGCTATTATTGGTTGGAGAGGATCCAATGTTGAGAGTAGGTTTTGCTTGTTGTGCCTTTTAGTAAATGGGCCTAATTTGCGGCGGGTTAGGCTTTTGTCTAGTCGAGAACACCTTCGGTCACTAAAACCGCCATGACACACACACGCTCGTTGCCTTCTCTTCTTCAAATCGTTCAATTCTCATTGGAAACATTCCTCTTTCTTCATTCATTCTCTTCCTTCACCTATTCACCTTTCTCTTTAAATTTAATTTCATGGCAATTGTTAGAAAAACCAACAAGATATATAGTAAAACACCCCTTTCCACAATTCATATATCAATTTCACTCATTCCCAATACCCTTTGAATTTCACATCCTTAGTCCTCAATCGAATCAATTCACAACCCCATTTCTGTTCTGCAAGACTATAAGCTCAAGGATCCCTTGCAAAGCAATCAATTTATGGGCTAGGGCAATCGATTATGCAATTAATTTTAATTTTAATGTCAAATTTCAACTATTTAAGGTACACAAAAATATATTAATTCATCAATTGTTGTTCAATGTACTTTTGTTTTATTTATTCCTTCAATGTACTTGTGTTTTATTTATTCCTTGAATAAAAGTTTATGAATGATTGAATCTTGTTCAAAATTTTGTGCTCCTTTGTTTGTTTTAGTTCAACTTGTTTTATTTGAATTCTATTGAAAAAATAATTTAAGGTTTTATTTTTATTTTTGGTACTTTATTGAAGCTTTTATTGAAAATTTGAGTTAAATTTTTAATTATGCAAATTGTTTTCGTTAATCATGCAAAGAATGGAAGAACATAAAACAACAATTGATAATTTTTTGTTTTGAAAATTCTTTTTCGATTACAGTGTTATAATAAAAATGATAATGATTATACTCTTTCTGTTATGTACAAACAAAAATATTTATACGAAGAGGATAAAGATACTCACATTGGTGGTGGATCGATGGAAGGAGGTGCTCCAATCATTGACGGCGATGCTCCGAGGATGTAGTGGCCGCAACCGCGTTAAGGAGAAGAAGCATGTTCTACATGCAGGTTCTCCGACGCCCAAGTCAGTATACGAGCAATATGGTGGAATATAGAGAGATACATACATGGTGAGCTTGTCAATAGCTCATTGAATAGGGCCGAAGAAACTGTTGTGTGGTCATGGGGTAGCCGTTATGAAAGGCGTCCATTATGACGAGCTTGAATGGCCATTACCCACCATCAGTAGCCGTTGTAGGCTATTATTGGTTGGAGAGGATCCAATGTTGAGAGTAGGTTTTGCTTGTTGTGCCTTTGAGTAAATGGGCCTAATTTGCGGCGGGTTAGGCTTTTGTCTAGTCGAGAACACCTTCGGTCACTAAAACCGCCATCAAACACACACACTCGTTGCCTTCTCTTCTTCAAATCGTTCAATTCTTATTGAAAACATTCCTCTTTCTTCATTCATTCTCTTCCTTCACATATTCACCTTTCTCTTTAAATTTAATTTCATGGCAATTGTTAGAAAAACCAACAAGATATATAGTAAAACACCCCATTTCCACGATTCAGATATCAATTTCACTCATTTCCAATACCCTTTGAATTTCACATCCTTGGTCCTCAATCGAATCAATTCACAACCCCATTTATGTTCTGCAAGACTATAGGCTCGAAGATCCCTTCTATGATAATCGATGCTGCAAGACTGCAAAGCAATCCATTTATGGGCTAGGGCAATCAATTATACAGTTAATTTTAATTTTAATGTCAAATTTCAACTATTTAAGGTACAAAAATATATATTAATTGATCAATTGTTGTTCTATGTACTTTTGTTTTATTTGTTCCTTGAATAAAAGTTTATGAATGATTAAATCTTGTTTAAAATTTTGCGCTCCTTGGTTTGTTTTAGTTCAACTTGTTTTATCTGAATTCTATTGAAAAAATAATTTAAGGTTTTATTTTTATTTTTGGTACTAAATTGAAACTTTTATTGAAAAATTGAGTTAAAATTTTAATTATCCAAATTGTCTTTGTTAATCGTGCAAAAAACAAAAAAACATAGTCCCTGTGAGCTTAGCTTACTTGATAAGGAATAATACATATTATATGTAGGGGCCGGGTTTCGAACCCCGAACACCCCACTTATTCACCTTTAAGGTAAATTCTCTAGCCGATAGGCTACTTGACCAAAAAAAAGAGAACAAAAAAACATAGAACAACAATTGATAATTCTTTTGTTCCGATAATTCTGCAAATTTATTAACAAATTATTTTATGCAAAATGCTAACAAGTTATTTTCTGCATGCAATTTCAATTATTTGGATCATACAACCGAGGAAATCTAGTGTTCAATTCAAAGTCAATGGTTCTACTTCTCAGGTGCTATTTTTTTTTAGGAACTCAGGTGCTATTGTTATGTTTTTTTATGATTTATTTTTATTTCTACTTGAGCATTTTTGTTTTTTTTTTTACAAAAATAAACGATATTCTTTCATTCAAATCGATGGAGTACATCGATACAATACAAATCCAAATTCGTTAAAAACAAAAAGGATGAATCTATGAACAAACTCACAACATCCATGTTAATAACATTTGATTTATTTTAAAATGCTACCTAAAAAAACATTCACTACAAGAAAATCAGAATGAATCCATGACTTTTTTTGACATCCATGACTTCATCATAGGAATAAATGATTTACCACAAATTACTCATGGCCAAAGGTCCATGGATAATGACTTCCTAGGTAACTATTTACCCGTGAAAAATTTGTGGTTACTCAGTAAATACCCATAGTTTTGCCATAAGTATGCATTACCCACGACATTGTCATAGGAAATATTACAATATACGACTTTGTAGTTACCAACCACAACATTACCGTGATTAAAGTCTATTCACGGCATTTCAAATGATTATTACCCATAAAAATACCCTGCATAAGGTCAATTATTTTAAAATAAAATGAATTTGTACACATTTTCAAAGCTACTAGAAATTACCAAAACTATGCTATTTTATACTCCCTCCGCTCTGTATAAGTTCCTTTGCATTTTTTCACATTTTTTTTAAATTGTTGGTGCAATTAATACGTCTATTTGGTGTGTTAATATTACTGAATTGTCATTTGCTTATATGTGTATTAAATTTAATTTTTCATATTACAAGACAAATTAGTAGTATTAATTAGTAGGTATGTTTATAAAAGAATAATAAATGCATATAATAATTTGAAAATAAGTTTATATCTAAGGATACTTTTTTTAGTCAAATAAGTGTTTATATACAAAGACGAACAAAGTATTCAAAATCTTTAAGCACAACTTTGTTGTACAATAATATTTCAAATACACATTTTAGTTTAAAAATACTACTCCAGTCACATTTATAAGCAACTTTTTCTTTTTCATATTTATTAAATAAGTGATGTATATTGACTATATTATATTCCAGATACATAAATTATTTAATAAATCTAAAAAAACAAAAATTATTTATAAATGTGACCGAAGAGTACATAAATAACATCTTCCAATACGCAAGTCTAAGAGTGTATTCATCAGAGAGAGAGAGACGGAAAGAGCCATAAATTATTGGCTTCACTACCTATCATAAAAGAGCAACACCAACATCAAATTTAGGAAAATATTTTGGTGCCTTTGACTTTGGTGTCTTTAGTTCATTCTAGATGAGAGAGAATGATAGATAAATAATTAAAATTAATTATTTATATGAGAGAGATTAAATGATTAATTAGAGAGATAGAAACAAAGATACCAATAGATCAAAGACAAAGACACTCAAATGCAACCCGAAATTTAAAGCCACACTACACAAGGGTATATCATAATTTATCCACCAGATCTGGAGCATCACTCCATAGCATAGCATGAGACATCGTAACAAATTGTCAGAAACCTGCATCACAACCAGAAAATAAAAGCGTCCTCTTTCTAGCACAATGTAACATTATGTTTACAATCAATCATATGCAATGAAAATGCAATGAAAATTTAGATAAATTCTAAGTAAGGCGTCGAAGGATAACTTATTGAAACATTGATGTGAAGTTGGAAGAAAATTGAAAGATTAAATACTAAGTAATAAGATTTTGAATTAGTGCGATGTGAATTGAAAAAATAGAAAGTAGGAGTCCCGCATAAAATAGAACACACATTAATAGTGTTTAAGTTGCGGTATTTAATTTTAAATACTTGATAATGATAAAAATAATAGTAATGATTATTTTATTCTTAGATATCACTTCCTATAAATTTAGTATATGTTGATTGTAATAAGAATAAGAGTTCAATTGAGTTTTCTATCTTTCCCTTATTCATATCCAATGAGTCTGTTTCCTTCACTTTCGTGTGTTTGTTTCTTTTTTTTATTTTATCCACAAGATTTGATGAACTGGTTTTAGGTTAAGTTTCCTTATGATTTTATCCACTAGAGTGACTGTTGTCGCAATTTTAGCTAAACCAGTTATAAACCCTCTATATAAATAGATGACTCTATTCAGTTGAAAAATTACACCAAAGAGTTCTATGGAGTTGTCAAGAACTCTTTCTCTCTTCTCCATCCAGCTTGTTTTTACGAACTACTTTAGTCCCTATTATGTATAATATTCCTTCGGAATTAAGAATGATTTTAAGAACATAATCCCTTAGATAATTTATGTCCACTCGAAATAAAGAGTACTTTTAAGATCATAGTCCTTTTTTGAAATAATAATGTCTGGTCGAAATTAAGAATGATCTTAACACTATAAATATTCTTTCAATATTTTTCTACTTTTGGAGAAGTTAAAAAGTCATAATGGTGATATCACCATATTTGAGTGGTCGTTGTGTCATATTGATATTTTAGAGAACTTAAAGGTTATAATGGTGATAACATCATATTTGAGTGATCTTAGCACCATAATAGAGTGGTCACGGTACCATATTAGAGTGATTTCAGTATTAAAGAGTGGTCTTAATACCATATGGGTGGTGTAAATCTCGAACGGTTTTCTACAGTGTAATAGTTAACCGCACAGTTGTAGCTGAACTTGTTTTTATCCTGGAGTCGGCGTGGTTGGTAATCTACCTTGCACAATTTTAGATAGTATCACAAAACGTCTTAAAAAGCGCGACCTGATCATGACTCAATCTAGTATCAACTTCGATAAATATTCTCTTTCAAATAGAATTTGATAATATAAATACAACAATTTAAAAATCAAAAACCAACATAACTCACATAATTTTGTTATGAAATAAGGCAAGTTGAATAACAATACTTGTTATGAAATAAGATAAGAGTATATTCATATCACACAGTTTCTTGAACTATTAAGATAGCAATTTAAAAACTATGCCACAATAATAACAAAGCTTGCCAAGTATTGCTATCAGAGACCAGAACTCCTATTTGCAAGACTTATAGAGCAAATAGCTTTTATGTCGGTCAAAGTCTATCAAAATCTTTAAAGTTTTGTTTGCGAGTTTGGAGGAGAAGGGATGGGAGGAATTTAGAAAAAAAGGGAGGAGCAAGTGAAAAAATAGTTGACAATGAGAGATGAAGACTTTGGAGGGTTCATTTTTCTTCATAGTACAAAACCCTCCTCATTTGGAGGAACTCAAAAAATTGTATAGGAGAAGGGTTTTGGGGGGTTTCAGAGGGTTTACATGAATTCTTCATATTTAATTTATGTAATTACAATATTCTTAAAATTAAAAATATAACAATCATAAGCATTGATTTACCATTTTCCTCTATATTTTCATCCCTTCAAAGTTTTCCCTTCCCCTCCGCTCCTCTCCAAACTCCCAAACAAAACCTAAAACTATAAAAAAAAAACAATATCAATTGCTATTAAACATCATGTTGTTTTCATGTTTTAAAAATCTACCGAAGAAATTACCGGGTTGAGTCACGATCAGGTCGCTCTTTAAGACATTTCGCGACACTACTCAAGTTTGTGCAAGGTAGACTAACAACCGCGCCACCTCCGGGATAAAACAACCCAGATCACTGTTACGATTACGTATTGTACAGTATGTAATCGCTCAAGAATATACACCTCAAAATATGACTTAATCGTTGGATTAAAACCACTCAATATGGTACGTAACCACTTGAATCAAAACCGAAAGGGACAGAAAAGAGTAGAAGCAGAAGAATGAACAAAAAACGAGTGACTTGGGGATTAAGTCAACTTAATCCTCAAGCAACCGCGTATCCGTTTCTTAATTGAATATATCCGAAAACTTCTGGATCGTAACAATTTTATTTGTTACGCGTAGCGCTAACATTTTCAAGTGATAAAAAAATATATATCATTTTGGCCCAAGCACAAGCCCGGTTTGACGGCGGCATCGCGCGTGATATATATGTTTTTCTAAGCGCTAACCCGTTCGTAAAAGTGGGTACCCCAAGTGCACATCCTTGGAGGTCACTCTACCCTTATATAAACACTTGCTAGTTGGTGTGGCTCACCAATGTAGGACATTTTTAAGTCATATACCTAGTTCTTACATTGTGTTTTTCTATCCAATTTTCTCACTAGATTTAACTATTGTTCCAACACATGTTACCTCAAAGATGGAAAAATACATCAATGAACACTCACATTCGTGCAAATCACTTACCAACAGAAAGTTCAAGTCCAAGGTGCACTTTTATTGGTTAAAAGCAATTAATAGTTGCAGTTCATAGTCAAAACTCTTAACGAAGTTAGTTTAATTGGTTATCTCTATGGTAAACTTATATACAAAACACCAACAAAGTACATTATATTATATAAAATCAAATTGAGAAAGTTCAATTGGTTATCTGTAGTAAACTTGTATATAAAACACCAATAAAATATATTGTACTCCAGCAAAGACTTCATTCTTGCACACAAAAGGAATAAGATGCCTATGCATACAGTAGAGCATTTTTTAGTGACATAGAAGGGGATTACCGGGGGGATCATGATGCTAATAACTATATGAATTGAACTGTTCAACAATGAGGGAATTGATATATCTTTACCCGAGTAATAACTGTATATAGAGGCAGACCCTTAAAAAAAATGTGTATATAGAGGCAGAGTCACATAACCACCAGAGCTCTTACAGATTGAATTCATCTCCTATCAAAACAAATAAAGAAAAAGAAACACAAATAAAAAGAAAGGGAGAGACATTAGGGTTAAACATCAAAATTTGTGTTCAAATGGAGTTGGGGTTTTGGAAAACGAATATGGGAAAAAAAAATGCAATGAAAAAATGAAACTCCTCAAAAAGTGGAATCATACATAGTCACATGCAGGGGTGTTTACGGTGCAGGTTGACTCGGGGATTCGATGATCCAATTTACTAACTACTCGAACCAGACATATATGGGTCTAACCTGACACAATGTACAAAATTTGGTTCGGGTATTTAGTTTAAGTGTTTGACCCATAGATCTGACATGCTAGTATTGATTTATTACATTATTATTTATGTTTATTTTTTAGGTGAACTTAATTTCTACCAAAAATAATTATGAGCCCATCCTAACCTTAATTTTATTTACAATAGAATCTCATTCCAAACTACAATTTTTTTTTTTAAAATAAAAAACTGTCAAAATTCTATTTTTTATTTTATATGCACAAGTAACAATCCTAAATTGGTTCAATTCAGGTTTGATAGTAAAAATGCAGGTTGAATGACAAGTCCAATCTGTTAAAAGTTGAACGAGTTTGACTAAACCTGACCTAATCGAACTCATGTACACCCCCTAATCACATGAGTTAATTAAACAATTAATCCTGTTAAGAAAAATAATTGGGTTAACATGAGTCGTTGATCATATCATATTAGCAAGCTGTTCACCTTTTTACTTGGACAAAAAGACTCATATTTTTATTTTAAGAAAAAAGATGAAACTAAAGGACACAAATGTAATTTTAATCTAAACGTTATATTTTCATTCTCTTTCTTCCTTCATCTTTTTATTTTGTTTGCCGCTCATTACATTACATTACATGAATTGATGATGTGCTTGCTTCCATTCTCTTGGTTTTGAAGAAAAGGTATACTCCCTTCTACTGTGACTCTTTTTATCTGGTTATTATACATGTAAAATCATCTAGTGCAACTATTTACTCTTTCTTTTCCTTCAACAAAATTGATTTTTCCAAGAGATATGGATCAAGGTTTTGAGCTATTGGCATTTGAATATAAAATTGAGATTTCATTAAATTATAGATTTAATAATATTTGAATGCAAAGATGTGCTTATTTTTTTGACAGAGCTAGTGTAAACATGACCTGCGGCATCACGTGTTTTCCAAATGACAAGGGTTTGTTGTTGAACCATAATCTTGATATCACGGTAAATCTTCATCTTAACCCTAGAATTGTTGTGCATGTGTGTTGTTTGATGATGTCATGTTAAAAGTATTGTTAAAACATGGGCTATAGTGTAGCATAATTCAAACAAACAGTTATTTCCACGATCGACTACATAGTTTTTGCAAGTCTTGATGAACCTGAGGTTTGATTCTACTTGTATTTATTAGAATATTAATCAATAACTGTGACTCTGCGTCTGAAGTGAAGACTGCGTCTGAAGACAGCGTCTGAATAGTGCGTCTGAAGTGAAGAGTGTGTCTGAAGACAGCGTCTGAAGAGTGCGTCTGAAGTGAAGAGTGTGTCTGAAGACAGCGTCTGAAGTAGGAGCTTCTGAAGTACTGTGGATCAGCTCCTGA
>Ga0099826_10002877_pt1 | contig 11399 bp, 17 predicted proteins | sample Mtrugardesep15_FD_76830 | JGI IMG/M metagenome (GOLD analysis project Ga0099826, IMG submission 76830) | Root nodule microbial communities of legume samples collected from California, USA - M. trunc garden sep15 | ecosystem: Host-associated > Plants > Roots > Nodule | place: USA: California...
CGTGCACAAGCTTTATCACGTAAAGCCATAGGGATTTTTAAAACCGCCACCCCGCATTGTGCGCTTCTGCCCGCTCGCGTTCCACTCTCAGCGGTGGGCCATAGTTGCGATTCTGGTTACTTTGCCGCTGGAAGAACTAAAACAGATCGCTGTAGATCGCCGTTATCCAGAGCGCGTTAACGAAGAGCCAGACAACACCGAGCCACATGATTTTGCGGCTGCTATCGGTTCTCATTGCCACAACAGCAATCAGCAGGCCGCCGACTATCCTTGCCAGATACCATGGCCCGAGCTGTTCAAAGTGCTCCTTCCCCTTGATGTAGGTGTCCATCAGATCGAAGACGAACGAGGCGGCAAACAAGGCAAAAAACGCATGCCGCCTGCGCACGAAAAAACTTTCCCGCTCGGACAACTCCTGAATATGATCGGGATAAAGCAGCGTCGACATCAAAAAGAAGAGCGACGTGTAAACCAGAACGAAGATGTAAATCCAGAAATTCCAGTTATGGATGAGCCGCAGGGCAAATTCCCACCACCAGAAGTGGACTGCTCCGAGAAGCAGAACAATCGACCAGACGATCTGCGCGTGCATGCGATCGGTTTTTTGCGGCTCCTGCAGCCTTCTGGAAAGACCGGACAACACTCTGGTGATTGCAAGGCCGAGGATAAGGCTAACCAATATCCGCAAATGACCGTATGCATCCATGGGAAGCGCCCGCTGTTGCTCAACTTATCGCTGAACAATATGCTTAAACCCGCAGGCTTTACAATCATCCTGAAAGACCAGGCAATAAAGGGGCCTGTCTCGCGCCACAGACTAAGCGGCAATCCAGTCGCCCTGTTGGGCGAATTGCCGCCGCATCACTGGATCGGCAGACCAATCCGAGGCGGCAAGGTCATATTCGGCGGACGCTTACGATCCGCCGTTTTTCTTTTCGTTCTTCGCTTGATCGTGATGCCATTTAATGGCGAAGAACATGCCCGTGCCTAACACGAGAATCTTGAGCGGAAAGACGACTATAGGGAACCAGTCTACCCAATCCCAATCCATCATTTTGCATATTTCCAGGCTGTTGCTTGACACTATCTGTCGTGAGGATCGCTACCTCAAAACTGCTGCTGCAACAACTTCATATGCGCGGTCCTTTTGACGCAGCCCCGCCGGTCAACTTCATCTGCGGCTGTCGTATCTGAGAGCGGCGGTGCAAAAGTCGGCCACGGTAGCAGCGGCATAATGCTGCCGCGGGCGGAGTAAAATCCGGCCACCTATTTCCTTTCTGCAATGAACGCAGGAGGGACAGGGGATCTACACCGTGGAACTTTATTTGAGGGTTCGGCTGGCTGTTTCGGAAGGGATGAGCCGGCGTCAGGCAGCGAAGCATTTCACATATCGCGCGACAGCGTGGCCAAGATGGTGTAGTATTCGACGCCGCCGGGCTATCAGCGGCGATCACCGATCCGCCGGCCGAAGCTGGACGCGTTCGTTTCGACGATTGAGCCTTGGCTCGATGAAGACTTGAAGATGCCGCGCAAGCAGCGCCACACGGCCAAGCGGGTGTTCGACCGGCTGCGTGACGAATGCGGGTTCACCGGCGGTTACACGATCATCAAGGACTATATGCGCGAGCGGGATCAGCGCCGGCAGGAGGTGTTCGTGCCACTGGCTCATCCGCCCGGCCATGCGCAGGCCGACTTCGGTGAGGCGATGGTGATCATCGGCGGCGTCGAGCAGAAGGCACGCTTCTTCGTGCTCGATCTGCTGCACAGTGACGGCTGCTATGTGCGGGCCTATCCGGCGGCGGTGGCCGAGGCCTGGGTGGATGGCCACATCCATGCATTCGCCTTCTTCGGGGCCGTGCCGCAGTCGATCGTCTACGACAACGACCGTTGCCTGGTGGCAAAGATCCTGCCCGACGGCACACGCAAGCGCGCAGCGCTGTTCAGTGGCTTCCTGTCCCACTACCTGATCCGGGATCGCTATGGTCGGCCGGGAAAGGGCAACGACAAGGGGAATGTCGAGGGTCTCGTCGGCTATGCCCGGCGTAACTTCATGGTGCCGATCCCGCAGTTTGCGACATGGGATGCGTTCAACGCGTTTCTGGAAGAGCAATGCCGCAAACGCCAACGCGACAGGCTGCGGGGCGAGAGCGAGACGATCGGGGAACGATTGCAGCGCGATCTGGCGGCTATGCGGCCCTTGCCGGCATTGCCGTTTGATGCCTGCGACCAGGCAAGCGCTGTTGTGACGGCCCAGTCGCTCGTCCGCTACAAGACGAACGACTATTCCGTGCCGGCAGCCTACGGTCATCAGGATGTCTGGGTCAGAGGCTATGTGGACAAGGTGGTGATCGGCTGCCGCGGCGAGGTCATTGCTCGCCATCCTAGATGCTGGGACCGGGAAGATGTCGTCTTCAATCCTGTCCATTACCTGCCGCTGATCGAGCAGAAGATCAATGCGCTGGATCAGGCAGCGCCACTTCAGGGCTGGGACCTGCCGGACGAGTTCGCGACGCTGCGCCGCCTGATGGAAGGACGCCATGGCCAAGTCTGGGCGGCGGGAGTACGTGCAGGTTCTGCGCCTGCTGGAAAGCTTCGAGCTTGCGGACCTGCATGCGGCCGTGAAGCAGGCAATCCAGCTCGGCGCGATCGGCTTCGACGCCGTCAAGCATCTGGTCCTGTGCCGGGTCGAGCGCCGGCCGCCGCGATTGGACCTGTCGATCTATCCCTACCTGCCGCGGGCGACGGTCGAGAAGACCTCGGCAAAAGCCTATATGCGCCTCTTGTCATCTGATGCGGGAGAAGCGGCATGAGCACGGAAGCACCAGAGATCCTGCTTGCACATTACCTCAAGACCCTCAAGCTGCCGACCTTCCAGCGCGAGTACCAGAAGCTGGCTCGGCTATGTGCTACCGAGGGTGCCGATCATGTCGGCTACCTGTTCCGGCTTGCCGAGCGAGAGATGATCGAACGGGATCGCCGCAAAGTCGAACGGCGGATCAAGGCCGCCAGATTCCCGGTCGTCAAAAGTCTCGACAGCTTCGACTTCACCGCTATCCCCAAGCTGAACAAGATGCAGGTGCTGGAACTGGCACGTTGCGAGTGGATCGAGCGCCGCGAGAACGTTATTGCCCTCGGGCCCAGCGGCACGGGAAAGACCCATGTCGGGCTTGGTCTCGGACTGGCCGCCTGCCAGAAGGGCCTGTCTGTCGGCTTCACCACGGCCGCCGCCCTGGTCAGCGAGATGATGGAGGCGCGTGACGAGCGGCGTCTGCTCCGGTTGCAGAAGCAGATGGCCGCCTACAAGCTGCTGATTATCGACGAACTGGGCTTTGTGCCGCTGTCGAAGACCGGCGCGGAATTGCTGTTCGAGCTGATCTCCCAGCGTTATGAGCGAGGTGCCACCCTGATCACCAGCAATCTGCCTTTCGACGAATGGACGGAGACCTTGGGATCGGAGCGTCTCACCGGCGCGCTGCTCGATCGTATCACCCACCATGTCAACATCCTCGAGATGAACGGCGACAGCTATCGTCTCGCCCAAAGCCGCGCCCGAAAGGCCGGTTGAGACCCTTCAGAAAATAGCCACGCCCGCCTGCGACCCCCCGCTCGGGCTCCGCCCTCCCGGCGGTCTCAGGCGGGCGCCATAGTGGCCGACTTTTGCTCCGCCCTGTGGCCGGTTTTTACTCCGCCGTTGACACCAGATGACAGTCATGGAGGTCGAGGCCCGATCCGGTATGCAAGAGGGATACACGACAAAGCTGGAAAATTACCAGCGCTTCTATGGTCGCGGCGTTGGGCCTGAAAGCCTCCCCCTGTGGCTCGGCGGACTACGCCTTGCAATCGTGCTCGTCGAGCTTCCGCGGGCACCTCGAAACTTCCGGGACAAGACGCGGCCGGGGATTGCCAGCGTTGACGATGTTAAAGCCGCATGAATAGCCCTTCTGACAAACCCGATGACCTACCATGGCAAAATCAGGCACCTCATGAGCCATGGACTATTCCATCACAAGGTGTATCGTGATGCAATTCAACGCGGAATGGAGAACGGGAGGCTTCACATGAAGGTACGCTTGATAGCAGTATTAGTCCTCGGTGTCAGTCCGGTCCCTGCATATTCACAACCGGTATGTACCGGGTTCTCAGCATACTGGGTTGCGGACACCAGCAATGTTCAAAACGGTTTCCCACATTTGGCTGCCAGCTCACGAAGAACAGCCGGTAATCAAGCTCAAATCCAGTCTATCGTCAGCGGTTGCCTCGGCGTTCCGTCAAATCAGGTAAGCCAATTGGTGAACTGGGGACGTAATATGGGCCTTTATCGGCCTTATTGTGGACAGCAGATTACCTATTGCAACTGACCGATTGGCATTTGGTTTGGGCGCCATCGGCCACCAGATTATTCAGCACCGACGACCCAACCAAGACCCGCGGCGCATGCATGAGGAAACCCCTGATCACGGCGCGCGCCAGAATGCAGGCCTAGATCAAGGATGACACGCTGTCGTTCATGATGTCGTAAATTTCCAGCGCTACCGATGGCGAATGACACGCAAAACTAAACACCGTTCGCAAAACGGCCTTGTACTGGTGGCTTTCAGTGGCGTGCCTTTGAAAGACCTTCCTCGGTATCACGATGCCAAGGTCACGTTCAAACCGCTCTACTATGGGATCGCTAAGCATAGGGTCGGCTCACCCGGAACTGTCGACATCACATTCTTGGTTTTAGATGAGCCATCGGCTTTATCCGTGCTTTTAGGTATAGCACCCGTCTAATTTAGACCTTCACGACGAAAGATTTCAGTGGTGGTAATTGGTGAGATGTAGAGAGAAAGGTGGTGAGCGTGGAATGCCTGCTGAGCAAAAAACGTAGCCTAGTTCGCCGCGGAAACGCAGGGTCCGGCTGTGGCTGCTGTTGGGCGCGCTGATCGTGCTCATCATTGCCGGCATTCTACCCTACCTGGAAATGACCGCTATGATCGAGGATCTCGGCCGGCTCTGGGATGACCTGGTACAGTTGTTTTGGTTGATCATTCCCGACGGAGCTTAACTATCCTGAGAACAACAATTGAACGATATGAGAACGTCATCGTTCATTGCCCTAAATTAGGTTTTCCTCAGTGAGAACATCGGCTTGCCTCTATCAAAAGCCGCTCCAGATAACTGGAAGCGGCATGCGTGATGAAATTAATAGAGTACGAGTTGCCAATATTCGGAAAAGTATTTGAGCTACAAAAATGTTGCTCGTTCCCATGAAACGTGGAGATTAATTGAGGTTACTGTGCAACTTGTCAATTAGCTCTCAAGGATATGCTTAATCCGTCAATCCCCGCCCATGGTGCCAGTGGCAGTGCGTCAGCCGTTCGATGCGCGTTTGCGGTTGGGTCGCAGGTCGCTATCGACTGGTAGGGCGGAGATCGATCCAGACCTTAAGCGTCAAAATCCCCGTGACCAGACTAGCCGCAGGTATTCCCAGATAGATCATTGGTGCAAAAAGTATCATGCCCGGGGTGTCACAAGCGCCAGGTGATCCACAGGCCATGTGCGAGCTTACGGCGTAGTAAATGAGATACGCAATCAATCCAGAGCCAGCTATGCCGCTTGCAAGCCGCCCCAGAACCCGGCCGATGAGCCATAAGATCAGCGCTGTCGGTACCGCGAAGAGCAAAAGCATAAGCCCGCCAATCACAAGCGCCGCAGAACCAGTAATGACGATGCTATCCATCTTATGCCCCGTAGTCGCTTCAGACACCAATGTTGAAGTGTATTGCTTCACCCCCATACCTCGGCAACCTTAAAGCACACCCGAGGATGCTGAGGAGGGCGTAAAGAGCTACCGACGCTATCTCGCTCGCATCGATCCGACGCTTTGAACCAGCTTCCCGCATTTCTCTTCCTTTGCTACCCGCCAAATGGCAGATGTGTTTACCTGACTGTGCCATGGAGGCACCTCTGTTTTGTCGTCGGATTGGAGAGCTTAATCACTTGGAAGCCGACCGATTACATCCACGCGGTCGCACGTCCCAATCACGGGTACGACATCCAATTTTTCACCAACCGCGTATCTATCCACAGGCCTTCCAAGTCTCACGGTCTGCTTGCAGGAATGTGTAATGCCCTTTTGCTGGCGCTCGAAGACATTCGTGCCGAAAGTGAAGATCTCGTAGTGCGGCTCAAAGAACAGGTCCGCGATGACACCCCCGCGGCGGGACTGCTTGACTTTTTCATCCCACACTTCCTGAATTGTTGCGATGGAGTGGGGGAAATTACTGAAACGCCACGCCCGCAGGCCCGTCACTAGAGCGCCGACGATAGCAAAGCAGCCACAACCAATATAGGCCACGCAAACCTGAATGCGTGGAGCTTCGGATCGTTGTGCTGTCGATTAAGCATGGTAAAACTCCCCTGTTGCATAGCATTAGATGAGGCTACGGCAAAATAAAAGGAATCCATCCGATCGTCTCGGAACGTTAGAACGGACATGCAAGCCTCACAGTGAAATTGACGACTCGACAGGGCTGGCGTCATCTGGTTTCCATACGCTGTGGCGAGGGCGGAAGATGAACGAAATCGAAAATTTCATTGTGATTGTTCTAACGCTTGCCGCTGGCGGAGCGTACGGCGCGTACAAATCTGGATCAGATTGGTGGCGCGGCAGTTCCACCATGGGGGGCTCATATATTTTGACCGCACTCGCAATAATGTTGCTAGGACGAAATGGGGTAATTTTTTCGCTCGTCTTGAACGTTGTAATCTTCGCGGTCTGTAGCATGGCATTAAAGATGAACCTGCGGCAGATGGTGATAACGTTTCTCGCCGGGACGCTCTCAATGCTCATCGCCGGAGCAATACTCGGTGCGTTATCCGCTGCGTTCGGGATCACACCATCACGCCTCAGAGGCGGGTGACCACATGACTGGACGGACGATACGTAAAGGCCCGCCGGCCGGCCGCGCATTTTTAAGACTCATTGCCACGTTCTGATCGTCCGGCTCTTGCAGTTTCAACCGGCTTCTGGAGATATCCTGCTTCGGGGAACGCAAGAGGCAAATGGTACATGATCCGGAAGCTTTGGCAGCTTATAAACAACTACCGTCATCGAAGTGAACTTTGGGGGATTCGCGCAGCTCGTGCGCTACCTGGTACGCTACGGCCGGCGCCGATCATGCTTTTGGTGATGGCCTGGTATATTCTGGCTTGCCTCCCTGTGGCTCTCGCCCATCTCCTGCTAATTGGCCTCGGCACGGGTGAGACGGTTACCTATCTGATCATGATACTGCCCGGCACAGCCGTTTTGTGCATGGTCATTCCCTGGTTCTTCCGTTGGGCTTGGATCGGCCTGAGCATGCAGTTCGGGAGTTTCAAAAGCGCCGATGCGAAAGAAAAACAACTAGTGGCCTGGACCGAAGCATACGAGGCCCGTCGTGCGGCTACCTAACCAATGCAGCATGGTTCGGATCGGCAAAGTCAGTCTCCTACTTCATTCCGGACACAGACCTCGAAATCGGCAGTTTCAACGGAATGTTGGCACTTCTCTCTAATCTGAAATGCCTTTAGTTGCGCTTCATCTATCGGCTTTCCTGAAATCGCTTGATGATAAAGGGGGTTCGCCTTAACGAACAACGCCAGAGAAAAATGAAAGCCGAAAAGCCTTACGAAAGATTCTAGGAGGCATTCTCGTGTATCACCGCCCATGCTTGGGTCGATCAAAATCGATGCTTCACGGAAAATACTGTCAGAATTATTTTCATTTATCGCGCCGACATAACAGTAGTCCTTACGACTATCTACAACCCTGAAACTAGATCCGAAACCTGTGATTTTGCCGGATTTCGCATCTTTCAAAACGTCTTTCCCAATGAGTATTGCAATATTTTTATTGTTTTCTTCCTGCGTGAAAGAGAGGAATTCTGCATAAAATTTGTACCACTTAGATATATATTCAAATAGTGGCTCACTGCCAGTTCCCGCTCTTACGTTGATAAAAGTTGGCGACCTGTAGTCGAAAGAACCTTTTTTGGCAGCACGCAGGATGTACGACTCAAGGACTGCGTTGATTGAGGCATCCTTTTTGGAGTCAGATGCATATGTGCGGCTGGTTACAAGGCAGCAGAAAACCACGGTGACAAACCAAGTTAGAAATATCTTGGCCGCAACGGAGAGGCCGCAAAAGCATAACCGCTTGTACCAATGCATACACGCCTCCGATGAATTTTGTCCCTGCGTCCGTCTCTACCGGACTGTCTTGCGTCTAAAGCCGAAGCCACCCCCATTTACGACAGCCGGGGTGTTCGCACCAGTGGTTCTCGTGGATGCCGTCGCCGGCCTTGTTGGTTTGGTCGCTCATTATCCAGTGGCCTTTTCGAGTGGGGCTTGGCGGATCAAAGCTGGCCACCGGGGAAGCTCCGCCGGCGTGCAAACGCCATAACCATTTTTTCCCACTTAGTGCAAATCAGATCAGCTTACACTCGCGGCCCCTTCGATTTTCCTTTGCAAAAACAGGGCTCGATTTTCCGCTCGATCGCCTGACCTTGATCATGTGTGGAGATACGATAACCTCCTCGATCATGGGGCCAAGTGCCATCTCTTCCATCAAGTCGATAGCCAGATTGGCGAGAGAGTGGTGTTCTGACCAGGGGTGATCTGGTGCCTGGTAGTCGTCAAAGAAACTCCAGCTCCAATCCTCAATGATGTACAGGCCACCGGGGCGCAATTTCGGGAACAGTGTTCTGAAGCTTGCCTTGGTCTGATCGTAGAAGTGCGAGGCATCATCAACCACCAGATCAAGCTCGTCGCCAAAATCGGTTTGCACGATCTCGGCAAGTTTTGCCTCATTATCCTGAGAGGTGCCGTAATAGAGTTTGGCGCGCCCCTGCTGGGCATCAATATACATGTCAAGCGCGGGAATCGGCACTTCCGACAGTTCGACGGCGGCGATTTTGCTTGGCTTAAACACTTCGTTCAGGAACACGAATGAGCCGCCCTGATAAACGCCGAGTTCGAAAATCCGCTTAAAGTCTTCGCCCTCATGAGCGAGATACTGATCGAGAAAGGTTCTCGATTTCATCATTGTGAAATCGGATTGACCGGATTCACGCTTGCTGCCCCCATACTCGTAATCCATCGTAATCTTGTGACCACCGACAGAAAAAGTTGCGCCGTCCACCCAGGTTAATGCTGGGCGGCTCGTTCCGCCATCTTGCTGAAACGCATTCATTAGCTCCTCCATAGTCAACTAGAGGGCGAAAAGTACAATCGAGCCGAGATGGTGGCAACTCAAAATGCAATTTTGCGGGATGCACATGAGTGTTGGCGTCTCCCGACGCTACACAGCTGTGCTTGCGCGGCGCCTGAAGCTAAAGCTACGAGCGAAAGCCAATGCCGGCTTTTCGACAAATGTCCATGAGAGATATCCAGCCAACAGAGCGGCAGGAATCGTAATCAAATTGCTCGGATACGAGGTCAAATTCGGGAAGAAATGGGCGACGGCTTGCTGAATAGGCCACCCATAGATGTAGACGCCATAGGAATAATCGCCGGGTAGCTTGATCCGGCGAACGGGTTGAGATGCTGAGATCACAAGCACCGAATAGAACAAGGCGAGGTAGAGGGCGTACTCCTGAACGTCGGCTCCCTGTAGAAAGGCAGCAGCAACGATCAGCGGCAGGGCGTAAAGGGGCTTGATGGGAAGAATGTCCCGGATCGAGTAGGCACAGACGCCGGCCATGAAAAACAGCCCAACCTTCAGAATATCGGAATATTCAACATCTGAAAAATAAAGGACTGCACGCGGCGCAACGGAATGAACCACCAGGATTGCGACCAACACGGCCAAGGTCCTAACCCTCGTTTTGATGAGCCCGAGCACCCCGAATACCAACACATACACATAGCAGATGATTTCGGGCGTCAGGGTCCACAGTGATCCGTTCGGTGCTGAAGGTATGCGGTTCTCCGTGAAAACACCCGGCAAATCCCAGCACTGGATCGGGAATATGCTCAGCAAGCTGACGTGGTCTGCGAAGTAGCAATAAACCTGCCGGCTCGCGAAATAGTCCATCAATGGCATCGTGGTTACGACCGGCCCGATCACAAATGATATGATGGCCAAGCAGACGATTGCGCCGGGATATATGCGGAATGCGCGCATAAGAACGAAGCGCGCCGGCGAGGCGTTAAGCGCAAAGCTTTGCGTCACGAGGATGCCGCTCAGGAAGAAGAAAACGCCGACCGCGAGCGTCCCGGTGTAGTTCTTCTGTATCAGTTGCGTTACCGGCTCCGGATAGCCGCCTGTCTGGAAGATATAGAACGAGTGCCCGAAAATTACGGCTACGGCGGCGGCGAGACGCACAAGGTCGAAGCCATTTTTGTCGCGAGGCAGGATATCGGCCAAGACAGTCTTGTCAGGTCTCATTTCTATTTCGCAACCCTTGCTCGCGGCTAACATACGCGCGTTTCCCTACAGGAAGAACTCGCAACCCACAATCAGGAGAACGGCCGATAGGACCACGCAGCAGGCAACCTTGATGATCTTCCCAGCGTCGACCCATTTCGAGCCTCGGTTTGAGACGAACATCTACGTTGGCCAGTCGGCGTTGTCGTCGGCTCTGATCGAAGGAATCGACAATGTAGATGCAGCGCGCTCGATCGTTGATCTGATCAACTATGCTTTGGAATCCATGAGTGGCGATGAGAACCTGCGAACCGAGGCCAATGCCCTGCAATTCGGAATGAACGACCTAGCAAAACACCTGACGGCGGCCAAATCGGAGTTCGAAAAAGCGCGATCGCTTACACACTGATTTTACGGACTTGGAGCGGACGCAGATTTAACTCTGGTGTCCGCACATCCGCGCGCAATCACTAAATAGTTGATTTCCTTGAGAAAACTGGTGCCCCCGACAAGGTTCGAACTCGTGACCCCCTGATTACAAATCAGGTGCTCTACCAACTGAGCTACAAGGGCAAGCCAGTGCCTTGCCAACTATCAGATTCTGACTTCGTGTAAAGCAAAAACTGTCGGCGGGCTGCCAGTCGACTACTTTTCCACACCGTGACGGCCCGTTTGTCAGCATGATCACTATTAAAGCAGGAGGCTCACAAAATAAGCGAAGTATTTACGCGGCGAAGATAAAATGGCCATGAACCATAACCATTCCAGCGAGAATAACGCATCAGATGCGCGCGAGCATACAGAAAATCCAACTGACAGGCACAATCGTCATTGCCGTAAGCTCCATCCTGCTGGCTACCCTTGCCGCGCTGCCCAGCGTCTCCAACTATCTGCGTTACCGGACGAATGCGCAGCAGCTTGGCCGCTTTGAAACCGCGCTGCAATCCGCATGGCTGGTTTCGGCAGAGCGCGGTCCTGCCAACAATCTGATGGCGTCGTCTGCCGTGGA
>Ga0099826_10002878_pt1 | contig 11395 bp, 17 predicted proteins | sample Mtrugardesep15_FD_76830 | JGI IMG/M metagenome (GOLD analysis project Ga0099826, IMG submission 76830) | Root nodule microbial communities of legume samples collected from California, USA - M. trunc garden sep15 | ecosystem: Host-associated > Plants > Roots > Nodule | place: USA: California...
AAGTGTTTTTAGTCTTGGATTTCATCTTTGTAACAAAAAATTAAGGACTAAAATTAAACAAAACCTTGGGAACTTAACTTAAAAATCGCAAGTGTTGTAGAGACTAAAATCAAAATAATCTGAAAATTAACCAACACATGAAAATTAACTAAGAGCAGCAACAAATGATAAAAATTGACAATAGCTATTTAAAAAAGTTGTACAAAATGTGTTTCAAGAAGCCAATTTTATGCATAAATGACTATTTACAAAATAGATTAATAATATATTTTCCAATAGACACAAATATGTTATGTTTAATTATGACTATTGTCTTGATAGTTTTTATTGTTGAAAAAGTTCTCTTTATAATTGTTATTGAGAGCGAAAGTACCAAACCAATACAAATAAATCTATCAATCATGTAATAATTTTTTTACTTTCTTATTTATGTTATTTTTCAGCAACTGAACTTATTTGGGGTAGCTCAATGTTTATTATTTAAGGTAGTTAGATATAAATACATACCAACTAATATAAAACTAATATAAGAATAATATCTTTTTTGGGTAGCCAAAGGCTACCGCTTCCTAATGAAAGGATACGCCCCTGCATACACAGTCCCTCTATTGTTAGCATTTCTCAAATTCAAAACTAGTGTTATAGTTTTAGTGGTAATTGGTCTTCTTAAGTATATAGTGGATGCAACAACTGTTACTTTATTCAACAACGTTGTTATTATAAAATTATCCTTGAATTAAATTCATATTCACCAAAGTTAGGAATGTCATAAGTTACAGTACTATCGTTTTTCATTGTTTTTGAAGTAAATTTCATTGAAAATAAAAGACAAATTGACAAAGGCAAAATAGGGAATATGATTATTTTTGGTCTATTTATTTTGTAGGTCTCTAAATTATTTCAAATTTTTTTAAATAGATCCTCAAACTTAAAAATAATTGTAATTTACTCATTAAATTATTTCAATTATTGAAATATATATTTATTTTATAAAATCAACAAATTTTTTTCAGGGAATATAAAATCAACAATTAAAAAGTAACAAAGAAAATATAAATTATAACTCTTTAAAAACTTCAAATAAAAACCAGACCTGCTGGATCGACCTGTCATCATTAATTTAGTAATCACAATTATAATTTATAGAATTCGTTGTGTTTTTTATTTTATTATGTGTAGCTAAATTTTTTAAGTCCAACTAAGTGACGAACCACGAAATTCAATTCAACCTTTGAATGCATGAAAGGTTAGTTTGCTTATCGTATCGACCAGACTACCACTTGTATGCAAACACGGTCTCTTTTGTCTCATTCATCTAGTGGAATCTCACATGCTCAAGCTTGGCTGGTTATATATTATGATATGATAAGTGCAACTAGTTTTAAATAACTAATATGCCAATTTTTTTCTCAAAAAATAAAAAACTAATATGTGAATTTTAATGAAGGACTTTAGAGCATCATAATAATTATGGATCTAAATGGATGCTAAACGTATCAGCTCAGGAGTTTATAATTCATGGTTAGAGACCGTATCATATTGGAGCAATGAATTTATTTCAGCTCTAAGAGCATTTGATCTAATAATGGGCATACTTTAATCTATGTAAGTCTCAGCATCAAATAGGTATTTCATAGTGATTTACTTACAATGTAAAGACCTAATTGGATGAGAGAAATGCAAATTTTAGCAAATTTAGAACGTGCAATCGTATATAAAAATGTATAATTAAAAAAATGAAATGAAATATAAGAAAAACTATTGATGCTTAATTTTTTTTTAAAAGAAATGTGGGCCCCAATTTTTGGGTATTTTAAACCTCAACTTATAAGAAAAACTTGGACTTCAATTTTTAACCTCGGAGGTAAAGTACTCACCACACTTAATTTTTCTTCTCAATTAAGTTTCAATTACACTTTTCACAATCAATGAACGCAATTTATCTGTAAAAATATTGAATAGAACAAGTGGCCCTGGCAGGAGTCTATTCCTAGTTTGTTTAACGCAGTTTAGAATTTTTAAAAAATCTAATTATATAAATTAGAAATGGTCACCCTTACCTCTAATTTGAAGTAAAACTTTTGGGGTTCAATGTGTACATATATAAGACCAATATTTGGGTTCAGTGACAGATCTTTTTAGAATTGATTGGAGGGTAACAATGGAGGGTGGCATTGGAGATGAAAACTTTTTGCTTGGGAGGAAGAATTGTTGTTAGAATTATGCTCTTTGCTTTCTACATTCTTTTACATGAACAAGCTTTAGACATGTGGGTTTGGAGGCTTGACCATAATGAGGCTTTTTTTTTTATAGGTGCTTATCATTTGCTCACACATAATGTGTTAGATGAATCCTTATCCTTTTAGGATTTGATTTGGGACAAACCGACTCTTTTAAAGGTTTTCCTATTCTCTTGGAGAAGAATTCAAAGTCGGCTTCCTATAAAGACGGATTTGATTCAACGTGGCATCAATAATGCAAAGTCTTCGTTTTGTCTTCATGGTTGTGGATTCGAAGAAAGTTCCTCACACTTATTCTATGGTTGTGCTTTTTCATGAAGTGTTAGGTACGACAAATAATTTCGTTCTTCAAGCACAACAATTTATTGGCTTTTTGAACTTAAAAAGCAATTTTGTGATTGTTTATGAGCCATTTGGTTAGCTTGCACTCAGATCGTTTGGTCCAATTGTAATAACAAGTTATTTCGTCGCAAGGAATTGTCCTCACCAAATCATTGACTGGTTGGAAATTCAGGTTTGATTCTGGATTAAGGTCAAGTACAAATCGTTTTCTTATGATCTTATTCTTCAATGGATTAATCCTCTTGATTGTTTAGGCTTTTAAAGACGATATGGGTAAAGAATTGAAGCACGTTCAAATAAAGAAAAACAAAGATCAAGCCTCATTAGCCAAACTGCAATTATCATAATAGAAGGGCCACATTCACATGCCAACAAGGTTCATACTTCCCTATGAACATTCAAAGCAAAAACATTGTCACATTTATCCTATATGTCTAAATAACTTCTAAACGTTCTCTCTGAACACCTTCAAGATATTAGAAAAAGTAACAATACCAACTAAGCTGCATTCATCCTCAACAACCCACAAGTAGTTCACTCTATGAGCAATTGCTTGAATCATCACAGCAATCAAAGAGCTCTTGGGATGACAAACAATAGCCTCTACATTCCTCACAAATCTTGCCGAATTGCTCGATGACCTTACGTGCTTTCCTGACCTCGTCGGACTCTCCTCATCAGAGGAAGACGACACCTCACTGGTCAAGGAAGTCAAAATTGTAAACTCTTGTAGCAATTTCTCCAAATTCTTCTCCATCAACCTTGCCTTTACAAGTCTCACAAGATCCTCTGGTGGGCCACCACAGTCCATGTAGGCCATCAAGTCCCCTGCGGACAAAGTTGTGATCGCGGCAGCAACCGTCTCATCACAACAAGCAAGCGTGAAGGGCGATATCTCACCAACGAATGTCCCATCATTGTCAACAATTGCAACAGAAGTTTGTTGTGCAAGCGACTTTGAGATGGCTTCAACAGCCGAAGATGCGGGGGAATAGTAATCGATGGCGAGCACATCGGGGCTGATGATATCGAGAGCATCAATGGAGTATGCAGGGAGTGGAGTGAAGAGGCCAATGGAACCAAGCAAGAACCTTATCACATCCTCTTGTGTTAACCAACAGAATTCAGCACCGTTGTGGTTAATGTTGATTGTTGATGACTTTTGTTGATGTTTTCTCCTTGAAATGCCTCCTCTTTTTGTTTGCAAAATTGGCACCACAAGATTTTGTGCTCCCTGGAGTATGAGATCAATGGCTTCCAATAAGCTGAAACGTACATCAAAATAACAAGAATGAAGCTTAATTAATTAAAATTCTTAATCTTGATCATAATAAAACACATAATATAACATAATTTCAAGATTCAACAAGAAATTCTAGATAAATAAAAAAAAGTACCTAGAAGATGATTCAAGCTGAACAACAAGACCATCAACCTTAGGCAAAACAACAGAAACCAAAGCTTTAAGAGCTTTAGAAGGACACAAAAGATTTTCTGGTTTGCAAAGGTAACAAATAACATCAACCATGCAAACTTTCCCAACACATTGACAACGACCGAATTCAGAGTGGTCACAGTTCCAAATACTGACGGAACTTTCGTTGCCGGAGCTTCTGAGGACTTCAATTGCCTCGGCAATGGTAGCCGAGGTTGAAATAGACTTCAACGGCGGTTTGCCGAGACAGAGTTCAGATAACTCATGTGCCAAAAAGGATACTGCCATACAAAGAAAGAATGAACGCGGAGGCGTTGAGAAAGTTGAAACGGTTGTTGAAATGTTGAAAACACGTTTTTGTTGGAATGAATGAATGAAAGAGAGGGAAATGAAAGCGTGTACTTATAGAGGAAAATAACATCGGAGACAAGTGGATAGAGAAGGTTATTTTATGTGAGCCAAGATCTTCTCCATTTACCATCATCTTCATTTCTACTATTCGAAGAGATAAAACGGGTAAAGATCCTCTCTATTTATAAAAATAAATGGAAGATTCAGTATGAAAATAGATAGACAAAAAAAATAATAAGTGGTGGATTCTATCACTAGGTGAGTCCCACCATCATTAATTAATTTTTACTTTTTGTGTCTTTATGTTCCAAATAAAACAAAAGGGAAAAGTTATAAATGAAGAGAATCCTAACCCGATAAAGACACAAAAATTTGAAAAAAGTAAAAAGTAATTAATGATAGTGGGACCCACTTAATATTGAAATCCACTTAACAGTGAAACTCACTATCTATTTTATGTGTCTATCTCTCTCCAAATTGTATACTCTATTTATTTTACTAAATGGGGAAGATCCTAACTCATGTTATGTGGCATTAAAATATACATGAGAAATATATTTGTTCACTATTTTTGGATTATAAAGAAACACTTTTTTATTAACGAGAACTTATAAATTAATATAAAAACTCATTTATTTGCATAAACTCAAATAAGTCTAATCCAATTAAGTTACCATTTTATTAAGTGACATACACGAAGGTTCTATTATTTTAAAAATGTGTCATACATAAATTGGTATGACTCATATATGTAATTTATTCAATAAGAGATTTTTTTTTTACCAAAGCAAACTTAACTGATATCATTAATTAAAAAAGATTTAATATAAGGAGGACAAATCTAGAAAAACATGATGACTAGGCCAAGAATATGCCGCCCTAGCAATCGTATGAGCAGCCATGTTCGCTTGACGCCTGACAAAATTCACCTCAAAGTTGGAAAATAAAGCTAGCATATACTTAATAGAAGACACTATAACATTAAACTCTGATATACCACTACCCCCGGTCTGAAATTCGATCCACGAGAGTACGAGAATCCGTCTCAAATACGACCTTATCCCAACCTTTTGCAATCGCGACTTGAATTGCTTCCTGCAACGCCATACTCACCTTCAAGGACTGATATATGAGCATATTTATGCGTCAAATGGCCAACAACAAACACCCCTTCTGCATTCCTAAAGCAACAACATGTAGTCGAAATCCCTTCGGAGATATGGAATGCAATATCAACATTACACTTCAACCATCCATGATTGGGCTTTTCCCATCGAATCTGCGCGGGCAAGGGGGAAGCTGCACTCCTCCCTGGACTGTTCATCTCTTGGGCAATTTCCAATTGTTGTTAATTGTTCAACGCCAACTTCCCATTTCCTAATGGTGTATCACAACTAGAGTTCCAAACAACATCATTCATTGTTGCCCATAACTGCCATAGTAGAACCGCGACACAGCCACCCGTATCAACACTCTCCTTGCGACAAATATCAAAAATAAGTTCCGACATGGACTGAAATAAGCTTAGCCGCAGTAACAACACAACAAAAAGTCCGGCAGAAAGTAAACTCTCCCTAGCTACATCACAACCAACAAAAGCATACCAATTTGTTTCTTCCTCATCATCACACCACTGACATCTATTTGTACACGGCACATGACGTTGAATCAATTTAAACCGAGTTAGAATACAAACATGGCATATCCGCCACAACAAGTTTCACGCTTTGTGAGGAGCATGAACTTTTCAAATGGCATTCCACTATCCCTGTACATATATAGTAATGGGCAGCCTTCCCAAGCATCAATGAAGTACCCAGATCTTACTCGAACATAACCCATTACTCTCCTCTTACCACACAACTTTATCCTCTTGCACTGATGGGAACAACGATGTCTGAATAACAACACGTACCCCCGAAAACAATTCAACAATCTTGTCAACATCTCATTCCTTTACTCCATCAATTAGTAAATCAGACAAGAATAAATCATTAACACCTTGGTTTTGAGGAGTTGGAAGCCAATTAACTTAGTCACTACGCAACCAAGGATCTCCCATGACTCGAATTTGTGATCCATCACCTATGCTCCACCTACATCCACACTTAATAAGAGATTGAATGTTAAAAAAAAAGTGTGTTGAAAATAAGGTACATTTATTCAATATGTAAATTTGAGAATATATTTTGAGTTCATTATAAAAATAAAAAAATTAAGATTTTCATTTAGTCCATAAAAAAGTCTTTAAGCTAGAAAAAACTCACAATTTTAAAAATAAATACGGATTGTTTGATAAGGCGTTGTGGTGATTAACAGCTGATCGCATATCAGATCGATCGACAAGCCGGCATCTCAACATATACTAGGAATATATCATCGATCACAAACTTTGATCTACTTGCACAATATATTAATGTTTCTTACAAGGAATCATATTATAGCACGTGCATTATTAATTTACGTATAGTAAACAACTTCTCAAGAACCAAGATGTTTTAATTGAGTGCAAGAGGAAAAATATGTGGGTAAATTTTTAGGTGATTGGAAGTAGAATTCGTTTAAAATTTAAATTTAATTTAAAATAAATTAATATAAACAACTTTCCAACTTTTATGCCTATATTATACCTCTGAGACCTTCGTTCTTAGTAGCACCTTAAACAACTTCTCAACCTATTAATTAAGGTATTCTCAACCTAAGAAAGAGAAAACATGAGAGAGGCGAGAGTCAGAGAGCTTGAGAGAGGCGGCGTTCATGGGATTAACCATGGTCGTCTGCATCGGTCCTTTTCTCCGGTTGAGAGATTCTATAGGGGGAAGGGGGCCAAGCAGGGAGCCACATATGGGTGGGGAAGGGGGAAATTGGATTGACGTGAGACCGCGATGTGGGAAAGCGCTGCGACAGGGCGATGGAGGTTGGGACAGACTTCGGGAGGCTCATTGGTTCGACGGCAGAGACGACTTCGATTTCTGTAGGTCTAGGTTTAGGTATGCTACGCGGGAAGGACGCTTTTCAAGGGAGAGGTCGTGGGATTCTTCTTCGTTGGAGATACCCTATTCTTCTCAGTCACGATACCCTAGTAGGGAGGACGAAGCTGCTGATCGACGGTGGTGGATGATAGTTACAAAAGTCCAGGTCCGGATGGGGTGAATTTTGGTTTTCTTAAGGATTTTTGGGTTGAGATGCATCAGGATATTATGCGGTTTATGGTGGAATTCCATCGAAATGGGAAGCTATCAAAAGGTATTAACTCTACTTTTATTGCGCTTATTCCTAAAATTGACAATCCTCGGAAATTGAATGACTATCGTCCCATTTCGCTAGTGGGAAGTATCTACAAAGTTTTGGCGAAAGTTCTTGCTAATAGATTGTGGCAAGTGATCGGTTCTATTGTGGCTGAAGAGCAGTCAACTTTTGTTCAAAAAAGTCAAATTTTAGATGGAATTCTTATTGCTAACGAGGTGGTGGATGAGGCGTCCAGATCAAAGAAGGAATTATTGTTATTTAAAGTGGATTTCGAAAAAGCGTATGATTCGGTTGACTGGGGGTATCTGAATGCGGTTATGGAGAGGATGTTTTCCCTGTTCTCTAGAGAAAGTGGATTAAGGAATGTGTCTCAACTGCAACAGCTTCAGCCTTAGTTAATGGTAGCACAACTGACGAGTTTCCTTTAGAGAGGGGGTTGCGTCAAAGAGATTCTCTCTCCCCTTTTCTTTTTTCTGTTAGCTGCCGAGGGGTTGAACATTGTTATGAAGTCAGTGGTAGCGAGAAATATTTTTGAAGGCTATAAGGTTGGGACGCCCTCCTCAGTGCCAGTCACTTATCTACAGTTTGCTGACGATACTTTGATTCTTGGAGTGAAGAGTTGGGCGAACGTCTGGGCTATGCGAGCGGTTTTGGTTTTGTTTGAGGCTATGTCTGGCTTGAAAGTAAATTTTAATAAAAGTATGTTGGTGGGTGTCAACGTCTCTGATTCCTGGCTGAATGAGGCAGCCTCTGTCCTCCATTGTCGAGTGGGGAGAGTGATGTTTGTATATTTGGGTTTATCTATTGGTGGTGATCCCCGTCGATTGAATTTTTGGGAACCTCTTTTGCGTAGCATTAAATTGAGACTGTCTGGTTTCAATAGTCTGTTTCTATCGTTTGGTGGCCGCTTAGTTCTTCTAAAGTCTGTCTTTACCTCTCTACCTGTCTATGCTCTTTCCTTCTTCAAGGCTCCGTCAGGTATAATTTCTTCCCTTGACTCTATATTTACTAATTTCTTCCGTCAGGTATAATTTCTTCTCATGGGTCAGTTGGACCACTATTTGTTCTCGGAGGGAGTTAGGCGGATTGGGGGTGCGGAGGTTGAGGGAGTTTAATGTTACTTTGTTAGGTAAATGGTGTTGGCGTTTATTTGTTGAGAGGAGTAGTTTTTGGTATAGGTTTTGGTGGCGAGATATGGTGAGGAGGATGGGAGGTTGGTGGTTAGGGGCCGGAGTGGTTCTTCGTGGTGGCGAGAGATCGCTAAGATTAGGGATGGGGTAGCAGGTGTTGGTGGTGGGTGGTTTCAGGAAGGAGTGTCTCGTCTGGTGGGAGATGGGGTAAATACTCTGTTCTGGCATGATTTATGGTTAGGTGATGTGCCATTTTGTGTGCGCTTTAGTCGCCTTTTTGATCTTGCGATTGATAAGTCTTGTACGGTTGCGCACATGTTCTCTTTTGGGTGGGATGTTGGGGGAGCAGGTTGGAGATGGAGACGGCGGTTGTGGGTGTGGGAGGAGATGTTGGGGGAGTGTATTATTTTACTTCGTAATGTTTCTTTGCAGTTTAATGTGAAAGACACCTGGAGATGGCTGCTGAATCACTCTGCAGGTTATACAATCAGCAATGCCTATCAGTTTTTGACTTCTTAGGATATCCCTCAGGTGGAAGGTGTTGCTGCGTTGGTTTGGCATAATAATGTCCCGCTTAAGGTCTCAATTTTTGTTTGGAGGTTGTTGAGAAACTGCTTGCCTAGAAGGCAAAATCTGGTGCATCGTGGCATCCTTTCAGACATTGATGTTGGTTGTTTGTTAGGGTGCGGTTATGTAGAGACTGCTCAACACTTATTCATTTCTTGTGATTTTTATGGCACGTTGTGGTTTCAGGTCCGGTCGTGGCTTGGTGTCTCAAGTCCCGACCCCATTATTGTTTTAGATCATTTTCTTCAGTTTACTCATTCAGCAGGTGGTGCGCGAGCAAGGCGCTCTTTTATGCAGCTTGTTTGGTTGCTTTGTGCGTGGATCATTTGGAATGACCGTAATTAAAGGCTGTTTAATAATATAGGAAGTTCCACTCATCAGTTGTTGGAAAAAGTTAAATGGCACTCTCGGTGGTGGCTAAAAGCTAGTAATGTCGTTTTTGTTTTTGGTTCTGATTTGTGGTGGTCAAGGCCCTTGGTTTGTTTGGGTCTTGGCTAATTTTTATTGACATTACATATCTGTAATTATTTGGGATCCCCTTGATACACCTTGTACTAGGGAGAGTCCTTGGTTGGTTAATATATAAGTTCCATTTTTTATTGTTAAAAAAAAAATTATATAAATATAACATGACAATTAACAATTGGATGATGATACTACACAACCAAACTTCATATTACCATTGTGTTCAGTGTTCACCAAATATTTGTCCAAACTTTTTTTTATAATATATAATTTGTCCAAAATTTGAAAAATAATGCATTAACAAGTGACACTACTCCAGCTAATTTTCACGTTACGAATTAATCTTCAACCCTTATTTATATTTGTCATGCGTGATGGTGACTGATGACAAAAATATTGTAAGCAACAAGCATGTACAATAAAGGAAAATCTTATACGTAGCATGTTTAAACAAATGGATGCCTCTAAAATTTAAACTTACGAAGATCTATTACATGACGTGTATGAATTATTTTATAAACAAATGGTTATTATTAATTTGTCTTGGTGTTAATACTCTAATCAAAGCATAATTACTTATACGTGGAATATTCATATTGCATAATTGGAACCCGAGGCAATGTATTTATAATTATTTATAGCTATTTAATCTAACTTGCCTACATGTTAAATGGACGATCCCAGAGAGGAAGACATCGATGGCTAACCAAACTACAAATATTTATATTCATGATCAAATGAAAACACTAAATGCCTGTGTTATTAAGAAAAATCTTCGGTTTGAGTTATTTAGATTGATGGACTATTTTTGTTTGAGTTATTTAGATCGATGGACTATTTTTTTTTCAACTCTTCGGTTTTTTTTAAAAAATTGCATAGAAAACTGATCATTTAATCTAAAAGTTCCGCGTAAAAGATCAGAGTACTCATTTAGTTCTATTAGTATTTTTTTTTCTCTCTCTTTCATATATGTTTCCTGAACGCGAGTTAATATTATTTGAGACATTATCAAACACTAAATGCAGACACATTTTTCAGTCGAAATTCGAACATTGATTTATCATGTTTTAAGAGACTAACCCTCCACTAGACTCAACTTTGATGGTTGTTCTATTATTAAATTTATTGCTTATGGAAAGAAAAAAATTGCATCATTAGAGATGCAAACAATTCTATATTGTGAATATATAGAAATTACTTGGTTACAAATAAAAAGCAAAAGAAAACGAATAAGAATGGCAACTCTTGCGTGCTGAGATATGGTGTTACGGCCACATGAAAATCATTGTAGAAAGTGTTTCAAAAGTGTTAATTGGTTAATACGGAGGAGGAGGACTTATTGCATATAATCCTCATGTTTTGGTGTGTTGGATTAGCCAGCATAAGATCTTCTAGCTTTGAGCAACCAGATAGAGAGCTAGGCCATCTTTTATTTGATGATTATCTAGGGCATCTATGCCTAAGAACGTTTTCATAATAGTTTGTTTTTGTCTCTTGTCTTTTATTATTTTTATCTTTTGTTTGGGCTTTTGGCTCTTTTTTATTAAAAAAAAATTAAAAACCTCTCCTACTTTGCTTGGTGGCTTTGTCTCTAGTGGGAGACCTTAATAGGTCTC
>Ga0099826_10002879_pt1 | contig 11393 bp, 7 predicted proteins | sample Mtrugardesep15_FD_76830 | JGI IMG/M metagenome (GOLD analysis project Ga0099826, IMG submission 76830) | Root nodule microbial communities of legume samples collected from California, USA - M. trunc garden sep15 | ecosystem: Host-associated > Plants > Roots > Nodule | place: USA: California...
CTCTTCACGGTTGTTCATGGGTTCATTGCGCAATGCATTTTCTCTATACCTAAACCAACTCTGTCCATTAAAACTCTTGTCGATATATGCTCGGTCAATTGTTCTCCACGCCTCCAGAAAGAGAAGATTCTCTTCCGTCAGGGCCCCTTTAAGGGAGAAAAAAGAATCACACAATGAATTGAGAGAATAAAGAAAAAATTATGACAAAATAAAACGACAACCAAACTACAACTAGTATATAGTTAGGTAGATTTGGGTCCTCTAAAGTCAACAACCTCAACCATTAATAAGAACAAGAGATGAATTTTGGTGGAGAGCAACGTGCTCTGATCCGTTTTAGTATTGAACATTCAGAATGAATTACAAAGATAGGCACTAGACCTTATCTACAATGAGAGAAGTAGTGCTACAGACACTCTTTTTTCAACACTCACTCAAACACTCACTCTCTCATTGAGTGAGATGAATGTAGGTCCCACACTTTGAAAATGGGTGCCGCATAAAATAGAGATACTCACACGAGTTCCACCCAACGAGTTAGTGTGTCAAGGTGAGTGTTGGAAAGAGTGTTTCTAGCACTCCTGCACTCCTCAGAATGAGAGACATAACTGAAGAGTGATTAATTAACTAAACAGATGGCATAACAGACTTCTAACAGCTGGAATAACTAACTAATTAATTTCAATTAGATTCAACTAACAGAAACTAAACACAATCATATAATATGATTTATTCATCAACACTTATTACTACTTAATTAACACTTTAAAGCTACGAAACACCACCGAAAGTTTGATACAAACATGAACACCAGACATACACTTACACAGACATGTAGAAAATAACTGAATGTAACTATATGTCTGACATATGTTGGACACAGACACGCCTTCAATTTGAAGTGTCGGTGCCAACACAAATTCATTATAAAGAATGCATTTATTTACAGACAAAACTTACAAGAAGGGTTGTTAGAAGCTAAAGAAACTGACACAACCAACATAACTCCAGCCACCCACCGCACAAACAGTAAAGAAGCATGCTTCACAGAAGAATCCTTGTTCCATTTCCTCCTTTTGCGAAGGAAACTCCAACTTTGAGGAAAACAAACGTTGCTTACTTTTGGCAGCACCCCAATTGAAAATTTAGTTACTTTCTTTCTCTTATGTGTGAGTGAAAATGAAAACCTTGATTCTACTACTGAAAAACACTTCCAGTTTGAAACCTGCAACACAAATACTATTATTTTACGCGGTAAATAGTCAGAATGATGAAGAAGGGGGAATTGAGAAGGGGACCTGAGAAACGGAGATTGTTGGGTAACGAAGAGGGAAAGAAGGATTGATTACAGAGCTAGCAATGATCTCCATGGAAGAGAAGAGTGAAGGCAGAACCACCACCTCTGTCTCAAACCACTCACTATCTTGTTTCTTTTATATTATCGATCTTTTTTAAATGAAAATTCATTAGATAAATAAACAAATAAATGTATTAAATAATTTTTAACTGATTTTTTATTATCTCAATTACACTCTTAAAACATTTTTTTTATAATAATAATGTTTATTGTAGTTGTCATTGAAAAAATAAAAATTTATATTATATTTGACATATTCTTGGTTTTATTAAAATAAATAAACATTGTTTGTTAAGTTTGTTATAATTTGATAGTCATAAACATTATCCTCGTGGGCATATCTTAGATGGTACTTGATATAGACAATAGATTGTAATATGTAGGATTATGGGTGTTCAAAACCAAACCAACTCATTAGAAAAACCGCAAACTAAACCAATCCAAACTGAAACCACAAAAAACCGTCCTTGGTTCGGATGAATTCATACAACTTTAGCACGGAACCGCGCGGTTTAGTTCGGTTTGCAGTTTGAATGAAAATCAGCTTAAATGAAAATTAAGAGCTTTACAACGATGCTACAAATATACTAAATAATCTCTAAACTATAAGAACTATGTTAATTTAGTCCTTATGATATATAAAAATCTATCAATTTAGTTTCTAAAATCTCAATACGATGGACTAAATTGATGAAGACTATATAACATATTTTCATAGTTTAGAGATTAAATCCATGGGTACGAGGAACATAACATAACAAATGTTGCGCGTGTCCGTTCGTCCCACACAAAGATTAGATAGATACAGACGAGACAAAATCCAACCAACAGAAAGGTACCAAAACCAGAAATCTGGCATCACAGATATTCTCATTATCTCTACTTTACTAAATGCCATTGCTCTCTTCCACAAAAGCTTTCCTTCTCTTCCCTCGCACCATGTCATCACACTTAACCACCAAAACGCGCCTCCGTGGCGTCGTTTTCGACATGGACGGCACACTCACCGTCCCCGTCATCGATTTCCCTTCCATGTACAAAGCCGTACTCGGCGACGATGAGTATAAACGTGTCAAAGCTTTGAACCCTGCTGGAATTGACATCTTGAAACTCATTGATCATTGGTCTCCTCATCAACAACGCCAAGCCTATGATACCATTGCTCTTTTTGAAAAACAGGCTCTTGATCACCTCCAAATCATGCCAGGTGAGGTGCTGCCACCTTCTTTCTTTGGTTCTTAAATTAGTTAACTGATTCAGTAGTTAATTATTGTGCAGGTACTGCTGAGCTTTGTAATGTTCTTGATTCAAAGAAAATTAGGAGGGGTTTGATTACAAGGAATATGAAGTCTGCTGTTGATTTATTTCATCAACGCTTTGGGGTCAGTTCAACTTTTACTCTTTTTTAGAATAATAAATTAAAAACCATCAATTTAGTACTTACATTGTCACCCTTTCTTACTTTTTTAACTATATGAATAGTTCCTACTATTAAGATGTTAGAGACTAAACCCATTTGGGTTTGGGTTGGGTTGGCATGATGGTGTTGGCTTGGGACCTTGGGCCATGCTCCTCTCAACTTAGGTTCGATTTCCTCCGGTGCCAATTTCAGACGGTGGGATTAGACCCCTCGGATTAGTCAGTCCTCGAATCAGATACCGAGTTTTCAACAACAAAAAAAGTTGTTAGAGACTAAATTGACGGATTTTTCATATACTTCAGGGACAAGATTGACAAATTTTATATACTCTAGGGATGGGATTGACAAATTTTATATATTTTAGGGGCTACTTCTTTTATCTGTATCATTAAGGGACTAAATTGGAGAGAATGATTGTTTAGGGATTAAATTAAACCTCGATGATTTATTCTATTTGTTATGTTGCATTTTCATTATTGTCAATAAAGGTTTGTATGGTCTTTATGATTATGGTTTCAGGTTTATAACAAAAAGACTTCCCTTCTTTCATATACATGCTTTATGTAACTATGTTGTGCTTTTGTAATCAAGTTGCTATTATTTGTTGTAGTTTGAATATTGGGAGTTAAGTTATAAAGTTTGGTTGTTTACTATTCCATTTCGTTAATCCCTGAGAAAACAAAGTCAGTAAAAGGAAGTGGAGAGGTTTTGGAATTTAGCTAAAACAACTTTTGGGCTTGTCATAAGCTGTTTCCATAAGCTCTCTCAAACACCATTGCAAGTGCTAATGGCAATAGATAAGCTCAAATAAGTCAATTTAAACAAGCTCCTAAAAGTTCCATCTGCTTTTGAACCTTATTCTAATGGAGGCATAATAAATTTGATCTAACAGATATTCAATGGCTCATAGTATGGTGAAGGAAACTACCATCCAACTTTTTTTTACTTTTTTTTAAGTGTTGACTATTTTTCATTAAATGATATGTCTTTTTGCTGCAGATTACATTTTCTCCTGCATTAAGCAGGGAATTTCGTCCTTATAAACCCGATCCAGCTCCACTACTGCATATTTGTTCTCTTTGGGAAGTTCAACCAAATGAAGTAATAATGGTTGGGGATAGCCTTAAAGATGATGTAAGTGGTTTGTTTCCTGCTAATTTGGTTGAACATTCATGATTTATATGTAAGCAATGCTTGTTCACCTTCGGGTACAAATAGACAATCTATGGAAACAATTGTAAAACCAAAGGAAGAAATGCAGAACAGTATATATTTTCACAACAAAATCCAGAAGGAACATAAAAGTAATAAGATATTTCAAAATTTTCATATAAAGTTGGTTATGCAATGCTGAGTTCTAACTAGTAGACTGTTTAGTCGGCACAATTTTTCTATCATCATTCTGCAAACCCATAGTGTGATTGCTTGTAAAAGACAAACCCTATGACTTGGTCTTTTCACTATGCATTTTGGTATTTGCCCATAACTTTAACCGTTTCAATTTTATGCCACTTATAATACCGGCATTTGATTCGCGATAAGGATGAGGGTTCTTCAGAATCACAAACAAGTGGCCTGCACATGGCATCATCAACCCAGCTTGAAGCAATATCTTTCCATTCTATGCACATATTTTCCTACTAAATATTTGTGGATTCAGATGTATTTGAAATTGGATGGTTAATTGATTGATTTTGCATGTTTTTACCATTTTGCAGATTGCTTGTGGAGGGCGAGCAGGAGCACATACATGTCTGCTTGATCAAACTGGAAGGTATGATTCTCCCGAATATGCTAATGTCGATTTCAAACCAGATTTCAAGGTAACTTCCCTTGCTGAAGTTTTATCAGTTCTTGAGACAAATTTTGAACTGTCACCATGATCTCAAGTTTTGTTCGCGTGGACCATTTATTTTGTGGAGGAGGTGACATCTACATTTGGGGGTAGTTTTATTCCTCACCTCATGTAAGGTCATGAAAAAAAAAGTCCTTGACATTTTTTTGGTTCATAGGTAGGATCTTTTATAATGTTGTATCATATCTTGGACAGTTAATGCTAAGTTTTATTGACTTCTTAGGGCATGAATGTCACCAAATAGTGGTAACTTTTGAAAATTAATGTCTATTGTATTGTAAACGATGTTACCTATTACTAGTTTCTTTGGACTCAACATCCTATAGTGATCCTAACTATTGAATCAACATCTCCTAACACATGTGGCCAACATTATGTTACTGCTATTACATTTGAAAATGAAGATCCCTGTTATTATCAGGTTGTAATGCAGGATGTGAGCTCCATCAAAATCCATATTCTCCTATTCTTATGGGTAGCACCTATAATGAGGCCAGATTAAAATGAATTGGTTTAAAATGATTCTGGTTCCTACAATTTCTTCTTGAGCTATATCGGCACCTATAATTTACTACCGTTGAGGTTTTTTTCCCCTTCATGATGGCCAGACTATATATGAACATCCAAGCATCTCATCATCTGCATATTGATTAACTGCTCAATATTTCAGGGTGACAAATTGCACTCACGCTGTTCAACAATGCAGTGACCTCATAAAGTAAACCATATTTATCTAAACTATTTAAAAGTCGGGAACTATTTAAAAGTCGGGGCCTTTCTATTCTCGCTTAAATTATGACTTAGTATGTTTGGCTTTGAGTCCTGAATTAAACACAAAGCAAGTAGTTTCAAAGTTGGCTGAGCTATACGGCTGGCCAATTTTCAATGTTTACTAGACGACACTTTAAAAGAGAAATTTTTTATCACCAATTTCAGGAGATTTAAGTCAGAATATCAATATCAGCACAACCATCTGTCATTATTGATACAAGGTCATCGAGCATTTCATACATTGAACTAGAATTTGCAGAATAACATAAGTACTTAGAACCTTCAATAAACATATAAAGTGCACAAGCAAATAACAAATGATAAAAACAACCAAACTCTTAACAAAAATCGCCTTGAATTTGCAATTCAAAGCTGAGAAACTCAACACAAACCAAGCTAAAACATGTGAAGCTAGCAGAAAAAGTATCTTCCAATTAGCTTCATCCCAAATAAAAGCACCCACATCAAACCCCAATACCAAAGGGATTTATCTTATTTGATCAATATGGTGGTTCGGTACTTAAGAATCTTAGTTCCATCTGTGATATGTCACAGTTTAAACCCGGAAGTTGTTTCTGTCTTTGTGGATCACCAGGAAGTTGACTTGATAATATGTTTCCTATCTCCAAAATCAACTTCTTGTTCGACATATTTATTCCACCTTTTATTATAGCTTCCATCACAGCTTCACTAAAATAGGCTAGGAATTCCCCACTAAATGTCTTCTCACTGCTTTGGCAAGCAGTAAAGCAAATACCCAAAGGATGTCCACAACTCTTGCCAATACCTAAGAAAGGACTCTTAGGTCCCTGAATTCGCTTATCTGTTATTGTGTGATCATTGATATTGCTATTACCCACAATTTCATTGGCCCCTTCCAGGATCCCTCCAGAATGGGAGCTGTCGATGATTAATGTAATACGTCGATCCTTTGGAACAGAGTCTATGATATGGCGCAGCGTAGTCTACAAAAACATATCAAAATCAAGTAAGAATCCTTAAAAAAAGTCACATTATTCAAAAAAATATATCTTTGAGTTTTGAAAGGTAAAGATTGAATTAAAATAAAAAATATACAAATGCTATATATTGACATAAAAATCGAGCCAAATCAAACTAGCTGAAATATATCTTGTTCAAATTCGAACTTAATTCTCAGTTTAAGTTCAGAATTTGGTTCAAAGTTCAACGAATTAATTAATTGTCAAGTTGAATCCTAGCTACACCTTGTTAAATATTTACTGTTATCAACATGAACGTTATTGTCAATGAGTTTAATGAAAGAACGGAGTTCTAACTGTGAACTTTCCTTCTATATGTGTTTCGCGCTCGCCAAAGATACTACCGCAACATAAGTACTCTACGAAACCGCTTTTGTTATCATCGGTTGATTCACTTCTGCTTCCGTTACCGCAAAAGTAAAATACCAATCGGTCTCCACTACTTGAATTTGCTATCATAGTTGTCAAGTGAAGACATATTTCCGCGGCAGATGGAGTTCCTTGTTCATCGGTAACAACCTTACAATTTTGATCGAGAAAACCATAATGGTCAACCAGAAATCTCTTGAACCAGAAATCTCTTAAAATAGTCCCTCTAGGGACTATTTCCAAGGGATGGTCTAAGTCTAGTTTTAAACTAATGACCTAGCACATTTCTTTTGATAATAGTATTAGTGACATTCATTTGTTTCATGTATTACATTTACCATTGCTAAGGTTTTTTCCCCTTTCTTCATGATGGTCAGACTATATGTGAACATCCAAGCATCTCATCTGCACATTGATTAGCTACTCCGCATCTCAGGGCGACAAAAATTGCACTCACCCTGTTCAACAATGCAGACACCTAATCAAGCAGTTTCACTCAAGTCAGGGCCTTTCTGCTGTTTTTTCTCACTCAAATTATGATTAGCGTGTCTGACTTTGAGTTTTGAAATTTGAATAAAACATCAGAGAAGTAGTTCCATAGTTGGATGAGCTACATGGTTGCCCAGTTTTCTTTTCAGTGTTAACTAAACACTTTAAAAGAGAAGATTTTACCACCAATTTCAGGAGATTTAAGTTAGAATATCAATATCAGCACAACCATCTATCATTATTGATACAAGGTCATCAAGCATTTCATATATTGAACTAGAAGAAGGATGTGCTTTGTCGGCAACAGTGAAAGAATGAGTCTTATCACTGATAGTTATCCAACTGATACCGGGAACTTTTCTTAAACCTCTCTCTTTCATCATTGACCTCACCTCAGTTACTTCATCCCATCTTCTAGAAGATGCGTAGGTATTTGAAAGCCAGATATAATTCGAAGGGTTTTCAGGTTCTAGCTCTAAGAGACACCTATAAGCCAAGTCTCTAGTCATTGAATTCCCATGTGTTATAGAGGCTGTTAAAAGAGATCCCCAAACACTTGGACCAGGAATTATTGGCATTTCATTGATGAAATCCAAGGCTTGATCGAGCTTGCCCGATCGACCTAACAAATCTACAACACAGCCACAAATTTCAACCGATGGTTTCATTTCATACTCAGTCGTCAGGGAGTTATATATGCTAATGCCCTCGTCTACCAATCCTGACCTGCAACAAGCAGAAAGAACACCAACCACTGTTATCGTGTCTGGTTTGATCCCTTGCTGAAGCATTTCATAATATGTAGTCACAGCTTCCTGTCCTTTGCCATGTAATCCATACGCAGAGATAATCGAACTCCAAGTGATAGCATCTTTGGAGTAAGAACCATTATCAAATACTCGTCTTGCATAATCTAAACTCCCACATTTGGCATACATATCGATCAAAGCATTACGTAGAGAAATATAATCATTAAACTCCATTTTAATTGAAAACGAGTGGACTTGTTTCCCTCCCATTAATCCAACAAGCAAGCCACAAGCTGGAAGCACACTAACAAGCGATACTCTATTCGGTTGTATTCGATCCTTCCTTTGCATCTCACGGAAAAGAATCAATGCATCCTCCGGTGCTCCATTCTGTACATAACCATTGATCATTGCAGTCCATACATATATGTTTCTGCTTTTCATTTGGTCAAACACTCTCTTGCTAAGAACAAGTTTATTACTCCTTGAATACATATCTATCAAAGAAGACCCCATATGAACATCGGATCCCATTTTCAAATCCAATCCATTCTTCACAAGATAACAGTGAAGTTCCCTCCCATAATCCAACTTCCCAACATTATCACAACAACACACAGGCAAAAGACTCGCAACGGTAAAAGCATCAGCTTTATAACCTTCGCATTGCATTCTCCGAAAAAAATTCCACAAATCACCATCTAAACCAGAATCAAAATTTCCCAAGGCAGCACGTCCAGAAATTATAACGTTAAATGAACCAACATTCCTATGGGGCATTTCATCAAACACCTTCATTGCATCACCAAACTCTCCACATCTACTATACATCGACATCACAGAATTACCAACAACAATATCCAACACAAACCCAATTCTTATACTCTTCCCATGAATCAACTTCCCTAAAACCAAGTCCTCAATCTCACCAGAAACTTTGGAAATTGTAGCGAGAGTGTAATCATCAGGCAACAAACAACGACCCATTTCGCGAAACAACGCAATGGCTTTGTCAAATTGATGATTTTTAACATACCCATTAATGAGGGAGTTCCAGAGATAAACGTTCTTGGTATGAGCAGAGTCAAAGACGAGTTTTGACATGGTTAACTCTCCAAATGTGGCGTATGCAGAGATGAGCCTGGTAGTGAGGAAAGCGTTTTGGGAAAACCCATTTGTGAGGATTTGAGAGTGACATTGTTGGGTGAGTTTGTGAGCATGAAGGTCGATGCTGTGCTGAAGAAGATGAAGGAGATTCTGTGGTGAAAGGGATACAGTGGCGGAGGTGTGATAACGATAATGGTAGGTTGTGCGCGAAAATGTTCTCGTCAGAAACATAAGAGCTATCGATTGCATGAAAGTGGTTGATCTTAAATTAGTACACAAAATTTAAATAAATTACTACGTGAGTATGTTATCAATTACGCGCAACTAATCTAAAAAATCATGTGTAACTGCGTTTTCAAGAATGGATTCGAACTTTGGATAAATGTGGTTTACAAGGCGGGAAAAGAGACATGATTTGTGAAACATCAACATTGGTCTACATATTGCACACTTATTTGCTCAACAATAGATATTATAAATCTTGATATCTCAATTCACACTAAAGAGCGATCTTAATATTCATTCATACTATTAATATAAGCCCATTCGGTCACTAATATAAACAAAAATTCATTTTTTAGATACATTCAATTAATGATGTATGTGATATTATTATATGTCACATAGATCATTAATTGAATGTATCTAAAAAATTGATTTTTGCTTATATTAGTGATCGGAGGATGTATTTACTAAAAAATATTTTACAAGCTTTTGTTTTGACTCAACCAAATATTTCAATAAGTGTTGACTCTAATTCACCGTCCCTAACTAGTCTCACAATATTTTCACGGGCTTTTGTTTTGATTCATATTCATGTTTGATGTATCCTTTGTAAGTATTAGTAGATTATTGATCTTCAACCATTCTATATCACCCTTTTGCATCTAGGCATCGACCCTTTTCTCTATATCTTAGATTTGTTCACATTCAATATGAGCAAACTCTACATCAATTTATTCTTTTCTTTTAAAAGTCATCTTTCAAAACATTAAATTTGGCATTTGTAATAGACATCTCTATAAGTTTTTCATTCTCCTTTTTTTATTGCCTTTTGACCAATTTGACGACAGAACAAACTAGGTGATGGTGGATTTTATTTGCTGCTCATTGGTGTCGGCGGGTTAGAAGATTAAGAATATGTTCCATAATTTGTTCATTTTGCAAAGGTTTTGGTAAATCCGCAAGCCATTTGCGACCCCCTTTCAATAATCTTCATTCATCTTCAAACACGAATTTTTAATGTTCATCTTGGTGAACCTCTTTCTCCTCAAGTGTTATTTTGTTAGGGGAGAAGTCGAACACACGACTTCTTTCCCTAAAAATAATATGTTACTCCAAAAACCATATTATCATTTATTTTTTTATCAATTACCTTTTGAAAATTTATACATAAAAAGTTAAGGCTTTTGTTAAATTACCTTTTGTTACTCCAAAAGCTATTTTCTTGTTTTTTCTCATAGAAGCCTTTACTCTAATAAATTGTTCTTCAAATTCAACAAATCAATTTAAACCATACAAATCTTAAAGAACAATTTTTGTCTTCTAGACAATTTTAGGCAGTATCTATCCCTTTCTAGATTCTAAAACTGTCATACATGATACCATAGATGCTAGTATAATATAATGTCCAATTGCGGGTACAAAAATACTTATATATACACCCTCCGGTCACTAATATAAACAAAAATCTATTTTTTAGATACATTCAATTAATGAATGTATGTGGTCTTTATTATATGTCACATACATCATTAATTGAATGTATCTAAAAAATGAATTTTTGCTTATATTAGTGACCGGAGGATGTACATTTTAAGGGTATAATCTAGATCCGAATTTACAACTGTAATAAATTCACAAAGTTTCATGCAGTTTTCAATCTCGACCGTTCATCTAAAATCAAACAGTTAAGATTAAAAACCGTGTCTTTTTAATTAAAATGATCACGACTATACAATTTTAATCGAACGACTCACATGCCTTACAACATCCTACTATAACCGTAGAAAATCCGTTTCCATGTAATCCACAAGGAAAAAGATGGTATGTGAAATAAAAAATGCAACCGTATGAGATATGCTAGATTTGAAGAATTCAATTCTATGTTAGTTTAAGTCTAATCCTAATTCCCAAATTTATTCATTTGATAGGTATGATAAAAATAATAAAGCATTTGTAGTATGTGTTGCTTAAATTAGACATAAAGAATATCAGAATATGATGACAAAGATGTCATTCAAGAATTCCACATGGAGTTGTACTAGCTAGTACA
>Ga0099826_10002882_pt1 | contig 11389 bp, 6 predicted proteins | sample Mtrugardesep15_FD_76830 | JGI IMG/M metagenome (GOLD analysis project Ga0099826, IMG submission 76830) | Root nodule microbial communities of legume samples collected from California, USA - M. trunc garden sep15 | ecosystem: Host-associated > Plants > Roots > Nodule | place: USA: California...
ACAATTTTCATGACCAATTTAGATATTTATTCATAATATTAAAGAGGCAATCTATAACTACAGCCAAGGACTTTATAAGGCTAATTAGATGTATTAAAATTATTGAGAAGAGGAGAAAAAAGAGATAAAAAAAAATAAAAATAACCTCCACTAAAGTCAAAGAGAAAGGGTGAACAAATCAATCTAACCATCAACCACTTTGATCCATCCCTTATGGAAAATATGCCAAAATTATACACAAATTGTCGTTAATTAGGCTAATTATTTTTGCGTCATTCTTTGACAGTTCAAATTTATTATATTTCCAAGTGTTTAAAATAAGACAAAATAGTTTTAACTTTGAATAATGCAAATTTCAGTACTTGCATGTTTGAAAGGTACATTAGATTTAAAAAAAAATAAAAAAAAATCAAGTGACCAGCAGCCAGAGCTTAGGTACAAAGTTGAGTTTGAGAGATTGAAAAAATGACCACATTATAAGAATGACACATCATAAAATATGAATTTCCCACACGGATATATGAAACGTGCGAATAATCTGAGTTCCTTAAAAAATCAATTTAAGTGATATCATAATGTCTCTGTTTAATGGAATTTTAAGATAAAAAGAAAACACTGAAAATGGTGATTTCGTTAATAACGTCCAATCTTGCAAGAATTGAATTTGATTAAAAAAAACTTGCATTAATTGTAAAATGTATTATCTGGATAAGTTTTTTCTTCCAAAAATATTTTAAATTTTCGTGTAAAACAAAAGTTATTCTTGAATTGCAAGAAGTAATTAATAACGAAATCAGCAGATAAAACTCTTAAAACGTGACCAAATTTGAACGCCTCCATCAACCTATAAGAATATTTAACGTGCTAATTCAGTCTATTTAGATGTCTTTATCAACGTAATGAGATATTTAGGGCTTGTAGTAGGTGATGATGTTAAGTGATCATTTTTGGAGGTCAACAGTGATGTTGAGAGTTGAAACCAAACATTGGGTCTCTGAGAACAGTCCTTAACTAACGTAACTACCCAAAAGTTGCGGAACCGAAGTACGCAAGAGAGCGTGCATGTCATGGCATGGCAAATGTAAGTAAGTGAGTGATGGTACGTAACTCAACCGGAGTTCGATGATTGGATAATAGTTTGAAGTTTGGAACATGCCAATCAAGAAATATGTGAGCTTAAAATCTACCAACATTCATTCTGTTATTGAGTAAAATTCTTGTAGGTATGACGACTTTATGTGAGATTCATATGAATATTTTCTTGAGTAAAATTCATGTAGATCTTACCATTTAAAAAATATGTGAGTTTAAAATCTACAAATTTCATTGAACTTCTTTAACGCTGTTAGCACCACATGTTAGACATTTTTTAATGATTATTATATTACTTTTCTCACCACATACATTTCTCGCACATTCTACTTTTTTTCGAAAATGTATAAATTTTTTGGATTATATAATCCGAAAAATAGTTATTTCCCTATTTTTTGGTGGAAAAAAATGAGTTTCTCTTCGATTCGAATTACAAAATCCGAACCAACAAGTAGTTTAAATTTTATAATTATGACGACCTAAATAGTAGGGCGCGTTCATTGTTTTTTTTGGATTATAAAATCCGAACTACCCCTATAGCTCCTTTTGTGCCAAGAATTCAGGGGTATTCAGGGGTAAAATCCGAACTACCCGCCTCTCAAAATCCAAAATTTCAACAGTTAAACCCATTTTTCATATTCCCAAAAAAATCTAATACAGTGATTCTGATTTTTAGAATTTTTTGTGGTATTTTTATATTTATATTGAGTAAATAGGCAATTACCCCTCCGAAATTGTAAGTTTCGTCAATTATCTCCCTAACATTAACAACACTTCAATTACCCCTCTGAAATTACACAACGTTAATCAATTTACCCCCTCTATCAAATTCTTCCGTTAATCAACATGACGTTTTGCAAAATGCCCCCCTAAATTTATAATAATCAAGCACATTGGTCCTTCTGACAAAAAAATATTCTTTTGCTCCCAATTTTTTTTATCTTTATATGCTAATGATATCTGATTTTTTCGCAAAGGATCAAATAGGAACATCAAATGCATTAAGAAAATCTTTAGACTATATGGTGAAAGTCTTTAGCATGTAAACTTAAGAAAGAATAATTTTTATGCTGGATCTATTAACCCTGTCAGAAGTGCAATGCTTGCTCATGTAATTAGCTTTAACCTGGCTGTTATACCTTTGAAATATTTGGGTGTCCACATTTTGAAAGGTAAACCTAAGATCAGTTACTTTAATGATATATGTGATGCAATTAAAGTTAAGCTTGCTACTTGAAAGGGAATTTTTCTGTCTATAATGGGTAGAGTTCGACTCATCAAGTTTGTTATTCATGGTATGCTCGCATTTTCTTTTTGCAATTACCTATGGCCTGTACATCTTTCGAAGCAACTTGATCAATGGTTTCTAAAATTCATATGAAGTGGATATATTTCAACTTGAATGACTCTGTTATTTTACTTCTTTGTTGGAAGCTTTTAAGTTCTATAACAGTGTATTACTGAGAGATTCAAGATAATACTCTAAAGATCATTGCTATTGGTGCAAATATAAGATTTTGGACTAATAATTGGCTTGGGAGTCTCTTGATTAAATTGTTGAATATTCCTCAAAAGTTGACTTTGGAGTACCCTATAATATTGATGGTTCTCTCAATGCTAATTTGGCTTTTCTTGCATCTCAAGCAACATGACGATCTAGTTAATTGGGAAATACTATCTAGAAAAATTACATTCATCCTTCTCATTATTGATATTTTGGAGATTTAGTCACAATAGGCTACCCACATATCATAATCATTGGGGGTAGAGGTTATGTTTTTGTATATCATTGTTGCTTATGTTATAATTCTTGAGACTTCCTCACATTTGTTGATCACTTTGATCATCATCATTGGGGATAGAAATTTTTTTTATAAATTTTCAAGTTCGAGGGTCTTTTGCACATAAGTGCAAAACTTCAGGGGATATTTGCAAAACGTATGTTGACTAACAAAAAAATTTAACGGAGAGGGTAAATTGATTAACGTTGTGCAATTTCAGAGGGGTAATTAAAGTTTTGTTAATGTCAGGGGGTAATTGACGAAACTTACAATTTCAGGGGAGTAATTGCCTATTTTCTCTATTTATATTATTCAAAATTACTAAAATTATAGCGATTATGATTGTTGCATATATTAAGGAAATCTTGTGTGAGTATGGTGTGTTTTCACTTTTTAGATTCACATGGTGTAGGTGATGCCGATGTGTAAGAAAATGAAGGAATTAGGGGTTGAAGAATTGGAAAAAGTAAGGGTATTTGATGAATCCTTTATCTAGATTATAGGATGTCTTAAGGGTGTTAGTAGTGTGTGGAATCTCTTGCAAGGTGTACCGTTGAAAAGTAAAAATCGTATATTTAAAAGGTTGAATTTTTTGAATTTATGATGAAGAACGGTGAAGAGGAAGAAAAAAGGTTAAAGATGAATATTGAGTTAATTTCTGAAAAGGGAATAGAAATTTGTTCGATTTGATTGGGTTAAGAAGATGAAGGAGAAATATATTGATCAAGTTGCATTGTAGAAAGAAAAAAGGAAGAGAAAGAATGGTTGAAACTCATCTCGTGCCTATTCCTTTTTCAATTTATTTTTTATTTCATAAAATATACGTGTGGATTTTATAGAAAAAATTAATTGAAAAGTTACACACGTGTCATCCAACTCACTTAAGTGAGATGTATGTATACGTTGACTAAGTCAAAATTAACTGCTTGCAGAATGGAGCAAAATTAGAGAACATAATTGTTTTTTTGAATATAAGACCAAAATTGCAACTAGTTGAAAGTTAGAGGACCAAAATTATATTTACGCCATTATATTTTAATGTTTAAATAACATAATTCACTGTTTCTAATTATATGATCATTTACGGAAAAAAAATTATCATGAAATATAATACATTCTTCAAATTTTTAGAAACATTTATTATTATCTTTTAAATATATACTTTATGAATGCTATCAACATCTCTTAAAATATTACGTAATTTTTGTTAAACATATCGTAAAAAGGGATGAAACGAGTATGTTTTTATTTATTGAAAGCACCTAGATCGTAATTATGTTGAGGCCCGCATGTGTGTTAAATTGGTGCGTACTAATAAATATATCGGGGACCGGGGGCTTGGTAAAAGATTTTCGTACTGAGTCACATTTAACCCTTGTGTTGCAACGTGCAACAAATACCAACCCACCCACCTTCAATTCTACACCGTCTAATTAATTTCCTTTTTTAAATCTTTCAAGGCCACCAATAACCCACGAGTTATTACAATCAACTTATAAACTTTCATAATCGAGCATATTTAAAATAGTCTCTGCAAATATCTGATATTTTAGTTTTAGTTTATGTAAAAATATTTTTTTGATTTTAGTTCCTGTAAATATAAAAAATTTGGTTTTGATCCTTGATATTTTGTTTTAGTTCTTGTAAAATTGATTTATATTGGATTTGGTCGATGTAATACGTAAAATATTTGATTTTAGTCCCTCAAAACAAGGACTAAAATGAATATTATAGAGACCAATTTTAATATGAAATGATTTTACAAGGATTAAAACAAAATACCAAGGACCAAAACCAATTTTTTTTTTTACAATAACTAAAACCAAAACGGCTGATATTTGCATGGACCATTTTCATATTTAAGCCTTCATAAATTTTTCCTTACTTTACAATATTCCGTTATGGAGTATTTCATGTAAAAAATAAAATAAGCAATTATCCCCCTCTGAAATTGTAAGTTTTGTCAATTACCCCCTGAAATTATTAAAACTTCAATTATTCTCCTGAAATTGCACAACGTTAATCAATTTACACCCTTCTTCAAATTTTTCAGTTAGTCAACATAATGTTTTGCAAATACCTCCCTGAAGTTTTGCACTTATGTGCAAAATGTCCCATTAACTTGAAAATTTATATATTTTTTCTTCTTATTCTTGACTCAAAAGATATTAAAGGCAAACAATTAACAATTAACTCAGGTCATTTTCATTGTTAAATGTCAAAATGAAATATGGAACTAGAAACAACATACGGAACATTTTATTATGCCATTTTCATTGCAATGAGACACACCTTTGGAATCCACACTCATCCACCAACCTCACAATTATCATCTTCTTCATAATCACCTTCTTGATAGATTTTACAATTTCCATAACATGTTTCACAAGTAACAAACTTTATATCACCACAAACCTCACATCCACCATCACCTAATTCAATGTCATCAATCCTTTCACAACAATCAAGCAATTTCTCAAGCTTCTTGACATCATGAAGTTTTTGAATTTCCTCAACTCCACCAAAGTATTTCTTTTCAAAAAACACTTTTGATAATTCTCCTTTACCATAGTACCTTTCACCAAGTAACTCTTTAAGCTATTCCTTGAATCCTAAATGCATTTCTGAAGCTTTCTTGTTTGGCTTTAATATCTTTTGAGTAAAGTATAAGAAAAAATATATAGATTTTTAAGTTCGGGGGATATTTTGCACATAAGTGCAAAACTTCAGAAGGGTATTTACAAAGCGTCATGTTGACTAACAAAAGAATTTGACGGAGAGGGTAAATTGATTAATTTTGTGCAATTTCAGGAGATAATTGAAAAAACTTACAATTTCAGGAGGTAATTACCTATTTACTCAAATAAAAGTACATCTTCATGATATTATATCATGTAACAAAGGTAAACTATCGAATTGATCGTTAATATCGTAAGTCATTCTCAAATTAGTCTCTGATTATGTTAATATTTTAAAATAGTCTCTGTCTTTGTTAAAAGTTTCTTAATTAAATCATTTTTGATAAATACAGAGATTAATAAAATCAAAGACTAACTTAAGAATGATTTTAAAAACATTGACCAATTTAATAGTTTACTTCAAAAACATTTTCATAATATATACTTCCTTTTTTTTTTTGAGTACAAATACTTCCCTTTTTTTGTTGAAAGATGATATATACTTACCTTATTTTAATTGACAGTACGTTGAACTTTCTCTCCTCTTGTACGAAGAACGTTTTATTTTTTTTGGGTCCACGTCTGACTAATCTTTCCATCCACTTTTACATTGCATCCAAAGGAAGTAAAGATTATTGGAACTTTGTGCAATTTCTCATCCTCCACCCAAAACAACACCAACTTTTCTTCTCTCTCTGCAATTTTCCCTCTCTTCTTCTTCCAAACTCATCTCTCTCAAATTATTGCATATTCTTGCCAGTCACTCTCTTCACCTCTCAAGGCCTACCGTGGAGATGATTGGGGAATTGATTGGTTTTGAAAGAAATGCAAATTACTTAAGAAATTGAAGCTTCTAAGTTGTCAAGGAATTGGTGGTTCTTACTTCTTTACTCTTCTCTTGATTGTGTTCTAATAATCTGCATAAACTTGATTTTCGTTCACCTATGACCTTGATAACTATCTGTTTTATTTTATGCGTCGATGAATTTTAGAGGCATTCTAATTCTCTATGATACTATCGACACTACTGATTATACCGTACCTCTCTTCTTCATTTCTCGAACCACCCAATCATCATGATCCAATAATTAATTAATTATTTATTTATTAATTAATCGTTATCATCATCATCATCATGATTCCATCGTTTCTCAGTTTTGCTGGCTTATACAACGGCTACCTCCGCCGTTGTTTCACCGGCGCCGGTCTCTTATCTCAAAAAATCGACATCGACGACGAAACATCTCTCCATTTTTGGGGACCAAAAGCTCAAGCAACACAAAAACCATCACTCGTTCTCATCCATGGTTTCGGTCCTATGGCGATGTGGCAATGGCGTCAACAAGTTCAATTCTTCGCTCCACATTTCAACCTCTATGTTCCTGATCTAATATTCTTTGGCGAATCAACAACAAAATCAAATGAAAGATCAGAGAAATTTCAAGCAGAATCGGTTGGAAAATTGTTGGAGAAGATAGGTGTGAAAAAGTGCCACGTGGTGGGAACGAGTTATGGTGGAATTGTTGCATATAATTTGGCGAAGATGTTGGGAGAAGAGAAGATTGAGAAAGTAGTTATTGCGAGTTCTGGTGTGAATATGACAAAGAATCATAACTTGGCGTTGTTGAAAAGAGCTGGATTGGACAAAATTGAAGATCTTATGTTACCTTCTTCTCCTCAACAATTGAAGAAATTGATGTCACTTGCAGTCGCTAAACAAATCCCTTTCGTGCCTAATTTTTTCTTGAGGGACTTCTTAAGGGTAACTTCTCTTTTTCTGATATTTCACTCATATTGTCACATTTTTGTTTAAGCAAAGTTTAGATTATAAATTTTAATGACTTTAAGCAAATTTGTCTTTATGTTAACTTGTGGGTTAAAAGATAAGAATAACATAATTGAAATTTTTATGTTACAACGACATACATACATACATAAACATGATAAGTAGTTTGAATATTTGTGTGGAAAAAGGGGTATACTGAAGTGTGTGATATTGCAGAGATTATACTCAGATAATAGGAAGGAAAAGATGGAGCTTCTAAATGGATTGTCCATAGGAAAGGTTGATACTTCTAACATTTCACCTCTTCAACAGGTAAATAAATGTGCATCTGTATGAGTAATATGTGTACTTTACTTACATGCAAATCTATAACATAAAATGTATCATTTGATCGTTAATGGAGCTGATTAACTAACATTACTCATATTCAGGAAGTTCTCGTATTGTGGGGGGAAGATGACAATATATTTCTCGTGCAAATGGCCCATGAATTGAAGGAGTATGTATCCAAATCCTACATAATATCTTGCTTTTGTCAATTATTTTCACCTGTACTTATCCTAATAATATATAGATACACTTATAATAAGTTCATAACGGGACATATGATTTATTGATTGGTGGTTATAGGTTTGCTGTGAAATTACCAAAATAACCCTGGGTTTTTAAGAAAATTGCAAAACAACCATCAACACAGGCATGTGTATAATGGACGTAGTGGAAAAAGGGTGTTCATGAAACATTTCTCTAACCAAAACTAATGCTGAAATGAGTTTATTGAAATATCAGTTGTTTATTTATTTTTATTATAAGATATATTTTTTGTTGAAATGATTTATAATTGAAATATTGTTTAAATTTTGTTTGAGAGGCTTGATACTTGAGAATATGCCATGCCCACATGACTTACACGAGTGGTTACCTTCTTATTGATTTATTGCAGGGTAATCAGTAAGAAGACAAGACTGGAATTGATAAAGGAGGCATCTCATGTCCCGCAAGTTGAAAAGCCAGAGGAATTCAACAATATTATCCTAAATTTCTTACAACCGAAATCTTGATTACTTTTTTTTTTTTTGCGTGCTAGTCATGATTATGTTTGTATATTCCTTCAAAAATATTCAATGGATCGTTCAAATTTCATGCTCTAAAATTAGTACTTCCTCCGTTTAAAAATAATTGTTTCTTTTATTATTTTTTCTTCATCTTAAAATAATTGTCAGTTTAGAATAATTAATACGGATATTTTAATAAATGATATTAATTTTATTATAGAAAACGACACAATTAATCATTTCCTTAAATTTTTTTGCACAAACCTTAAATTCTCAAATATTTTAACGGTCATGCTAACCGGTGTCCCGAACTCCCGAACTCTGGTTAAGGAAGTCAAAGAAAATTTTAAATTGAAAATAACATTTTTTAGATTTTTAAGAAGTTGAATGTAAAACTTCCAATGTCATACTATTATATTTGTTTTCTTACCCAATACCCTGAAACACTGGTTAGCATTTCCCATAATTTAGAGTTATGATAAGTTGACATATTACGTGGCAATTCCACTCTTCTACACCCCATAAATTATGATGAGGATGATGATGATAGATTTTGAAATGAGCTGAAATATCTTACATTTGATTTGATGATGGTTGATTTTTGCTCTTTGGAGACTTGAAGTTGTTTCATGTTTCATGGGCTGAAATATATCTTACTATGTTTGGAATTTACAGGAGAGAAAGAGAGAAACTGAGGTAATAGGGAGAGAGAAGAAAGAACACATGGAAGAAGGGTTTGAGGGTGGTGGTGGTGTGAATGAAGGGTGCGGTGGTGGTGAGGTGAGAGTGGCAGTGAGTTCAGAGAGAGAGTAAAGGATGAAAGAAAGATGTGTTGGTGATGTGAAATTACCAAAATAGCCCTTGGTTTTTGAGAAAATTACAAAACAGCCAACCACAAAGGCATGTGTATAATGGAGGTAGTGGAAAAACGGTGTTCGTGAAACATTTCTCTATCTGAAACCACCGTCGAAATGGGTTTATTGAAATGACAATTTTTTTTTTTTTTATCATAAGATATATTTTTGTTGAAATGATTTGCAATTGAAATATTTTTAAAATTTTGTTTAAGAGGCTTGATACTTGAGAATATACCATGCCTACATGACTTACACGAGTTGTTCCCTTCTTATTAACTTGTTGCAGGGTAATCAATAAAAAGGCAAGACTAGAATTGATAAAGGAGGCATCTCATGTGCCACAAATTGAAAAGCCAGAGGAATTCAACAATATCATCTTAAATTTCTTACAACCGAAATCTTGATTGCTTTTTTCTTTTTTACGAGTCGTGATCATTTATTCCTTCAAAAAATGATTGTTTCGTATTCATTACTATTTCGATGTTAAAAAGGGAAAAGGCCCCAAACATTTGATTACCAATAGTTAACATTTCCCTAGTTCCATTGTGAATGAGAATAATTACATCCCACTTTAAAACAAGCTGATTGCCATATGAGAATCACGTTCAAAATATGATACGCACAAGATTTGAATATTTCCATAAATTTTTTATAAAATATTAAAACGTTTAACTTACACTTTTAGTTTCAATTTCATCATGATCAGGAAAGTATCACACTAGTTGATTTTTTTTTCCAAATTCAATTTGTTGGTGTGACACATTTTTAAATCGTGTACTAAATTGTTAAAATGGTACATAACAACATAGCCCTCGAGGTAGCCTGGTCTAAATGGGCACTAAATTAATGTGGAAATTCAAATTGAGGATTGTTGTCAGACAATTATCTATTTTTAATGTTTTTAAGGCACCCTACTGCCTTAATTTTTAAAGAATTATCGTATTGTCGTACATGTGTGTGTATCTTATTGCGTACGATATTCGCACCTATGCAGCATGGTGTGTAATTATAGATGCAAAAAATCTAAAACGTTTTCTGTTGAGAAATGTGACAATTTTAGTGATAAAAAAAAAGGATAAACACATTGTTACGATAAACGAATTAAATAAAGGCAATAAATATCTTTATTTTAATATTAACTTATTACAAGAAATAACAATCACACATAATGTCACTCTTTACTACTATTATTATTCAAGCTCTTTTTTTTTTGTTGTCAAAATTGATAGTTTAAGCTCTTAACACTTTATGAAGGATCAGAGGATGGTGAATGGTCGTGAGGGGAAATAGTAGGATATCGGTGGCGAGGGGAGGGAGTAGGTGCCTTATGGTGAGAAGAGGGAGTATGTGACGGTGAGTGATGGTGGTGGTGAGGGGAAGGAGCATGCGATTGATAGGGAGGAGAATGAGTAGGAGAATGGTGGTGAGGGGAGAGAGTGGATGATGGTGAGTGACAGTGGTGGCGAGGGGAGGGAGCATGTGATTGATGGTGAGGAGAATGAGCAGGAGAATGGTGATAAGGGGATGAAGCAGATGATAGGTGGTGATGAGAGGGAGCAGGTGTTAGTGAGTGATGGTGGTGATGAGGAGAAGGAGTAGGTGATAGTGAGTGATGGCGATGGTGGTTAGGGGAGGGAGCATGTGATTGGTGGTGAGGAGAATGAGCAGGAGAGTGATGGTGAGGGGAGGGAGCGATGTTGAATGATTGTGGTGGTGGTGGTGGTGAGGGGAGGGAGCAGGTGACGGTGAGTGATGGCGGTGGTGAGGAGAAGGAGATTGATGGTAAATGGAAGGAGAAGATGATGGTTTGTGAGGAGTTTCAAACTCTTCAGGAAATGCATCAAATGAGTCATGAACGTTGAAAATGTCTATATCAAATGCATTGAAATGGTCTTCAGCAAATGCAGTTAAAGAGGCTAGTTGGCTGATTTCCATGTATTAATTTGTCTTTTATCATTAAAATTAAAATCAATTTAATATGAAACAAAAATATTTCTTGGTTTATGTTTAAAAAAATAAAAATATTTCTTGGTTTATTTTCTATTTTTGTTGAAAATGGAAATAGGAAATGACCGAAGTAAAGAAAACCCCCTTTTTTTTTTTTGGAAAGAATCTGGCCCAACTTATTTACCAACAAACC
>Ga0099826_10002883_pt1 | contig 11389 bp, 6 predicted proteins | sample Mtrugardesep15_FD_76830 | JGI IMG/M metagenome (GOLD analysis project Ga0099826, IMG submission 76830) | Root nodule microbial communities of legume samples collected from California, USA - M. trunc garden sep15 | ecosystem: Host-associated > Plants > Roots > Nodule | place: USA: California...
AAATATATATTGAGGGAGTAAAGTGTAGATTTTAACATAAGAGGGGAGGGGAATGTAATTCAATCTTTTCTTAGGGGAGGGAAATGTATTTTTCTCTAATATGTTTTGAATAAGAGGGGAGGGAAATGCATATTTTAACATAAGAGGGGAGGGGAGTGTAATTCAAGCATATTTGAGGGGAGGGGAGTGTAATTTACTCTTATTTTTATGTCAGTTTATATTTATAAATTAATTCAATCACTATTTTTATCAAACACTATTGATTAAATCAACTAATTTATTTGTTATCAACTATTCATCGATATGTATGTGTTATAAGACGACTTGTTTATTTATTTTTCAGCAAACATAGCCTAAGCGATGTGGATATGCAACGGTACGAGGAAAAAAATTCACCTTCCTAATTTCGACACCTTTTTTCTATATCTCCTCTCTGTTGCAAGACGCCAAAACACAATAAATGAATAAAACACAGGATATTTTTCATTTTCATATTTTTATTACAAAACCAAAACAAAAATAAATATAAAATAATAATTCCACTTGGAAACTTCACAGTTCACAACACTCTGTGTCATTTCATTTCTACTTTTCTCTCACTGTTACTAGCCTTTCCCTTTTCTCGCCGGAACCCTAATTCCATTCGCCGGAACTCAAATTCACCGGTAAGTTCATAATCTCCGGCGTAGTTTCATCGAACTCTTTCATATTCTATAATTATTTGATTCGTTGATTTTACACTGACAGTGAATGAGTTGTTGATGATGCAGTTGATGATTGAAGAATAGGTGTGAGATCAAAAGGAGCTGGATTTCGTCGCCATATGGATGGAGGTAGCGTCTCTACACTTTATTATTATGGTACTTTTCATCTCCAACTTCGTTTTTGTTTTGGAGATATAGGGTTCAAGTAGACACCTGACATGACTGACACTGACACATCTACACCGGTAAAAATTTGAAAAAAATTATTTATTTGAATGTAATCACATGTATTGGCGTTGTGTTGGACATCGACACATGTTAGACACTGGAGAGGCCTTCCATCATAAGTGTCGGTGTTCGAGAGGTTATCATTCACTATATAGTGTAATACAATTCCATTTCTGATAGGTATACCAATTTGCAATCTTGTGTGTTTTAAATTTTATTATATCTGGGCTTTATTCTCAAATGGTGGATTAAAAGCTTGATTTCATTCCGTTTTGGACAATTCCGTTCCATCTTTCTCAAGATATATACATCCATGCACAGCTTTTGAGATTTGTAAGTAGTACTCTAAAATTTGAAATAACGTTTCTTAAATTTCGAGCATTGCAAATTTCTTTATGCCATGATATTTTGAGATTATTATGAATCTTATTTTCAAATTTTTAGACGTGAAGTCATTTCATTCCAGCTGTTCTGTGGCGTCAGTCACTCCATGTTCTGTTATGCCCTTAGTGCTTTTGGGGTGGCTACAGCTACATTCCCCGCAATCTGCCTGTCAGTGTGTATATTTGGTGGATCTTATGTGTAGTATGCAACTCTTTTAATGTTCGTCTATTTATGAATATGAATGTTTATATCCGGTTTGGCTTGTGTTCGTCTATTTATGAATATGAATGTTTATTTCCGGTTTGGCCACATTATTCTAGCTGTTTCTTGTAGTCTGATTCACTAATGTTTTTTAGGGATACACCCATGGATTATGATGACAATGATTTTCAAAGCCAGAATCTTCATTTAGCTGGTGAAGGGAGTACCAAATTTCCTCCAGTATTAAGGCCATACCCCAAGTTTGATTTTGATGAAAGCCTTCAGGGTCATTTAAGGTTTGATAGTTTGGTTGATACTGAAGTTTTCCTTGGCATTGAAAGTAACGAAGATAATCAGTGGATTGACGCATACTCCCGGGTAAGTAGTAGCACAGAGTTCAATTCAACTGCAGCTGAAACTTGTTCTATATCAAGGCATAATAATGTTTGGTCTGAGGCGACTTCCTCGGAATCTGTTGAAATGTTATTAAAATCTGTTGGGCAGGAGGACATTATCCCCAAAGAAGCTATTGTTATACAAGAATCAGATGCCTGTGATGAATTAGCCAACCGAATGGATCCCAATCAAAAACCTGATGAGAAAATTGAGTTTAAAGATAACATTAATGATACACAGCCACCCAGTTGTATTCATGAAAGCTTGTCCGGATCAAAAGAGGATGTAGAAATGGAGCAGTCTTTGGCCGGAGTTTCCCAAGGCCGTGAAGCTGAATCATCCATAGATGGAAGTTTAAATAATATGAAACCACCTGATATGCATCGCAATATTGACTTACCTGAGTTTGGGGGGATTCTCTTTGATACAAACCAAAGGAAAGTTGAAGTTCCAGCCGATGGTTCTGTTCATGAAAAAACTAATGATAACTCATCTGCTTCCGTGGTGATGACTAATATGAATGAAGCTTCTACAGAGAATATCTCTACCTGTGAAGTCTTAAAAATTCAAAATGTGCAAAATCAAATAGTTGGCATGGGTGACGACGACCAAAGTTCTTTACGAACACAAACTAGTAAGCAGGATTTGGAGTCTTCCGTGAACAACAAAGATTCTAATGTTGGCACTCAAACTTTAGATGTAAATACAGCTGAGGGTGAAGCAAATCATTCTGATAATCCACCTCGTTTAATCCATACGGAAGAAGCTTTGGAAGGTGAGAGTGTAGTTGAAGGCCTTGCCACCAGGATAAATCCTTTAGAGAAATCCTTGTACACTGTATCTGATGGTATTTCTAACCTGCAGAAAACAGAAAGAGGAAGTGAAGATGCATGTTTTAGAGATTTATCCCAAGGAAATGCAAATATAGATTCATTATTGGTTAAAGATCCTGCGGCGGATAATCAATCTGCACCAAATACAAGCAACATGCCAATGATTGCAATAAAAGATGATTCCAGTTCTGAGGGGAAAGATGCATGTTTTAGAGATTTATCCCAAGGAAATGCTAATAAAGATGCTTTATTGATTAAAGGTCCTCTGACGGATGATCAATCTGCACTAAATACAAGTGGCATTCCAAAGATTGCCATACAAGATGATTCTAGTTCTGAGGTGCACAAAGTTGAGGTCAGTAATTCTGACTGTGGAACCTGTCCTAATTATCAGCTGAATATGGTGATGATTGAGAAGACATTTGGTGAGAGTAGTGTTTCTAAGGAGAAGGAGTTGGTAAACATTGGTAACCAGATGGATACAGAAGATTTGTTAGGTAAGTCAGAGGCATCTATGTTTGCTGTGGTGGACAAAAACACTTCTATAGCCAGTGAAGGACATAGTGATAACAGAGCAAGTTTTTTCACTTCCAATACAATGGTTTCTACAGAGTCTCATATTTTGGGTGAGACCACTCAAGTATGTGAAAATAACAAATCCGACGAGCATAAAGATTTTTGTCAAGACATCTATGTCATTGACCAAGGGCGTGAAAAGGCTCCTTTTGATTCGAGCACAATTCATTGTGATGTTGATCTATTCCATCTTGCTGACAGGGGAGTTTGTTCATCATCTCTTGGTGCAGGTAGTGTTGAAACCTCCACAGTATCAGTTGATGTCACGCCGGTCAACAGTTCAGGTATATTACAAATTAGAAAATCAAGTTGGTCTAATGGAAGATCCAACTTGTTTTTGGGTTTATCTTCAATGTTTCTTTGCACCTTATTTTTCAGGTTCAATATATATGCTAGAAAATATTAGTTCAACATCCTGCAAGATAGTAGATGGTATTTCTCGTCTTTGCAGAATTGTGTCCATTAGTGTAGTAGCTAGTTCATATATGTATCAATATAGGAGTTTGTTTACGCGAGTGTTGTATGTGCTCAATAACCGTAGCAACGGAATATGCTGCATCTTCATATTGTGATATTAGGAGTTTATTTATGGGAGTGTTATATGTGCTTAATAACCGTAGCAACGGAATATGCTGAATCTTCATATTGTGATATTATGCTGAGCTTTAAGAGGCTTGACCTCTAAATAAGTTATCTGTACCTTACTGAAAGTTTAAATGAATCATTTCATCAATTTCACTCAACAAGTCACTTAGATTTCTCTCTCTGGTTTATCATTTTCCTTTAGTTTCCGTCACTTGCTCCCAATCTAACTGTCCACACTTGAAGTTACAGATCACCACGAGCTTGAAAGAATGAAGCCTGTTGAGTCTGCTTCTGTTGATGAAAAGGAAGACTTTGAAGCCAAAATAGATGAAGAAGCAGGTGATTCTCTTCCTGTTGGGTCTTCTGAACTGGAAGTTGATCCCTGTCCTGTTGCTGGAACTGAAAGTAAACAAAATTCCGATAATCTAGATAATCTGCATATTACTGCTACTGAAAAGATTGGTGAACCTCAAGAAAGACAAAGTAGTGAGGTTGATCACGAGTGCACAAAAGATTCTAGTGTGGCTACTGATCTATGTGAATCAACAGAGAAACAGGGTGATGAAGTTACTGTTTCTTTTATTAAGGATGATAAGGAGGCAATTCAAGAGCATCGTGACAAGCCATACTCAAAATTATCCGGTAATCTTAAATATATTCTCATTCATTCTTGTGATTTCTTTCCAATTCTATAGTTTTTGTATGATGTTTTCGTAGATGTAATTAATTGTTAACGTCTCTGCTTATTGATCGTGCTTTGCCCACTTCTAGGAACACATTGTTATCATGTAACCATTCTTGAATATGTTAGAGCATGTCGTTACACATATTAAGCATGCCACCTTATTTATGGTCTCTGCATAGCGTATGTGATTGTGGTTGTTGCATTTTATTCCTGATCAATTGTCTACTTTTTTTGAATCTGCACTTGATTTTTCCTGTCTAGTCTTGTTTCTGCTGGCTGTGTCCATATAGCATTGAACTTCCGGTTGGAACTTTGGAACACTTTGTAATTTTTACCAATTTGTCCTCCTGTTTTAGAATGACCCCATCTTATGTTGGTACAATTGTTGAAAATAGCATGTTTGAACTATCTGCTGAATTGTTTTTTATTGATTTTTTTTAGAAGGTAAATTGGTCATAATTGTAATATACATCTCCTGTTCTTTTGTAACATTCATTCAACTTTTCCATACCCATTAGAAGATCAATTTTATAGGTGGCTTTTTGTTTGCAAATGAAGGTTCCATATCGTCTTCTTTTCCCGATTTTCACAATGACCTGCATGAGTCTGGAGGCTGTCCTGCCAATCCTTCCTATGATAATCGTGGACCATCTGTTACATTTGGAAGCCCTCTTGAAACTAAAAAGGGTGGGAATAAAGTTAAGCCTACTGCTGATCTGAACCCTCCAGTTTTTGAGTTCATGAAGAAGGATATAACAAACACATCATCTTCTAATCATGATCACAAGGGGAATGATGTATCTAAAGATGGGAGAAGCGTAGCTCCTGAGGTCGATCTAGTGGCAAATTCGTCTGAAAAAGACATTACAAATTTGACCCCAATAGGAGCAAATGTTGGTGAGAGGGTTCCCTTTCCTGTTATTGCAGCCAACAAGGAATCAGTGGTAATTCATGTTGAAGTTCATAATAAAATTTTGAATGCACTCTTATATAAATGTCATTCTCTCATTTATAATTCCTAAATTAGTTTCCCTCTTAACACGCAAGATGGCTTCTTGAAAGTTTATAGTAAAATATAATCTGTAATGGCTTCTTGAAAGTTTATAATAAAATATAATCTGTAATTTTCCTTATGGAGTGATATAGTTGACTTATTTTATTCTTTTTTTCTCTTCTTATTGTTGAAGGTTGTAGCAGAATCTCCACTGGCTTCTGAATTAGGTACCCCCAAACCCAGTGTATCTGGACATGTATCTCATGGAAGTCCACAAATACCTGATGGTGATTTAGCACGAAGTGTTTCTAAAGCTACACCTGAGCGCAAAACCAGGCGAGCACCTAATAAGACAGCCGGAAAGGAATCATCTAGAAAAGGAAGTAAAGAAAAAACTCCAGCAAGGTGGTCAGAAAAAGGGGGTAGATCAACTAGTGTATCTCTGAGCCCATCATCTGGTTTCCAGTTGATGCAATCCAACGAGACACACCAGTATTATGGGAAAAATGATTCCATCAGTACAAAGCCATTTCCAGATTTGAACACTTCTGCTGCTTCTGCTTCTGTTTTGTTTCAACAGCCTTTTATGGATGTTCAGCAAGTACAACTGCGCGCACAAATATTTGTCTATGGAGCTTTGATGTGAGTTCGAATGTTGGCTATTTTTATTTATAATTCATTTAATTGTTATGGATGCTACTTAGATGCGATGTGCAAGTGCGTTTATGAATCATGTTTTTTCGTCCATTCCCCTCCACACTTATCCATATTATTCAGAATTGGACCGGACTGGTCGATTTGACTGGTTGAACAAGGAATCAGTCAAGCATTCAATCTGTTACCGGCTGATCTTAGAATCGGTGAGAACAATAAAAGGACCAGCTGTGAGAGTGTTTTCCCCCCATCTTTTTTTCCTTTTTTTAACTTATATTTTCGTTTCAAAATTTTAACTAATGACTTGTGATAAAAGCCATTATTATGGGTTTTTTGTTTTCCCTTTTACTATTGATTTTCTTTATGTTATAAATTTAATATGAAGCTTTCTTGTATAATAACCATTAATATTACTTACTATATATATAACCAGTGCGATTTTAAATCTTTGTTTTTGTGATGCCTTGACTCCCTCATATTTGATTAAAAAAAATGGGAATTTTTTTTGCAGTTTTTATTTGAATGCTCTCAGTTCAATTTGGTGTGTTCAACCTTAGACATATTCTATGCCGTTCCCAACTTAATTATTGTTATCTGAAGCCAAAGCATTAATCATGTCTGTATCTTTGAGATAGGATTTTGTTCAGGCAGCATGAATTGGCCTATACTCTCCAGTATGATAATCAACTGTGCTGATCATTTTTCTTACTGATGTTGTTGCAGTCAAGGTGTAGTACCTGAGGAGGCCCATATGCTATCGGCTTTTGGTGGTCCAGGTTTTTGTCCCCTTCAAAATCTTTATCTCTTTGCTTTCTTTCTTCTCTTGTTTGCAACAGAGTTTTAAGCTCCTAAAAATTGTGTTTTCAGATGGTGGACGGAACTTTTGGGAGAAAGCCTGGTCTTCATGCCTGGAAAGGCAGCAGGGTCATAAACCTCATCCAATTAACTCAGAAACACCACTGCAATCACGATCCGGTATATTTATGATACACATGTACATACGCAACATGTTTAGATTTTCCTCTGCTTTCATTTTGTAACTATTGTGTAATGAGATCCTGCAGGTACTAGAAGCCCAGATTTGGCAGTTAAGCAAAGTGAACAGCAAGGAAAGGGTATCTCTTCACCTCTTGGCCTAGCCAGTAGCAAGGGTACTCCAACCATTGTAAACCCTTTTATTCCTCTGTCATCTCCCCTTTGGAGTCTACCAACTCCCTCATGTGATTCCCTGCAATCTAGTGCCCTTGCAAGAGGTCCTGCTTTGGATTATTCACAGGCGCTTACTTCTTTGCATCCTAATCAAACTCCACCACTGCGAAACTTTCTTGGGCATAATACACCTCGGATATCCCAGGCCCCTCTTCGTGGACCATGGACTGCTTTTTCTACTCCTGCACTCGATAGCAGTTCCTATCCTTCTGCATCACCTGTCGCAGATACAGTTAAGTCCAGTTCAATAAAAGGAACTTCTGTACCTTCTTCTAGCATAAAAAATGTCCCACCTGGTCTACCAGCTTCTAATTTAGGTCTACAAAGTGTATTTCTGCCAACTACTCCTCTGTTTAATACAAACAATGCGGTGGTATCACATGCTCAACGTTCTTCTGATCCAAAGTCCAAAAAAAGGAAAAAGGTTACAACAGAGTCTGAGGATCTTGGTCAGAAGGCTATTCATTTGCAGTCCCATTTAGTATTATCAACTCCTGTCGTCAGCAGCCATATATCTACTGCTGTCGCCACTGCAACTTCTGCTGTTAATGTGCCAGTAACTACTGTTGAAAAATCAGCCGAGCCTGTATTTCTGCCATCTACTCCTCTGTTTAGTACAAACAATGCGATGGTATCTCGTGCTCAACATTCTTCTGATCCAAAGTCCAAAAAAAGGAAAAAGGTTACAACAGAGTCCGAGGATCTTGTCCAGAAGGCCATTCATTTGCAGCCCCCCCTAGTATTATCAACTCCTGTCATCAACAGCCATATATCTACTGCTTTTGCCACCGGAACCCCTGTTCTGAATGTGCCAGTAACTGCTGTGGAAAAATCAGTTGAGTCTTTATCTCCTCTATCTTTTGCTGATCGACTCAAAAGTGGCTGGAATGTTGAGAAGAAGGTTATGTCAGACGAGTCTCTTACAAAAATTGAGGAGGCAAGGATAAATGCAGAGGAAGCTTCTGCTCTTTCTGCTGCTGCGGTGAATCATAGCATGGAGGTTTGGAAACAGTTGGACAAGCAAAAAAATTCTGGATTGGCATCAGATGTTGAGGCCAAATTAGCTTCTGCTGCAGTTGCAGTTGCAGCAGCAGCTGCTGTTGCAAAGGCAGCAGCTGCAGCTGCCAGTGTTGCGTCAAATGCTGCACTGCAAGCCAAACTGTTGGCTGATGAAGCATTGATCTTTTCTGGTCATGATAGTTCTTGCCAAATTTATCTTTCCGAGGGTATGGGTAACTTAGGAAAAGCAACCCCTGCTTCCATCTTGAAGGGTGCAAGTGGAGCCAATAGCTCTAGCTATATTATCGGTGCTGCAAAGGAGGCTTCAAGAAGGAGAGTTGAGGCTGCCTCATTTGCCAGAAAACGAGCTGAAAATATGGATGCTATTGTGAAGGCTGCTGAGCTGGCAGCAGAAGCTGTTTCACAGGCTGGAAAGATCGTTACTATGGGGGATCCTTTGCCGTTAAGTGACTTGGTAGAAGCTGGTCCAGAGGGTTGTTGGAAAACCTTCCAAGAGTCTTCTCAGCAAGTTGGGCTATTGAAATGTATGCACAGAGGTCCGGTGAGTGTTGACGATGTTGGAGACAGACCAGAAACCTCTCAAATGTCTAACAGAGACATCTCATCTGAGGAAATGCGGAAGCAGATGGCCATAGGTGAGGAGTCACCCTTTCACAAGGTGCATAATGGGATGTCACTGGACCATATGAGATCAATTGATGACATTTCATCTATTATCAGCATCAATGAAAATAGTTCAAACGGATCAAGGGGTCACAAGGTTTCTAATTTAGTCAATCCCATTGACGTGTTTCCCGAGTCTGGGACTGAAACACAGGCTTCTTTAACTGATGGCAATGGATTTGAAAATCGGGAGAAGAATAACATCAAAGAGGGCTCACATGTAGAGGTTGTTTTAATGAACTCTTTCATTTCTTTTTGATTTAGTTAATGTAGTTAGATTGACGACCGCATATTTTATTGTTATTTGTTATCATAACAACTTTGTTGATGATTATGCCCTGGTTTTCATTAAGTATTCTTGGCTAATTACAGCAATCATGTGCATCAGGTTTTTAAAGATGGTAAGGAATTTAAAGCAGCATGGTTCACAGCCAATGTATTAAGTTTGAAGGACGGCAAAGCATATGTATGCTACAATGCTCTTGTAGCTGATGAAGGTTGGTCAAGCATACTTGTTTATTTATGAAAATGAAATACAGCATTAACTTACTTGACCAATGAGACAAACTACATGGTTTCGATTTCTGATTTTTTCAGTATCTGCAAGAGTCAACGGAGGGCTCATTGTGTGTAACTCAGGGCTCCTCTAGAATAGTTTTTATTTTATTTTTTTGAACGGCAAAAGTTAGTAGTTAATTGTTAGATTAATATTTACTCCCTTGTCTGGGTTCAAACCCAGGACCTCCAATACGTTAACCCTTAGCACAAACCAGTTGAGCTACCCCCCACTCTAGAATAGAACATCCAAGTGTACAAAGCTAATAGATAAGGTCATATAACTCTTTTTGATATTTTTCTTAATGTGGTTGTCATAGGTTTAATCAATAAATTCTTAATTGAGGAATTATATTTAAACTAGGCATTTTGGATATGGATTTTTTTAAATTGTTAGTGTGATGTTCATCATGCCTTCTTACATGTTGGATGTGAACTAGTCAATGGTCATTTCAAATGAAGATCTTATATAATTGTCCAATGCAGTGGCCACTCTTTCGTTGTGAATAAGAACAAAAATCATTGTTTTCTAGGTGCAGGGCCTTTAAAGGAATGGGTTTCACTTGAAGGTGAGGGAGACAAGCCTCCTAGAATACGTGCTGCTCGTTCTCTTACCAGTTTTCATAATGAAGGGACAAGGAAAAGACCAAGAGCAGATATGGTAGATTATTGGTCCATTGGGGATAATGTTGATGCATGGATACAAGAAAGGTATTTTATTTTTTATTTTTTTACTTTATACAAGAAATATAAATTATTGTTTTAATGAATGACTGAGATAGAAACTGATGCTTATATATGGGTATTTGGTTCTATACTACTCTCTCCGGTCTTGCATATAAGAGAAAGTTGGGTTAACAAAAGTTGATGTATATGGTCCAAATTTTGAACCAGATACATCAACTTAAGTTGACCCAAGTTTCTCATATACCCCTCCGTCCCATTATAAGTGAGCCTTTTGTTCATTTCACATATATATTGAGAAAAAGTCTTTAAGTGAAACAACAACAACAACCAAGCGTTATCCCACTAAGCGGGGTCGGCTACATGGATCAAATTAGAGTTATAGGTTTTGAGAGAGAAAAATGGTTTTGGGTGCCTTGTCAAATATCGGTGCATTCTTCATTATCATAAATGTAAAGTAGAATATATTGAATTGAGAGTGATGAAAGTAGTATTAATTAGAGTTATAATTGGAAAAAAGCAATTAATATTGAATTGGAAAAGTGAAATGGGTCAATTATTTTGGGACAATATTTTTTTGCAAATGGCTCACTTATAATGGGACAGAGGGAGTATATAGGACCAGCGGGAGTATGAAGTTTTGTTTTAAAAGGTAATTTCCAATGATACGTTCTACTGCAATTAAGGTTTTATTTCTTTCACTTTAATCCAACATATACAGGGAAGTGATTTAGTTCCAACTTGTTTTTTTTTTCCTTTTATATAAAGAAGTAACTAAATGTTTTTAAAAAAAATTGTATTCAGTGCATTATATAGAATATTTTGTTGCTATGGGTAACTTTATGGGTTATTATTTAGAGTGAAGATGCCAATCAAGAAATTTATTACGGGGAATGAATTTTTGTTTCAAATTTGCAATGATGGATTCATTATGCTCATAGCACAGGAACAACTGTTCACATTACCCACCATTCTGTACAAGATTAGACCAATAAATAAGATCTTTTATTGCACATTC
>Ga0099826_10002884_pt1 | contig 11386 bp, 2 predicted proteins | sample Mtrugardesep15_FD_76830 | JGI IMG/M metagenome (GOLD analysis project Ga0099826, IMG submission 76830) | Root nodule microbial communities of legume samples collected from California, USA - M. trunc garden sep15 | ecosystem: Host-associated > Plants > Roots > Nodule | place: USA: California...
AAACAGTGGCAGGTTAGGAATACAAGAGCTGGTTTCAAGCAGCTTCCATTGAATTCGGAGTTAATGGACAAATTTAGGACTAAGTTACAACAATGTTATCACAAAGATTTTGTTTTTGACGTAGACAACAATTGGATGCTTCAAGGTTGGAAAGGACGCATTTTATATGCTTCCACATGTTGGGTGCCGGCATAATCAACTCACATCACAATACCAGACTTATAGTGTGATTATAAGAATCAGTTGTAGCCTTTTACTCTATACTTTACCTTAAGTTTTGAGTTGTAGTAGTGGTAGTAATGGTTAACATGTATGTTGTAATGGTTAGCTTATTTTGGTAGCTCTTTAGAAGCTTGTTTCTTTTATGTAACAGAAGCTTGTTTTTCTAAGTACCTTTGAGATAGTTGCATGTCATGGCCTTATTCACATAATTTTGATTGTTTTCTTGCTTGCCATTTATTCTGTTGGCTGTACAATATGCATTTGACATAAGGCAATGTCTTTCCCGGCCCTGCACACACAATACACTAGTAGTTAGCTCTCATCACACTCTCCTTGCAGTCCATAATTTTGTTTTCTTCCATAATAAGTTGCATTCACAAAGTGATGAACCCTAATTTAGTGTACTTTTAAGGGATATTTTATACTCCAGTCCTTATTATAAGAAGAAAAACAAAAAAACATCAAAACCAATGTAGTCATTAATTATTGCAACTTTTTAAATGATTTTACAAATATACCCGTATAGAAAATTGTGAAATGTTAACTACAACCATTAATCGGAAAAGAAAAACATAAGCAAAAATCAGAAAAACTAGAAACTAGAAACTTGGTCCTTAAGAAGGACACCTCTAGAGCATCAGCAAACAACATTGAGAATAGACTAGATAAAGGTTCATTTATCACTATCAGCGGGTCCGAGCAATTTGATCCCAACATAGAAAAAAAATCCCAGTTCTTCATATAATTACGAACGATCGCCAACATGTTGGCATAATTGTGAAAATGAGCATTTCCTTTGGCAACCAATTGCACTACTTGAAGTGAGCTTGAATACTACCCTCCTTAGCCTCCCTTGCTAGCAAAGTTTAATAGCCACCACAAGAGTTTGAGTTTCTACATGAAGCACATTGAACCAACTCACACTTCCATAGAAGCCGCAATGAAAACTGTCATCATGTTTTCAAATGAGACCTCCAAAGTCTGCTTGTCAGAGGTTGGTCAAAGCACTACCATCAACGTTCAGAATCGTGGCATCCTGATGAACACCACTCGGCCAACAGACTTCACGAGCTGGACAAGGCAAGGGTACAAATGCACTACCGAACGCCTACTGAGCTATATGAAACTGGCAAAAATGGAGGCTATAATAGTATGTATGTCTCATCGGCTGAGTGCCATCGAAAATGAACTTATTTCTTGTTACCCATATATTCCACATAGTGAGGGAGGGAGCAGGAATACCAAAATCCTTGATTAACAAGGACAACATGCTTGACATATTATCACCACCAGTGTTTTAAAAGATTTTCATAATGCCACAACCTTGCCAAATATCTTCAGCACGCTGACAAGACATCAAACAATGAAAAATGGTCACAGTGTCCTCATCACAAAATGAGCAACACAGTGATATTTAACTATCTGTGTAAAATAAAATCAATAATTATAGTGTTCATCAAATTAAAAGCGAAAAATAAAAACCCTAAAAGAAGAAGAATATTTGGTCCAAAATTTGAGACACCTTTCTTCAACTCGAAACACTCTAAAGTTTACCACTGTGTGGTTTCTATTTTATGGCGTGGTGGACAGGGAAAACAACACAGTGTGGGATCCTTACAAAACTCCATATTCTTTTGTTTGAGGAAATGGAAGTTACAAAGGAGATGTGAAGGGTTGTATGATAACCAATTCAGCATCTCATCTGAATCAAAGATTATGACATGCTGACAAAACTGTCTTTTTCTTGTGCTTAGCAGAGTGATTCTAGGCAGGTATACCTTAGAATAATTTCTATTAATTATATATTGATTTTTTGTATTGTTGAAATTGATTCATTCCATTTACTAAGATTGTGATTGCTTCATATATTACCAATTACTGCCAGAAACATCTTCATTCAGTTTTGATTTAGAAGATAGAAACTGCAGAATCAAGTTTGTCCGAAGAAAAAATGGAAACACAACTGGCATGACTAATGGAAGAAAAATACTCTAGATTGCTTTCAAAGAGTTGAAGGAACACAGGTATGTGTTTTGGTAGCGTCAAGGTCCATGGTATGACCTCATTGCATTGTGTCTGAATTATCAGTGTCAATTTATACAGGAATGAAGTTTATGATCAATTTTGAATCATTAGATACATTGCGTAGGTCGTGTTTCACTGCGCGATTATTTTGTAATTTTCCTTTGTTTGTCCTTTGGATCAATTCGATTATATCCTTCATAAACACAAACATAATTACATTATAAATTTTACTCAGATTTGTGGTCAAGATTGAGATTGAAAAAAATGGCTCAGTAAACATTTATGATTGGTGTCGGGCCAAACTTACATATCAGTTGAACACCAGTCACCACTAGTATAATAACAGTGAATTCTTAAAATACCAGTAATACTAGAATCATGTATTTATCCAAATTCAACAAAAAATCAAACAGAATGAACACAATTTACAGTAGAAATCAGATGGTCTAATCTATAAATTGAAACTGTTAGAAATTGTGTTGTTATGGAAAATGCTGCAACACACTTAAACAATGAAGAAGAAGATGAAGGATGCACTTGTGAACACCAAAGGGTGTATTTCCACACAAACTTTTGGGTTCGATTCGCCTCTACCAATAATTATATATTGGATGCAAATAGAATGACCACTGAATCTCCTTCAGAACACTTTGACAACACATACCAAGCTTATCTCTTAATAGTAGTTTACGGAATTATGTTTCTTACATTTCACTCATGCATTGGAGAAGGGAAGAGTGATTTAGACTGAGAAAATGGCCGTGTAATTTTCTTATTTATAAAACAAGACACATTGTTTTACAAAAGTAACCTTTAACCAAGGGTAACAATCATATATGATCAGATTTTCGAAACAAGCTTTGCGGTTCAGTTTCAATCAAGTAATGATCATGAAACAACACATCTTAATTAAATATATGAAGAGATACAATCATTGGGACTCAGACATGAGAAAACCGGTTCTGCACAAGATTCTGCATGGCAAACAACCACCTAGCACTCATAATGTCACCTAGTGCTGCAGGCTGCACGTAGGCAGGGCGCCTAGTGCCCCATGTTGCAGAACCATGGCGCCTACCGCCCTTAAACAGAGGCAGAGCACCTAGCACCCACTGTAAAGCGTTCAGCGCTGTGTTTTTGCATCATATACTTGATCTTGGGTCTTTCAATGAGTCTCATGTGATTGCGTTATTTTGAAAATCACTCTCATGGACATTTAGAATTAGGACCAGGACAAACCTAACTTATCCTTTGAACACCACTAATGATGATGAATCACAAAAGACCAATAAGACTAGAATCAAGAGCATGTGTTAATCCAAATTACACAATATACAGAATTACATGGTCTAAGCTAAAAATCTAGCTACACATGCCGAAATCTAATTACACATGCTGAAATCCAAGAATTGTTTCTAACCTTCTATATTTTACCTAGATATAAGAGAGAAATCAAATCACAAATGTCGAAAAGTTAGAAAAAATGAGGAGTGAATCCCAAATCCTTGCTATAAACGAGCATTTAAAGCTGACTGGCGCCATGTAAGTCTTGTACAAATATCAAACTCACACTAAGTGTAGTAAGATACGAGTTGATTATGCCGGCACCCAACAAGTTGAAGCATATAAAATACGACCTTTCCAACCTTGAAGCATCCAATTGCTGTCTTCATCAAATACAAAATCTCTATGGTACCATTGCTTTAACTTAGTCCTAAATTTCTCCATTAATTGTGAGTCCAATGGAAGCTGGTTGAAACCAGCTCTTGTATTCCTAACCTGCCATTGTTTATATGTCTCAGGCCTCTCAACTCTTTCTAAACCTTCACATGCTACAACATTCATAACTTCCCTACCCATAATTTCCCTCTCAATCATCATTCTCCATTCACTTCCCTTCGGTATGACGGCGCCCAACATATCATAAATAGCAGAAAAATTAAACAGTGCCTCCTTAAACCTTGTAGCAAAGAAAGGTGAATTATATGATCCATTAATAATAGACAGAGCGAAAATATCCGGATTTATCTTCCTAATCAAATGCAGAACCACGTTTCTAGGACTATTATTAACTTCAATACTCTCATCTAGTAAATTCTTAAACCTCCCCACACAGTTCACGGCAACTACCTCGTTGCTCTTGATTTTTAGATCTTCAACTCGAATTGTTTCCCATTTCCGCGACGCTAGGGCATTGTACTCGAACGGAACACTAAAACGCTTGCAATAGTTAGCAAGTCGACGACCAGTCTCCTCGATTCTTTCTGTCGGGCGAAAGCCTGGTAAGGGGAACTCTATCCCAGTGATCCTCAGTTTTGGCGGTCCACCTTCTCTATTTGATAGAAACTTAATAAGCATTGGCCACTGAAAACCATAAAGGATACCAAAATCAATGATATGAAGGGTTTCAGCTTTTGCAGCAACTTTCATAATCATTTCATTTGCAAACAAATATGCAAATTTCTTGAATGGAGGGCTAGTAAAATGAACTTGATATGCTTTCAAAAACTCAGCAGCAGTGATTCTCTTGGTGCTAGGCGAGGAATAGAATGTTTGCGCACCAGCTCTATCGCCTACCAGGCGAGCCTCAAGGCCATCGGCAAAGTAATGAGCCACCCTTTGTGATGCATCTCCAACGGGTGAAGAATGTTGCCTAATCTGCTTTAAAAGATCATTAGCATTTCTATTGTCATTGGCATACATAGCATGTGAACACATAAGCAGAAGATTCCTTAAATCTATCGTTTTGTTTTTGCTATCGCGTTTCTTTGGACGAACCTTTCCTTCATTAGATGAAGGTGGTTTCTCATTCTGCAAAAATTCACGGTCCACATTAAGCAAAGCTTTATCAAACATTTCTGATAATTCATCCTCATCAACAACACTAATAGCTGATTGTTTATTACTTCTCCTCCCATCTTCTTCTTCTTCTTCTTCTTCTTCGCGCCTGTGATTCTTTCTACTCTTCATCATATTGAAATTGGATGATTGTAAACCCTTCAAGAGTTGAGGCTGAGGAGGAAGAAACTTGTTGGCTTCTTCAAAACCTCTATTGAATTGGGAAACAGAATCTGCATTACTGAAAATGTTCTGTGCCAACATATTGGTAATAGATGAATCAAAATTTACGAGACCATCACTAACACTACTTGAAGCACATGAATTAAACTGAAAACCATGATTAACAAGATCAGAAACTGGATTATCAGGCGAAAAGGATTTCGACTCGCTAGAATCGTTGATGCCGCTGTTACTATTGCTATTGCTACTGGTGCTGGTTGTGCCATTAGGGGAAAGAGCATCATGAAATGATTTTTCTGTGATTTGTAAGCTAAGTGGATCATAAAAAGGTTTCTGGTCAACGTTTTCTTCCATGAGGATTTGAGTTATGAACTTTATGGTTTCTGAAAAATCAGTGTCTTCCATGGAAGAATCTGTAACTGAAGTCATATAACCTTCTATAGGGTTCTCATATTGTTGAAACTCATCACAGTTTGGATCCATCGTTATTTTCTCTTTGTTGAGGAAAGATAAACTATAAGAATAATAATGTAATAATAATAAGATAAGATATGGATTGAATATAACTGACCATAAATAAATTATTGGTGGTTTGAAGACATGGAAGAACTCAGAAGTAAGCAGAAAATGAAGTTACGTAAGAAGGATGATTTATTTATCATAGAGAAGCATCCCCTTTGACACATAATTATATAGTGGTCTTGGCCTCTTGGAACTAGTAAAATGAACTTGGTATGCTTTCACATGGAGGACTCTATGACTTGTAAATTGATCCGATAAAGTGTGATTTAGATTGAATCATTTCAATTTGTTTACAAACACATAATTATATATTTATATTATGTCTCTGAAATGGTGTAAGTGCTAAGAGACTTGAACACCTTAAATAAGTGATTATCGATTCGATCTATGTAAAAATTTTAGTTGGGATGGAACAATCCACCTTGTGTGTCTACATGTTTTCCGATGAAGGTTAGCCTTAAAAGATATTAAAAACTTTATACCAATAACATAAATATAATTATGAAAATGAAAATGTTAAGAAGTGTTTCCATGAACATTTGTTAAGGAATCTAATAAAGTAATAATTCATTGAAACTTGTGTAGTTGATGCTTTAAAAGTCTAAAAAATATTACTTTCAACACAAAACTTCTAATTTTGGATTTAAGTAGTAAGTAGTATTACAAAAAAGAATAGGTTAACAAGTGCCTATAAGGTACTTATTAGCATGTTTGTTTTAAAATAAAACTAGACGAAATACATACTTTGGTCCTTTTAAGTTTGACAAAAATAACGGGTTAATCCTTTTAAGTTTTTTATGTTTTAAATGAATCTTTTAAGTTGTTAATCTAATACATTGTTATCTTTTTAAAGACCTATTTGAAACTTATAAACTTAAAAAATTTCAAAAAAGTGCATTAAATTAACAATTTAAATGATCTATTTAAAACTTAAAAAATTAAATAATTAATTCAGTATTTTTGTCAAACTTAAAAGATTAAAAGAGATATTTGAGAAAAAACTAATAATACTATTTTTTTTGGAAACATAATAAGTACTATTAAAACCCCCAAAATTTCCGGTAAGTTAACTCATATGATAAAAGACAGACAATTAATATTTTGAGGTGTAGTTTCGAACCGATAAAATTTCATTTTTTTATACTTTTAATGCATGTGAGTTTCGTTGCTAGATTTTTTAAAAGGATAATGTTTCATGGACACACATTGTACCACTCTCATGTGTGAGTGTGTGAAAAACACAAAATGTGAGTTTTTTTGTGTATGTGGGGACCACGTGGACGCATGTTACAATTGTATATGGATGTACAAGTGATACATACCACCTAAGGTGGTTTATGTACCATTTTTAAAATTAGAACATAATAGTGTTGGGTCTGACACAATGAGTTAGATTGCAAACCAAAATTATAGGTATGAAAAATATATTTAATAGACTCTTATTAGGTTGATGTTTTTTGAGAGTTAAATTGAAGAATCTATATTTTTTATTTTATTTTAAAGATTGTGATATTTTAAAGAATAATAGTTAATAGTTTATTAAAGAGTAAATAGTAACTTTAGTCCTTAATTTTGTACTTCGATGTCATATAGGTCCCTGACTCAGGATCAAATATAAATAAGTCACTGATTATGCACTTCCGTTATCACTTTAATCTCTGACGTTATATAATTATGTTAAGTGTGTCGCATGGACTAAAGTGAAAGTAAAAAATTGTCGTCCCTGAACCAAAAATCAATATTCCCAACTTAAATCTCAAATCCCTAAAAAATAATATACACTAACATGTGACTTTTTTCTCTTGTAAAAAAAAAGTGACTTTTTTCTAAACATTGTAGACCTTTTTTCTTCTTCTTTATTTCCAGATATATTGATTATTGTAAGTTTTATAAATTGTATTGAAAGTTTTATGTGTTTTTTTATGTTTAACGGTAAAATTTGTTCACAGTATTAAACAACCAATTGTGTAACACAATAAAATAATGTTGATATTATTAATCTCTATTTTTTAACAAAAAAATAATGATGATGTTATTAATATCTATTGCTTAATTTTAAATAAAAGAACACTATATTTTGACTCCAAAAAAAATGCTATATTGATATTGTCAAATAAGATAATAAATTAGGGATTTGAGATATTCAATTTAAGGTATTTAGGGATAACATTTAGGGATTTGGGATTTATGGATTTGAAATTTAAGTCGGGGATATTGATTTTTGGTCTAGGGACTAAAGTGACAATTTTATACTTTCACTTTAGTCTCTGTGATACACTTAACAAAATTATTTAACTTCAGGGACTAAAATGATAACAGAAGTGCATAGTTAGAGACTTTTTTGTATTTAATCATGAGTCGAAAACATGTGTAAGAGTGAAGTACAAAGTCAAAAACTAAAATGACCATTTACTCGTTTATTGAAATAAACAAACCAAAAATTAATATTCACTGCTTTCATAAACTAGAACTAGAACCGGGGGGAATGCATCTGGACTGTTTCAAACATTATTTAAATGTAAAGAATGGTGTTGAACTTCAAGTGGATGAAATTTCTATTAGGAAGTTTTTCTTTTGACTAGATTCAAGTATTAAACTATGAGTTGTCTGATAGCTTCTAGATAATCCGTGATATTGTGCATGCATTTGATATGAAATGCAACATAAAGCAAATTAAGTGATGTTTATTTCATAAAGACAAATAAATAGTGTTTGGTCACACATGTAAAAGTGTTATTTTTTGAAAAACTAAATCATTCTATTATTAATTTCTTTTATATTCTTAAAAAATATCTTGTGTATGTAAATACTATGCATTTATGTTTGTGACTATAGAAGAATTTATCATTGTGTAATATGTACTCCCTCGGTTGCTTCTTTTTTTAGGGGTTATTCAATTGCTTTTTAAAACACATTTTGTTTTCTTAAAAATGTTAACAAGTTTCCTTGAGACACTCTTTAAAGATAATCAATAGTAAGTTCTTTTTATAAAAAAAAAATATATTCAATACATTGAAAATTAAAGTATTTAATATCTTATAAAGTAATTTCCTTCAAAAATAATAATCTTATAACGTGTAATTCTTAATTTAAAATTCTTAAGAGTGTCTCGAAACACTCATTAACAAGATCTTTACTTTTTTTCACATATAATAAGAAAAATGATTAATGAATATAAAATGTTTATTTTATGTTAATTTTCCAAAAACACTCGTAAATTAATGTATAACTTTAACTTGTAAAAAATAATATTAATTTATTCTTTATTGTCTCCCTCAAAAAATCTCTCTAAGTTGAATTGTCCATTAAATTAAATGAGAGAATTCTAATCCGTTTCAAAATCATCATGCCACCTTCCATGTTTCAAATGAGTAAAATATACTCTCGCTTCCTTAAATAATTGTGATATTACGCTCCCTTTCTGTTTTAAGAGTTAAAACTCATACCTCCCCCTTCATAGAAAATAAATGAATATATATAAATATATTTATTACTCTATCTTATTTCTTCTTTAATTTTTTTTTCATGTCACTAAAAAGGTAAAATTTTGTTCCTTAAAAAAAAGAAAGAATAATTTTGTAAAATTATTTATAATTTTTCTTTCCAATACAAAATTTAAAATATTTTATTAATACATGTAGAAAAGTAAAAACGACTTATAATAAAATACATAGAGTATAGAAATATCGAAACGACTTGAAATACAAAGGGAGTATTAAGTTAACCCCTCGTGCCTAAAGTTTGTTAAGTTAGTTCATTTACTATGTATTTGTTAAATTCAGGGATTCCATTAAAGTATGTAATTTTATGGATCACATAGACATTAAATATGTAATCTTGGAGACCAACTTGATACTTAGTATGTTAGTTTAGAGATCAATCTAACATGACTGACTCTTTTAGAAGGAGAAAAGGATTAATTTGACTAACCTTTTGAGACTGACGAGAGACTAACAACATTTCAAACGAGAGAACAAAACCAACTTGAGTTGGTTTAGTGATGTTGATTTAATTATGATATTGAAGTGTGTTCTTCTCAATGTCTGATATTCAGTTTCAATTAAGACGGGTTAGTCCATACATAATTTTGCTATGACTTTAAATGAGACCCCACAAATTGACGGTGAGGGATAGGTCCCCTCAATTTAGTCAATCTTGTGAATAAATCTCTCAAAGAGCACTGTTATATTGACAACCAAATTTTTACACCATATTCCACACCGTAGCTTTCATAGGAAACAATTAAGCTTGACACGCAAACCAACGTAATTAAAAATGATTAAAAAATATATATCTGTATAGCAAACCGTATTGATAGCGGTGTGGACAACCTTTTTGGTTGTTCATATAACATTTGCCTCTCTTAAATTAGTCGATATTTAGATCAAATACTGAAATTTCAAAACAAAACAAAAAATAGCGAGTGTTCAAAACTAAACAAAAAACAAGTGCGAACTAAATTGATACACACTTGGATCATTTCCTTTCAATATTCTCTCTCTCTCCTTCAAGCAAAATAAGTGTAAGAGGAGAGAGAAATAAATAACAACACAATCAGAAAATGTAAGAGAGATATAGATAAAATGATCCTATTAACGAATATCTTTACAATACTTTTAAAAAAAATCAAAAGATAAATTTTTTGTGTAGTCACAAACAACAAGTCAGGGTTCTTCTTCTGACTCACATGTATGAAATAAATCCGATTGAAAAGGAAAAATGCATCTTATGTGCCCCACATATTCTTCGTTTTAGATTAATCGCTGATTCGCAACGGCGGAAACCTAGTATCAATATCATGAATACTTCTTTAAATTTCTAAAAAAATACTCTTTCAACAGAGAACTTTCTTTCTTTTTTTGGTTTTTTAATAAGTGTCCCTTGCTTAAAAAAATAAGGGTCCTTGGCATTTATTATTTGTTAGTATTTAGCATGTTCAAAAATAAGTTAGTGAAAGAAATAGTTGAAGAAAAACATCACCCCTATAAAAAAAGTCATGGTCCCCGTTGGCATTTACTCTAAAACATCGTTATCAAAATATTTCATTTTTGTTGAAGAAAAGAAAAAAAAAATTATATACCAATGTCTTATAAACATTGTTTAACTTTTTTTTTATATTCGAAAATTTATATTCAATTGTTCAAAGAAGAATTAACTGATTTAAAACCTTACCTCAATCGATATTAAGAAACACATAAATGTACATGAGGGTGTGGTATGGATGAAAATGAAGATTATTATTTGTCTGATCTGTCTTTTTTGGTTTAATCTGGTCCTTGTTTTCATAATGTCTTGATTTGTTATAGTAAACCACTTTAGGAGGTTTTACTAAGAGTATCTGCAGGAGTCTTCACATAATTTGGGTCTCTAGTATCTGGATTATTTCGAAATAAAGAAACGGGTAAATTTTTTAGCAAAAGGAGAAAAGCACACAAACCTTATGAGATAAAATTAAGCTTTTCCCGTTTTGGTGGTTGAAAGCAAGATGCCCGACCTTTGTTTTTTTACTACCACAACAACATACGACTTAATCCTCTTCGGTGCCTAACTTTGGTTTCTTAGCTTGTTTATTGTTTGGCCTTTTCTTTTTCATTTC
>Ga0099826_10002885_pt1 | contig 11386 bp, 7 predicted proteins | sample Mtrugardesep15_FD_76830 | JGI IMG/M metagenome (GOLD analysis project Ga0099826, IMG submission 76830) | Root nodule microbial communities of legume samples collected from California, USA - M. trunc garden sep15 | ecosystem: Host-associated > Plants > Roots > Nodule | place: USA: California...
ATAGAAAGATGTAAAAACAATTTTCATTGGCTATTGGTTATGGAAAAAATGAAAGAGAGAGAAAATTGAATGTAATTTGCATTTAATTTTATGAGAATAAACAAAAGTTTTTCTTGGAAAAGAGATTTTTTTTAAAAAAAGACTAAATAGGATAAAAATTTGTCTTTTTTTGCTTATATTATGGGACGGAGGGAGTATTACATTAAACTGACCTTTCCTTCCTCGTAATTTATCACGGATGAGGTCAACTCGGCCACGTTTCTTATGAACCCTATCATCTCGGCTACGTGCCCTATTAACTCTGCAAATGCATTTCAGAGCTCGGTCTGGGCATTGACTAGGTAGGGGAAGCGGTTTCCTACCTAGAGGCTCCCCACATAATAGGAGAAGGGGTTAAATTCTTGCCTACATAGATAAGTTCTTAGCAAGAGGACGAGGTCTCTCCTTCCACTATACCATCTCGGATCTGAGTCTTGGCACATTGCCGGACTAGGTCACTCAAAGTTCTTAGCAAGAACATTTGACGCCCACTGTGGGGACCGGTAAAACTGAATCAAGCTTCGATACTCAGTCAGCAAAATCATCGGAGGAAAGAAACAGGTGTTTGCGTTCCACTATTTTCATTCTTTCTTTGGTTATAATGATTTAGTTTTAATTGCTTTTTGGAGATGTGTACACAGTTACTATTTCATTTTCCAATGTTGGTTTAAAGGCTAGTGAATGATTTATACTCGGGTGTTTGTGTTCTTTTATTCTATTTCTATCATTCAATTATGTTTTCGTCTTACTGTTGTCGCTACAAAACCTTTACATCTGTCCATTAATAAAAATTATTATATTTAGTATCACTACTTAATGTCAAACATGCTTTGCATCAAATGCCGATCACCTTGATTACGTTTAATTCATTGGGAAGAGTGAAACCAAATGACGCTATGTAAATGATGTTATACTGATCTACATACTTGTTCTTATAACTTCGCTGATATTCTACTTTATATACAACTTCTATCTAGCTTTTGAAAGTAGGAGTACTAATGGCTTATTCGTGTGAGACTTAAGTATGGCTACACAGGGCATGGAAGCACAAAGGAAGTCCAACATTGCATTAGTTTAAATATATATCGACTTACTACTCAATGCCTTGATAACTAACCAGAGCATCAAATTGATCATAGTGCAGGAACTACAAACAGATGACAAGTCAGAATGATCAAATACAACCGAGTTACAACACGAAGAGCCAAGAGCTAATGAATCACTGATAAAAGACGAAAGATATCGAACCTACATCGACTTGACAACTCGGCACCCCCTAAAGGAATCAAAGCTAAACTCTACGCTGACGATGGTCATAATAGTGATTACGTTATGAAATTTTCTATATATCTTTCCCCACTTACTAAAAGTTCATCCTCTGTGATCTCTATTCCGCCCCTATACGAGTGTTCCGATGGGTTTCGCTCCCAAAGGAGTGTTCTACAATCCAATGGGTTCCACCCCCAAAGATGTGTATAAACAAAATTGCTCGAATACGGTCAGCCCCTAAACGAGTATTCCAATGGGTTTCACCCACAAAAGAGCGATCTTCAATCCAATGGGTTCCGCCCCCAAAGGAGCGCATGTATATAAATCGTCAAAACGAGGTTATCTTGGCAGCATAAATTGTCAAAACGAGATCAATTCGGTATTGACTGTATTAAACCCATCGGTGTCTTAAGAGACGGAATTATTTTGCTAAAGGCCATCAAGGAAAATTAACTCGGTATCTTAAATTATGAGGCTATAGGCTATAGCATGACATCTCAAATTGTATGTTTCAAATACAATAGGCAAAAATTCTTCAAGCAATATTGTCTCTTTTTAAGTAACTGTGAATAAAGGCAACATAGAGAAACATCAGAATAAAGTTCATTAATGTGGGTACTGGGTTATTATCTCAGCTTATTGTCTTACGCCCTTCGCCCTTAAAAGCCTCGTGCTTGGGGGTTGTGAACCATCATAGATATAAAAGCATCTATCTCAGCCCACTCTTCACTATCTCTGAATCACAGCCCGTGATCTCGGAACTCACCCACTACCGAATAACTCCCACTCTCAGTTCTATAAATAAAAGCGTTAAAGGGTCATTTGGAGGAGGCCATTGATTCTACCATAGACATCTTAGTCCTTGGTCTCGGCATATCGTCATCGCGCAAGGTACCTCATAAAAGTTCTAGCAAGAATACTCTCAATAAGGTTTTTGAAATTTTAAAAAAAAAAATTTACCACAAAAGGATTTTGATAAGGCCCCAATGTTACTAAAACAGGCTGTACAAACTATGAGTCGTTGTTTAATGATTTAAGACTAGATCAAATATCATATTGACGCTGAACATACATCATAGCGGTGAAACCAACACAATAAGGCAACCATGAGGAAAAGTAGGCAACAAAAGCAAAGTTCACCAACGAAAGCTCAAAAGCCGTTACTCTTAAGCATTTCACCTTACATGTTTCATGCTTGGGGGCCTGCGGACTGTCATGTTTTTACCATGACATGAGTTTAGCCCGCTTTATGAGATCATCTCAACCCATGTAGGAGATTAACTCGGCCGACAGATGAGAATATCTAGGCCACGGATGACGTCAACTAGGCCAGGTTTCCCATGAACCCTACCATCTTGGGCACGTGCCCTGTTAACTCAGCAAATGCATTCCAGAACTTGGTCTGGGCATTGACTGGGTAGGTGAAGCAGTTTCTAGCTACATGCTCCCCACATAATAGGAGAAAAGGTTACATTCTTGCCTATATAAATAAGTTCAACTATTTCCCAATGGGACGAAGTCTCTCCTTCCACTAATACAATCTCGGATCTGAGTCTCGGCACACTGCCGGACTAGGTCACCCAAAGTTCTTAGCAAGAAAACTATTGCTGCCGAACCTATTCCAATACAATTCCTAGTCAAACATTAATCAACAACATCCAATGAAGTTTGAACAACCAACATCCACGTGTAACATGTCACACCATAGGCACACAGTAAATAAACAATATCACACACCAACACTTGCCTAGAAAAAAAAAATTATTATAAAAAGCTTACCTAAAAACTGAGTCAGAAGAAAGGATTCCCAAATGGGTATCACTGTAAGGGTGCCATGAGGCTTCCAATACACGAATATCATTGTTTCCAAGCGAATGTGTTTGAGAACCAACACTAATAGTCCTGCAAAAACAAACCCCCCAAAAAAATGTAAATACAACTCTCTAAAATGGTAATGGAAAATTCATAATTCCAGCATCAAAATAATTACATTCATGACAGCCATTTCATTTATACTCATACAATGCACCTCAAAACTAAACTAGAACAATGTGATAATAATCACTTCATAGTTTAAGTTTTTACCTGCAAATCAAGTTTACATCATCCTTCTTGGAAGTACGTCCATAGAGATACATAACAAAGAGTCTTTCATTCCCAAAAAGAAGCATCGCAGTTCCATTCCTATTGATAGAGATTCTATTCACCTCAAAATCCAACACAATATCCGTTTGCAAAACCTATTCAAATCCATCACAGACCACAAAAATCAATCAACATTCACTTCCATTATACAAAACCCTAATTTCAAAGCGAAGAATCAGAGAAAGAGAGAGAGAGAGAGAGAGAGAGAGAGAGAGAGAAGAACCTTAGAGGGAGAAGCAGCGAGAACGGAAGTAGGATCAGGATCGCCAAGGCGAAGAGAGAGACGATGGAGGTGGTTGTTGTTGGAGTCCCAGAAATAGAGACGGTTGGCTCCGTCGTAAGCGAGTAGGTTTCGTGAAACGGAGTTGCCGGAGACGGCGTGAGTGGTGGTGGTTGTGGTGAAGAGAGGGTGTTTTGGTAATTGATGCCATTCGAGTTCTTCTTTAGGAGTTGTTGAAGTTGGAGAGTAGCTTGGTTCTACTGTCATCCTCATTGCGAAGTGAATGAAGGTGGTGAAGTTGAACCCTTGCTATCGTGGTGGTTGGTGTTTTCTTCCGGTGGGAGTTCAATTTTGAGAGCGGCTATTTGTACTAATTTTAGAATTGTTATATGGGTCCCCTAATTACTTACGGGCCTCCCTAAATCTCGAAAATACTCCTATACATAATGATCCGAAGTTAGGTTCTGTAACTTCCGATCATCGTTTTGAAGATTTTTCGTGTGGATCGGAAGCTACAATGTTCAAAATTGATCCCTATGAATCGGAATTTTGTTTCTGATTGTTATTTTTTTATTGGTTAATCGAAGTTACAGATTGATACGATTAAAAACTAAGTTTAGATATAATCCTACGTCAAATTTAAAATGTTTTTTCTTCAATGAAACATAACATAAAATTACCGGAAACATTCACATCAAACGTACAAGTTATGAAAACAATATAAAATAGTGAAATAAAGTGAGTATTTACTGGCAAAAACTATCGATATTAGGCAAACGATGTGACATACGGTGTTTAGCCTCTACTCTTCTAATTTTACAAGTAGTGTGTTAGTTTCCCTTGTTGAGGGGATCATGGTGCCCCACATTTGACTCTCAACTTCCTCCTTCATCACATGATTCGTTGACATGATCCTTGGTGCACATCTATTTACGATGTGCTTCCTTTCTCATCGCCTTGCACGATTAGTCGCATTATAAACATCGACTGTCGATTTTAAGTATCGTTGTCCATTTCTACTAAGTTTGAGATTCCACAGACCCATGTTCTTAGTCAATAAAGTTGTGAAATAATCAATTCTCCCTTACTCAACTATCTTAGCCATCATTTAACCTTCCCTCGGCTAAGGGGCTTCCTCGCTTAAACCTTAATCGCATACTTGTCGATGTAAGCTAAAATGATAATTATTTTTAGGTGTTACCAAACTTGTAAGAAGAAAACTAGAGTTTTTGTGTTTTAAATTTGAAACAAATACATATATTGACCGCAACAGAAAGTCGGTGAAATAATGACCACAAAAAGTGTTGATGCACTATGGATCACTATGAACCACAAAAAGCATTGTTGCACTATAAAATTATATTATATGCATGTCAAATCATATCTAGTGACATTACTTCTTCATTTTCACGATACACTTTTCTTAAAAATTTACTTTCTATCCACCGATTTGTATCTCATACGCCCACAACTCACAAACCCCCCTTATTCCTAAGTTTGCTCATGAAATTAAGGTACATGAGTGGTTTATGTTGTAAGTTATTTATGTGGTATTCAAAAGGAAACATTGACTTCGATGGGTAAGGCCAATTAGCTACTGGGGGAGATGTCTCTTTAAATTGAAAGTTGAGAAGTTTTCCGTTTCCATCTTCAGAAATGAGTTTTCATTTTCGTGTCAAGTTCTTTGATTTAAAGGTCGCGCCTCTATCCCTCTTGGATGATGGAATAGATCATCTCGAATGTAATATCTATATAAGAGAGTAAAGTTCTCTTATCAAAAGAAAAATCTCAAAAAGCTTAATAATGAGTTTAAAAGTGAAAGATCACGTTGTATTCTCTCATGTAAAAATCAAACTTGAGAGAATCAATTTATCTCAAAGGACCAAGATAGTTCCCTCCTTGTGTGTGTGACTTGTGGCATTGGTTCCCCTTGCTCATTCTTCAAAAGGCAAGTACAGATACTACGTGACTCTTGCAACATTTAACTTGAAAATAGTTTTTAATCTATTTTTTTTTAAACTATATAAGATCTTTAACTTGACTCCCAAAAGGTGCTTATTTAGCTTCAATATAGATTATAAGTCCAAAAAATGCTAAGTGTAGCTATCCATTAATCAATTAATTTTTAAGTAGGCCTTTGACCATAACCAACAAGCCATTAATTTATATATATACACACACAATAAGATATAAGATATACACCAATCAAAGGGAAAATAAAAGTAAAAAAAATGAGACATAAAAAAATATACATAAATCACCAAAGCCAAAGCTCAGTTTCTATAACACCAATCAACAATTTTATGTTTGATGGTAGCGGTGAAGTGTAATCTATACTATAATCAGTGTTAGGTGTCAAAGATTACTGGCATTCCTTAGGAAACCTGAAACAAGATTAAAAAAAGTAGCAATTAGATTTTGGTTTCACAAAATCACTATTTCAATTTACAACATAAACAATTCATCTCTCAAAAGAAAATTACCGTGGCATTCCTTGACGAACATGAGGACTTAATATATGAATAGCTGATGAAGCTGTTAGATGCAAAATCTATATACTTTTATATATATTCCTCTAATCTAATATGTTAGTCCCACAGTGAGTGACTGATCATTTGATTCTCTCTTCTTGGTGAATCTTAGGATACCTCGGATACCCATTTGTGCAAGCTGAAATCTGCAAAGATATCAAAAGTATAACATGGTTAATTTCTTAGTCATTTTCAATATCTTTTTTAGATAAACATATAAATGTGGCATGAAAAGAACATGGGAATAATTTGTTAAGATCTTTATAATTATTAAGTGGGATAAGCCTATTATTAATTGTTGGTAGTGGGCAGCCTCCAACTTGCACGGTCCCAATTGCGTTGGCAATATTGGCTATTATCTTAAGTCTATACAAGATTTAACATCAACACCATATCTTCGCATGTGGCATAAGATCAGTGTACCTAGATGTTTGTAAATTAGTATTATGTATAGTCAAAATTTGGTCACCAATTTAGGACGGCTTGTTCCCACTTGCACAGATTCTTTGAACAAAAAGTCTTGAATAACAAATGCATAAGGAAAGAAAATATTTACATGTGAGAGTGAGACCAAGTCTTGATTTTATCAAAATCAAAATCAGGTGTTTCTAGACAAAAATATTACTTTATGAAAATTAAAAAATTTGATTAGAAACTGGAGGGTAGACTATTTGAAGAGTATTTCATTGGGAAAAGTTTGCTTTTAGACTAGTATATGATGTGGAGTCCAATATCACATTATGGCCATGTATTATACCCTTCCCAACTATACAACCACCTCAGATATGCTGTATTCAAAAGTCAACAAATTAAGATGTTGCCAAAGCTGAAAATTTTAAATAGCAAATTTGAAATTTGCTTTCAAGCATCCAAGTGGAATTGTCATCAAAGTATTGTCAATACTTTCCAGAAGACAAAGGAAATTCAACCCCTATTTTGTTCTAATATCAATAAGTAAGGAACTTAATGAAGTTTCCTTGATTTTCAATGGTACTTACGATAGGTGGGACCTTGTTACCTCACCAAAATTCTCATTAGTGCCTATCGTGAAAGCCACCATACTCCAAGTCATTAAAGCAAACTGGAAACTACTTGGATTTTTCATTAAAAGATTCTTACATTCCAAAAGATGAAATTATCATTTAGATTCTTATTGTTTTTTTAATACATTTAGATTCTTATAATGTTGTTAATTAATTAAAATTTAAAATAATATTTATAACTATAAATAATTAACGAAACTTCCATCGTACAAATATTTAAATAAGTTCCCACTTATCAATAATTATTAACCTTTATCAAATTCCATAAAAATTCATCTATAGTTTCAGAATAATTATAGCAACTTACTAAATTATGATATATTTCTTAAATATGCTAGTATACTATTAGAAGTTCAAATAAATTATTTTAATATATGAAAAAAAATACTAGTAAATTTTAATAAATTATATAAAAAAGAAATTATTTAAGAAGTTTTTAAAAAACAAAATGTTTGTTTTTATCCATTAAGACATACCATAATGTTTTTCTTTTAAAAGGAAAGACAAACCATAATGTTGAAAATATCAATGAATGCTTTTAATATTATATCAATTAAAGGGTTCACGCGGTAAAGTAGTGTTCACATTTGCACACAAATTTATTTTGGCTATATCAAACCAATAGTGTATTGATCAAAGCTAAAAAAACAGTAAATATTGTAAATCATCAATAATTGAATAATTTGAAAAAATTATCATCATCCACCAAAGCACAATAATTTTTAAAAATTTATGCGAGAAGGCAAGTAGTTGGTATATGAATTGAAAGGAACACTTACAGCTTCAATGTCAATCTTGTAAACCAAAAGCTTTCTTCTCTCTCTACAACTTGTTCTATAGGCCACGACAACATGTCCCACAGCCAACGCACAAGAACACACAAACAAAGCAATTTCTGATCCTCCAACATAGCTACTTCCATTTCCAAACACATAAACAGCTTTAAACGAAACAAATAACAAAGACAAAACAGAACACAACGTTGTAATACACAAATAAGGTCCTCTTGATCGAGAAAGTCTTGGTCCATCACATAAACTATAAACACCTACATCAAATAATAAAACATACCCTTTAATTAAAATCCAAAAGGGTCATTGAAAAACATTAAAAAATTTAAAATTTATGTATATACTTACAGAAAATGATGAAGGATCGAATAATTGAAACAAGGGGTATATCAATGAGAGAGTAACGAAAATCATAGTTGTTGAAATGAGAAGAGAGTGTTGTTAAGGAAAGAGAAACAGGTGAAAGTGTTGAGAGAAGAGCTGAAGGAAGAAGAGCATCAGCAATAACCAATAGAACCGGGGCTGAAAATAGAAGAAGTGAAAGAATCATTGTGATTAAGAAAAACAAAGTTTTCACCACTCTTAATATTCTTTTGGATTTCTCTTCTTTAGATGAAAAACCCATTTCAGCTCCTTTGGATAATAATTTGCTTCCAATTCTCATGATGATGATTTATTATAGCAAAATAAAGAAATAAAGGAAAAACAGCTATATATATTGTTGTTGTGTGATTGCTTACAAGGTGAATTAAGGAGGGAAAAGGATTAAGAAGGAGAAGAAAAAGAGAAAGGAAGGTGCAGGCCAAGGTGCAACAAAATTGACTAGAATTGTCTACTATTTTGAGTGATGACAAATGTTTGAGACTTTATGTTTAGAAGTTTGTATCGGTCATATAGAGGTTGGTTGCTCCCAACTTGGTTGATATATACATTCTCTTTCTAATCCAACGGCAATACCTAAAAGCTTAAAAGACAATTAACTACTATGTTAGTTTTTTTAAAAAAATATTTTATTTGGTGAGGATTATTCTCTATGAAGGTAACATCAACATTGACTTCTAGATCTTTGACACGTATTGTATGCGTTGTTTAATTAATGCTTTATGAGATTATGCACGTCATTTTTTTTTAAATAATAGAAAAGGACCTACCCCCCAACAAAAACAACTAAAAACTGCTGGGGGAATATATCATTGAAGCATTAGACACTTGTATCATTAGAAATGAATGTTGGGTATGATAAAAATTAATAGTAGTAACACTTTGACTATCTAACGAGACACCATTGTTAGAGCATCTATAATCTGATTTAGTACTATAAAAAAGGGTGAGATTAGGTAATTAAGCATTTAGGTTCATGCAGAGCATAATAATAAACTTTCTCTAAGGGTCCTCTCAAGAGTGTGTATGGTTGCGGAGAAGAAGCGAAAAGAGGTAAATAATTAAGAAAAAATTGCAAGACTTGAAGAAAGATAAAGAAATAAAGGAGATTTGATATATTGTTTACATAAAAAAAATGAAATAGATAAAAAGGAAATGTCATTCTACCATAAAAGTTGTCAATGATTTTTTAAAATATAAGAACACCCTTGAAAAATTGCAATCAATAGTAAGCAATTAATGACATTTAATTAACAAATTAAAAAAATACAGATGTCTTTATGTTTCGAAGAGATTGCAAAAATCAGTGAGTCTCGCTTCTTTCTCTCCGCAATCTCTTTTCTATTTTTTATTTCTCCCCAATTTTCCTCTTACCTTCCGTATTCCTTTTAAACCAATCACACCCTAACCAACTAGAAGCAGGGACGAGTTTCATTAGATCTTTTGTTTGAAAATTGGGTCATTACTTGTGAGGCTTATAATCCCACTTGAATTCTAGGGAGCCATACTACAACTCAACTTAAAACTTAGGAGTATCGTAACGTCTTGGAATTTCTTATTTGATCGGTTAATGAGATCACAATTGCACAAGTCTTTTTGGTATTTTTACAATCACTCACACTTTCTAAACTTTTCTCCCGAAGATCACTTGTCACACAAGTGTTACAATCAAGCTGACTCAAATATAAAGTTGGTATGTTTTCAGCTGCCAAAAAGAATACGCATTTTGTCAAAAGAGTGATGCTAAGTAATTTGTTAAAATCATCCTCGATTATGTTGTTCCAAGCTTGCATAGTCTCCAACTAACATCCCATGTTTATAGTTAGGTTTTAGTTGATAAACGATTTTGACATACAAATGAGATAAACAACTTAACACGAGGTGAAACCTGTAATTTCTAAATAAGACTCCAACACCTAACAACATGAAGTTCACTTTTGTCAATTAAATGAGTCATTGTTAATCCTATATGCAATCTTCGCTGAATAAGAACCTGCAATCTCAAGATACTAAGTAATCATATCTTTTTTAATTGACAAAATAACAGAGTATCGATAATAGAATCACCCATAGGGTTAAGGAGCATATCTTGAATCATCGACTCATTCCAAGACTTGGAATGGTTATAAAACAAGTCTTTGACATGAAGATTTGATCATGTTATTTGTTGGCATTTTATGCTGTATACTATTAACTTAGATAATGTGAGTTTGTTCGCATAATCATCTTTTACGTTTTTAGTGATGTTCAATATGTGGTTGAATGCAACGTACTTTGTCAATTTGAATAAATGAATGTTATTTTATTTTTCTCTAGAAAAACCCATTCCCTCTTTAAAAAAACATTGAATATATTAGATAAGATAAAATGTTTGAGAGCACCCCTTTGCGGCTTTGCCTAAAAAACCTACCATGAGCCACTATTTTTTATTTTTGCGCCTCATGCACCCTAGTGGGATCAAATTACTTGCATGTATTCTTTAGGGGGTAGTACCGTAGTAGCATTATAGTATAATGTATTGATTTCAATCAATATGTTTCATTGAGAGGGTCAGAGAGTAGGTGATTACAATATTTCTGCCATTCAACTAATCAAGCGGGTATGGTGGAACCGAAAGGTCGTTAGCATGTGATCACATGCTGTATTTTTGTCTTTTGAACAATGCATGTTTTTATATATGAAAATATACATGTATTATACATTAATCATGAATTCTGTTTTGTTCTTTGTATGGTATGGTATAGAAAATATTATATACTAGAAACTAAACTATTTCTCACTGTAAGGCGACGATGATGATACTGTTATTTGATATTATTTTCTTGGACGTAATAGTATAGTACTGTTATTTGATTCTTGCAGCCGATACTATTAACTAATTGTATCCTCACCAACCTATACATTTTTGGAGCTTCCAATTAATCAATTTAGCATGTATTGAGGATCTTATTGGTTAGCATTGGATTC
>Ga0099826_10002886_pt1 | contig 11385 bp, 3 predicted proteins | sample Mtrugardesep15_FD_76830 | JGI IMG/M metagenome (GOLD analysis project Ga0099826, IMG submission 76830) | Root nodule microbial communities of legume samples collected from California, USA - M. trunc garden sep15 | ecosystem: Host-associated > Plants > Roots > Nodule | place: USA: California...
CGGATGCAGTTAGAATGACTCGCCTAAGTGCACCCTCTGTTAACCCCTGGATACACTGAAGCGAAAAATCGTTTTTCCATTAATAAATGAAGCAGGGGATGAAATAATTGCTTAAGTTTAATAAAACAGATGCTGAGGCCAGAGTATAATATGTGAAATATATAAGTCAGGGTATCTATAGTCCACTACTCTTGTTGCACACACAAATTTGTAATGCAGTATGTGATTTTGTACCTGAAAAATAGCAGAATGTTCGGAATCAGCAGGAAGTATTTTTACGTTATGCTTCCGGGCAAGAGGAAGGACAAAAGGACCTCCGGCAATTAGTGTCTCTTTATTGGCCAAAGCTATGTCCTTTCCAGCTTCTATGGCCGCAACTGTTGGCTAATAAAAAAATGAGAGGAATTTCAGCAATCTAATATATATTGTGTGATAATAGTGATACAATCTTAGTTGCGTCTTTTCTCGCCGATTAATTTTCTACGATTTTAGTCACTAATAAATAAATAAACAGTCAAAAGAGTCCCTGAAAGATACCACATCAGTCATAATAGTACACGAATGGAAAGATGAAAAGATGAAATCATGAAAATCACACACATGATCCCCAAACATGCATTTAGCCGTTAAATTAGTCCTTGAACGTCTATTTCGCTGATTGAATTAGTCCCAAAGGTTTGTAATGTGTGAACTAACTTAACCGAAAAAGACACATTCAAGGTTTTTGTGTGTAATTTCCAACATTCAATGACCAAGTTCATACAAAAATGGCATAATAAACAATATATTATTACTATATACACATTGACGTTCTTTACTTCACAATGTGTGGATCACTTTCCTTTCAAACTATCAATGCCCTAATATAAAAATAAGCATGTGTTTGTGTGTGAAAATCAATTCTAGAACCAAAAGCTACAAATTCTAGCTTCAAGTAGAATCAATTCTACTCGACAGCAACCAAACATGTCATAATTAATTCTACACCTCCAGAATCAATTTTAGTCCTTCTATAAGTGGAACCATAAGACTGATAAGAACGCCTTGCAATTTTACATGTGGTAAGATAAGACTTGGTTGTTATCTTTGATGTTTCACTATCATTTTTGTTACAGTTTTGTTTTTTATTTGACTCAGTTGTTATCATTGTTCAAATAAATAAATTTGACAAGCAAATAATAATAATAATAATAATAATGAATATTATAATATAATAGTAACAACAACATCAATTTCTTCAAAGTTCAAATTGTTGAATGCAATTAACGAAGTTAATTTAAAAAGCGTGTAGATGCATGCACACGAAAGATCTCTTTCGTAACATTGCAAATAAAACAGTTACAAAAGAGAGCCGAAAAAAGGGAAAAGAGGTTACCTTTAGTCCTGCACAGCCTACTATTCCCGTGACAACAGTGACTGCATCCGGGTGACGTGCAACCTAAGAATATACAAGCAATAGCTTATGAAAAACGATATTGGTATTCTAAACCAAATTGCAACATACAAGCAAACCAAATGTTCACCTCAATGACGCCTTGTTCTCCCGGGATGATCTCGGGTTTTTGTTCAACATCTTTCAAAGCTTCTTGAAGTTCGGCAAGTAGAGACTCGTTTCTAACAGCAACAAGTTGTGGCTTAAATCTTTTAACCTGTTCAACACAAATACCAAGAGATTAATCTTTTTTTCCCATAGTTGGTAGTATATTCAAAATTTGAGATACACTGACTGAACCTTAAACCATACAATTAATTAACTTCAAATTAAAACTTGTTTAGTCTTTTACGATTTTTCAACATGAAACTTTAAGAGAAAATAATGAAATGCTTAAGAGTGAATACGAGGGTTTTGAAAACAGAAACAGCCAACAGGAAGATGATTTTCAATATAACAACAATTATTAGCCATGGGAGTGAATCCATCATGTAAAATTTAAGAAATTATTCTGCTCAGACATAAAGTAACAAACCAATCCAAAGTTTCAAAACGTTGCATGGTCGAAGTGAATTAATTACCTGATCCACAAGAAGGGTAATGTTTGAACCAGCTGCAAGCGCGACAACTCTAAACTTATCTGGATTCTCCGCGACAATATCTAGCGTCTACAAAAGCATACAGGGGAAAATGACACACTAAATCATAAATCCATATCAAATATTTTTAAGAGAGAAATGAATCACGAAAAAAAAAAAACCTTCTAACAAATGAAGCATTAAAAACACAAATTGTTTCCAACAACTAGTCAATTTTGATGAGAGGGTTGATATAGCAGTACCTGAGTTCCAATTGAACCAGTACACCCTACAATGGAAATGGGTTTAGGGCCTTCCCAAGTCTTGTTACCTAATTCTGGGATTGCTCGTCCTGGCCATGCTGGTGGTGGTCCTGATGCTGACTGCACTGAACAATAAACTCTTGTTCTAGAAGCTGTTCCATTTTCTTTTCTTTTCAAAGCAACACCACCTAAGAATCAAATTAAACATAATAAATAAAACAAAACATTATAACAAAGTAGCATTAAACACGACAATGATTTGTGCTAATTAACACAAAGCAAAGGAGTGGTTGAAGAGAAGAAAGAACCTGGGAATTTAGGAGTGAAGCGGTTAGACCTGAGAGGATCAGTGAAAAAAACGGACTTAAGTTCAGCTGGAGAAGACAAATTCAGAGCCATCACAATTCACAACAAGAAACACTTGAAGAGGTTGATGTTGTAGCTAAGTTGAGTTTGAACAATAAAAACTAGAGAGATTGCAGTGTTCTGTTATGCAACAAGATATGGTGGTGACAGAAAATGGGTTAGTTTAGTTTTTAATTAATATTGTAGCCGAGACAAGAATCCACGATGGATGTGGTTTCGGACAGCATCTCAACAGGGTATTATTGTTAATTAATTATTTAATTATTTGTTTTTGTATATTTGTGAAAGAGAGGTGAGGGAAATGGAAAGTGGGTAATATAGAAATGGATTAGAATGAGGACGAAATTGAGAGTATGGACGAGTCTACAACTTGTGGAATCATCGTTGGTTCACTTCTCATATATTCTGTTTCAGTTTCAAATTAGATACTTTACTGTTTTTTTTGGTCAGAATTTGAATGATATATCTTACATATATTATGCATTTATTTATATCAATTGAGTTGAAGATCGAGATACTTTAATTTAGTTATTCATTTTGATGTTCCTTAAAAAAAATCACTTTGATGTGAAACTCAGTTGCATCACACATCTGTTTTTTTAAATGGTTTATTGCTTTGAAAGTTTTACGAGCTAAATCCATTCATCTAAGCATTAGAACTTTAGAATTGCAAGTTCGATCTTGCGTCTCTTATTAAATTATACCATTAGTCAGATATTGTTTGATAAAATAATTTTATTTTTTTAATTTAAAAGTCGTCTTTAAACGATTATGTTTGTTTTTGTTTAAAAGAGTCTTTTACAAGTTTTTTTTTATTGAAATTAATGATAGATAATTATCGTTCTCCATAAGTTAACTTTTATGTTGAATTCTCTAAAAGAAAAATAAATGTAGTCAACACCTTGACAACAAATTTACATATACAGTTAATAATACTATCATTGTACTCTTACATTCATCGAATATGAAGTTATCGATGAAATGACTTATATTTTTAGTGTAAAAAATATTCCTATCTTATTTTACCAAGTGTGGTACATGGGAGAGAAGATTAAAAACTGATTTTTTTATTATAAATAATTATAATTTTTTAAAAATAATCTTTAAATTGTTTTATCTATAACCACTTCTATTTTAATCTTAATTTTAAATAGGGTTAAAAAGAGTAATTAACTTTAAAATATAAAATTAGTATATTTTGGATAAGTACAAAATTACAGATATTAGTTATCAATGAAAAAATTAATAATTATATTGTATAAAAATTAATAACAAATTGTACATGGATCAAAATACCTATCGTTGTTTTAATATTATTTTTCATGTTAGTATCCTTTCTTTTATAAGAGTCAAATTCAAAGAATTAAGACAGGCGGCTAGTCCAAATTTATTTTTTCTGACAAATGCTAGTCCAACATGTTAAATGGAGAATCAGTCATGTGACTGATCTGAATTTTTACGATATATGTAAGAGATATTTTTTTATAAGATTAGTTAGAATGGACTGTAATAAAAAAAATTAGAATAGATTGATACTTTACACCATCAATCGATTAATTTCATTCAATTAGACACGTCATTTAATTGTTTTTTAAGGAAAGACACGTCATTTAATTGTTATAAGTGTTAAAAATGGAAAAAGAAAATCAAATAAAATCTTTTCTATGACTGTCTTCTTCCCCTTGTTTATTTTTATTTTTATTTTTTATTTTGAACCGATTTAACCATTTTCAATCTGCATTTGCATTATGATGCTGCATCTTTCACCCTTCCAAACTTTGTCTTCATATTCTAATTGTTGACCCGTGTTCATGTATGACCCCTCAAGTCTTTTAGAGTTGCAAAACTTGACAAGTTTACTTTTTGATTTTTATAACCATCATGAAATCCTTTAACATAGCACAAAATACATGAATGTCATTGAAGCGGTTATGGAGGTTGAAGATTTCGAGTCAGTATAATTGGATGCATTTGCTTAAGAGGATGTTAGTCTTGCAATGGATTGATATATGTTTGGTTAAGATTTCAAAAAGCATCATATTTGGATCATCTCTTTAATGTTTTTATTTTTGCTTCGTTATATTCTTTTGTAGCTATTTTTTCATCTTGTGAAGAATTGTTGACGGAACTAGACAAAGGTAGGAGAAGGTTAGGGAAAGGGAGAGAGACTTAGGTTGATGTTGTAATTTTGTAGTACCCTTGTTTTAGGGTAATAATAAATGTGGGATATGATATTACTTTTTTTGTCAGGTAGCCTAGTGGCTGAAGCTCACACATTATAAATGTGAAGAAGAGGGGTGTCAGAGATTCGAACCTAACTCCTGACTCTGCATAAATTATGTAATGTTCCTACCAACTGAGCTATGAAATGTGGGATATGGTATTTATTGGCCATATTTAATTTCATTTTTCCTTTTTTTAACACTTAAATGATATGTTTAATTGAATGATTTTTTTTGGGTACACTAATTGAATGATTTTAATTAGTTGATGGTGTAAAATTTTACACTGTCAGTATATTTTAATTAATCTCTTTTTTTATTTATGAATTAATTTTCGTTTAACAATTGTTAGAAAATTTTTGTTTGGAACTTAAGCGGGATGTATTGGATTGAGATTTCAAGGGATTTTAAAAGATTTTTTTAAAATAAAAAAGTCTTGTGATATTCAATCAAGACTTTTATCTATACTATATATAAAGGAAACTACTCCTTTCAGCACACTTTTGGGTTGAACTTTTCTTTCCAAAAATACCCTTAATTTTAAATACAAGTAACACATGTAACAAATAGATAAAAATAAATTTAAATATTAAAACAAATGTAACAAACACGATATGAATATATGTTTGTCTGTTTTTTTTTCCTTTATTATTTAAAAAGTATAACAAACTAAATGAGTATATTTATAGTTACTTTTTCATTATTCCAATTATACTCTTAAACAATTTTTTTTATAACGAAGATTATTGTTTGTGTCATTAAAAAAAGCAACAAACATTTTTATTTTTAATCAAAACCAAATTTCATAAATAAAAAATAACGTTCATAATTTTCAAACGTAAACACAATAAAAAAAGCGGAAAGACGGGCACTCCTTTACGCTAGTAGAATATAAAAAAATCTTGTGGTAATCAATCAAGACAACCAAGATTTTTTGTTCAAGGTAAGGAAATCCGGTGGTTTTCAAATGAGATTTCCTCTAACCTATAAAATGTCTCTAAGTATTGCAGATTTTAATAGATTCTTTAGTGAAATGAATTTTGTGAGACTTTTTAATTAAAAATAATCTCACCAAAAACCCTGAGACTTTTTTAACACACTAGTAACATTTCTTTTCTCATGCCATCTTCTTCTTATATAAGCCCTCTTTGTTCACCATACAATTTATACCGTTGCTTCTCATATTTCTTTTTCCTCTTCGTAACATCCTATTCATAATTTTTTATACTGTTGCTTCTGGTTGTTTTTATTTTGTTGAAGGATGTTGCTTCTCGTTGTTGTTCATGTTCCAGTAAAATAAAGTGTTGTTCTTGCACACGTTACATTGTTATTACATTTCACTGTTAATATTACAGATCTTTAAGTTTTAAGTTTTTTTTAAGTCACTTTTATTCTTCTAATTTTTATTATCATTATTTGTTTTTTAGCAGATTGTTTTATTGTTGTTATTATATATCTTACATTGCTGTGCAACGTTTTGTTATTTCATCGTTGTTAAGTGACTATGCAATCCTTTCAAATCTTACAATTTTGTAAAGTCTTTTGAAATCTTTAAAAATCTGTTATAAATCTATTAGAATCATGTGCTCAAAATCCTGATTGTAAAATATTCTTTAAATTTTTTTTTTTTTAAATCCAACAAAGTCAAAATATAGTCTCACAAAGTCTTTTCAAATCTTTAGAATTTAATTTACTAAAACAGTCTTTTAAAATCTCAATCTAATACACCCTTTAAGATTGTCAAATTGTGAACATTTAAAAGCATATCTAAATTGTTTAATCGTTTAATGCTTGTATGTTTGATTCTGTATTTTATCTTTAACAACTATCTTCATTTTCCCTTCAAAAAAAATATATCTTCATTTTTTTTCCTTCTTTTTATTAACGAGAGATACTCGAACCTATGAGTAAGAGTATACAAATTTAGATGGATCGTAACTTGTAAGCAAGAAACGTGTATTTCCCACCTAAATAAATCATGCAAATAAAGAATTTTAATTTGAGACACCTCTAGTATGCTATTTTTCTTTTGAGGGCGAGTTTATTTCTCACCTCCCAATAACTCCATATGACAGCAAAGTCAAATAAAGAACACAACCTATGTTAAACTCAACCTATGTTAGTACTTAGTATCGAAATAAATGTACACCTATCTTAATTTAACGTGTAAGTGGTCGATTTTACTTATACTATTGTGTTGTAGACGGAGTATCTAAATAAATAATATGTGCATTACACTTTTTTTTACGATAATTATATCATTATTAATAGTTTAGTTGATAGGAACATCATATTATACATGTGTTGAAATTTGAATTTTAAATTCTCCACTTATTCACTTTAAATGAAGAATTTATAGCTATTAAGCTATATGACAAAAAAAAACAAGATATTACCTCAAAAACCTAAAAAAAAGTTATAGATTTGACCGCTCTAGTTAGTTTATGAACAATACATTTAGATTATCTTACAATTCTCTTACATTAAACTTCACAATTGAGTTTTGACATAAATGTTTAAAACTTAAAATACAATACACCTAAGACGTTATACTCAAAATTTCAACGGTGAATGAAGATAATTTTGTAGTATTATTACACTCATTATATTATTTCTTTATAATATTTTATATTGAATACATATTTATATCGACACCAAAAAAATTAAAAGTACATATTTACGTAACTCTGTGTAACTCAATTATGTATTTCTCTAAAATATGGATTTTGAGACTTAGGTAAACTTAGTTTACGTATATTTACAAGAACAATATTTTTGGTATTATCATTTAGTTTTAATTAAGATTGGGTGTAATGGAATATAATTTTTTTAAAGGATGTAATGGAATTTTTTTGAAGTGCGGCTAGAAATTATTTTAAGGCTTCAATTGAGATAATTCTAAAATACTCTTGATATTTTTCCCTTTTCGTAAAGTATGGATTATTTTAAGGCTTTTAAGTGTTTGTTGTATTCGTGATTGTCTCGTTTAGTTCAGGAAAAGAACGCAGAACTTATGGAAATGCATGAGTGGTGGATAAGATGTTCTAATGGAGCTCAAACAGTTGATGTGTAAACTCTATTTTAATCATTTTGTTAAATTTCAGCTTAAATCAATATTTAAGTGTTAAGTTTGGTATCAGCTCAAACTGATCAATAACTGTAAAACAAATTGAAGTACTTGATTATAACTTATAATTAAAATAATCGATATATACATGTTTTATATAATTATGCATTTTTCTTATTATATGAATATATCTTTTAAGTGACACTTAATATAAAATGGAGATAGTATCATATATCTAAACTTAATTATTAAATACTAGACGTTATACTCATTCACTTCATTAAACAAGGTGGTGTTATAAAAATATATATACAAATTAAATTTACAGTGAGAATTAAGAATTAATATAATTCAGTCCAAATATGAGAGCAAACGTGATTTGAGAATCTTCTAATAAAACTAAAAATATTAAATATACTCTAAGATGCTTTGATGTTCCTAGTTTGGCGTTAGGCGAATGCAAACTTCTGCAAATACCGCCTTTCATTTTTTTTTTTAATTTATGATAAAGTAAAGTATATTCGTTAACATGTCTCGGTTGAAAAAAGTCATTGCAATTTGTGAATGTGAAATTTAAATTTATATTCCACGCTTATTTATTTTAAAAGATAAAATTATAATCATTAGATTACTTTGAAGAAAAAAGTATACGATTATGTTTCTCAATATGACCCTATTTTGTAGTGCTAGCGAAGATAGATATAATTTACTCTCAGAGAAAAAGACACAATTTATGGTTTAATGGTCTTATTGTGTTTACTAATTATAGGTAAATGGTAAAAATGGATTCACACTATCTAGATAGGCACTTTTGTGTTTCTAAATTAAAAAGAGACAATCGTGAAACACAATGCCCATTAAAATAAAAATAAAAATGAAACACACAATGTGACCACATATACCACCACGAAACATGAAAAACATGAAACACGAAACACAATGAGTTCACCTATCAAAATTGCGGATAGTGTAAATTTGAAAGATACAAAATTCTGTAGTTAACTTGTGTCATAAACCCGTGAAACTCGTATAAGTCACTTTACGTAACATTTATTTCTAAAATATAAAACTCATTAATTTCATTTGATAAAAAAAAATGAATGGTATAAAGAGTACTTCAAACTCAAATTTTGAATTTCCACTTCATGGATTTAACAAAATTCACAAAAAATAATCTAAAAGCGATTCATAATTCATTTTATATTCACAAAAAATAATCTAGAAGTGATTCATTTTATAGTTCAAACTTTATTTATGACAAAATTACACAATTTGTCCCTTAACTTAATTTTAGGCAACAAAATTTCATCATTTACTTTTTTGTCCCGATTTAACCCTTTATGTTACAAAATGTCAACATAATTATCATTTTTTATGAAAAAAATAATCAAAAACTCCAAAAAATTCATCAAACTCAAACAAACCTTAAATCTTCGAACTTAAAAAAAAAAACAGATTTCATTGGAAAAAAACTCAAAAAAAATGATAAGATATTGTCCTTTTATAACATAAAGGACTAAACCAGGACAACAACAAAAAAAGATGAAAATGTTACCCAAAATTAAGCTAAGGGACGAATTGTATAATTTTTCCCGTATTTATCTATCTTAGTTAGTTTAATACATTATCCTTGATGCCACATTAATTGCATACCTGGATTCTTAGTTGGCATTTCAGTCACCTAGTTGCTGATTTTGATGTGCATTGTACATATTCTAAAGATTTTTAAATATTTTAACCTAAGAAAGTATTTTTAAATATATATTTTAAATATGATAATAATAATAATAATAACAATAATCGCATTCCAGACGGGTATTTTGTAGCTGCTAGCTGATAACTATAAAAATATAACATATTTTTTATAGCGCATACTTCTAGCACCATATTCTTTCATGAAAAAGACACCCCACTTATGCATCTTATATTGATGTCCAGTTTATGAAACAGACTGTGTCCAGTTTATCCAGAATTTGGGACTACTTCAAGCTCTATTTCCAATTTCATGTTTCACCTTCATTTCTCTTCAGATGTTGTTTCATGGTCTTCTTGTAAGACTTGTATCTCACCAGAGCCGGCATTGCTTCCCTCTACAGCACCTTCAGATTCCGATGGTTTTGGGATCTCATTCTCCCCATTCGAGATGTCTGAAGATTGAGCTACTGACTGATTATCTGATGCCTGTTCCTTTTGGACAGCCTGTTTTGGGCGTCTGATTGCTTCTGCAGCTCCCGCCATAGCTATCGGTGGAGGTTGAGGAGGAACCCACACACGTTGTAGGGGCTGCTGACTGGATGTAGAACCATTTGGTGCTCCATTATACTCAACTTCATCAATCTCTCTGATTCTGACATTTTTCTTCTGCCACCAGGGCGCTGGGTCATCCCCATTTGATTGAGTGGTATCTTGGACCTTGATATACGATTCTTCACCATTTGCTTGAGGCTGAAACACTTGGCTAGACGTGTTTTGAACCTGCCCAATCTCCCATGGCTGCCCAAGAGAAGTTGAGACACAAAATCAGATTCATGTTAAATAATACCACCAACTGAGAAAAGAAACTTAATGCACAAATTAATGTTTCAATGGATGTGTTTGCCGATATTTGTTAGAATAGAAGCCAGAATTTTACAAGTTGCATAATTATACTTTTTACATTGATGGTCAGCAATCAGAACCAGAAATTTTTAGGAATCATTGCACGAGTTATATTAATACTAAATCCTCAAAGATGAACCAAAACAAAGTTTAAAAAAAGAATCATTGCAGGAGTTATATTAACAGAATATTCTCAAAGATGAACCAAAACTAAGTTTAAAAAAGACGTATTTAACTTGGTTAAATAAAAAACTTCATAAACCTAAAGTAATTAGAAAAGGCAAATTTGCAATAAACCTTGGATCTAGGCAATATGCGAGGATCTGACGGCTGTTGACTAGGGTTGGGGGGTAAATCATTGATCTCCTGCATTAAAACACAGTATTACACAAGTAACAGGCCACATAAAATTGGTAAACCTATTAGAGAAGAGCAATTTTATTTTTAAACCATAATCTTTTACCTCACAGTGACACCTTTCCTAACATATCAAACTTTAATTACTTTTTTTCCCAATCAATTTTCTTATAATTTTATATCAATGGTGCACAAATTAGGTTTATGGTTTTAACATGCAATTAAGTTTTATCCAGGTTAAAAGGCTTACTCTGATATTAGAAGGCTTCTCCCCTCGTTGGACCATGGCCATTATCTGCAAAAGATAATTGTAAAAGTCAAACATAATATTACAAGCATTCCGGAAGATGAATAACACTGTCCTATCAAATACGAAGAAAATGTACATTCATTAATTACTGCAGAATTCATAATTAAGTTAAAGGTATACATAATTACATACGTATTGGAGACTAGTTCCTCAACTAAGGAAGATATGTGTAATTACAGAATTCTCAGGAAA
>Ga0099826_10002887_pt1 | contig 11383 bp, 10 predicted proteins | sample Mtrugardesep15_FD_76830 | JGI IMG/M metagenome (GOLD analysis project Ga0099826, IMG submission 76830) | Root nodule microbial communities of legume samples collected from California, USA - M. trunc garden sep15 | ecosystem: Host-associated > Plants > Roots > Nodule | place: USA: California...
AGTGTTAGGTTGACCGTTCAAAATAATTTTACACACTCCAATCAAAACAATTTTAAATTACTGTTCTCTTAAACTAAAAAAACATATTTAATCTGAAAATAGGTATGTTAGCAGAAAGAGAAATCAATCGCATGGCTGAGGAAGGGAAACCCGATGCTCAGCTCTTTCAGCTTCTCTCCAATCTTCTCCTTCAGGTTCTTTTCAATTTCACAATCATTTATTTATTTATTTATTTGATTTTTGTCTTCTTAATCTGTTTTTATTATTTTTAATCATCTTGTTAGTTATTTTACCAAGATCTATCTGTTGATTATATGAACTGCAATTTAACGTGCAAAGTTCAAATACTGATTGCATCAGAGTATGTTTTCCTGTAATTGTTTAATAATTGGAGAATTTGAACAAATTGATAGAACAATAATGGTCGAGAATGTTGTAAATTCCGACAAAACTCACACCGATGCTTTGATGTGTGAAGCAAAATTAGCAGCAACCAAAACCAAACTGATCAAACAAGAACAAGACTATATTTGTTCATCCAGTTCGGTCCCAATCTGACCTATTTCTCTGGAGGAGAGAGATCTCTGCAATCCACTATCAATGACTTCTTTACAAAGAGAAACAAAAAATTTACGAGCCAATCCACTATCAGGTTCTTTGAATAACCCCTTAAGAAAAATTACAAACAAAAACTTGACTTGTATTGTTGTTAGTTACGAGCCAACTAGTGTGAAGATGCCGTTTTAAGTTTCAGTTATGCATTGTCCTTTCCCTGTGGAGAATTGTTTATTTTTTAATCCTTCCTTTGCTGGCACATTCACTTGTTGTCTTTATTCGTATTTACTTGTACTTGTGATAGCTCCATTTCTAAAAATCCAATAATTTGGCTGTGTAGTGAACCACTACAGTTCATCCCTGTGCCATCATGCAGTATCGTACTTTCTAAAGGTCAAATACAGTTGTCTGGCCCTTGTGATATCACTTTTCATGTATTTGCAACAGATGGCTGCATGCTTTATCGTCAAGTTGTTGCTAATGTTTTAATTACGAAAACTTTTGGACTTCACAATAGAGTAAACAAAAGAATAAAGTTTGAATATCCTCCTCTTAACAGTATGTTTTTTACTAGGCTATTGGTTGATGTATTGATATGAGTTGTGTTTGGTTTTTAACTTTGGAGATGAATGAACATAAGAGAGTATATCTTGCAACAATCGATGTGTTTTCTTCAGTCTAGTTATCGGTTATCCTTCATTGGTCTACTTTTTTTAACCAAAACTTCTATTCGTCTTCTCAAATTAAAAAAATCCACGGCTTTTTTGTTGTAATACTATTGATCTTTGGATTCTCCACTGAGAATTTGTATTGTTAATGGCTCATAGTTTGCAGAATAGTGGACTGAATGTCTTGTGTTAAAGCCTAAAAGGCCTAAGAGAGGGCTGGATTAATGTTTTCCAGTTGAAAAGAACACATGCCTAGTAGTCTACGATCTTCATTTCACATAACTATGATTATATAGCTTATCTGCTTTAAATAATTTTTAACTTATTTTCACTGTTTATGTAACAGAAAAAGACTTAACCACTCTGTTTCCATTGATCCTGATTCCGTAAATAATTCTAGTATTTAGGCATTTAGACTGAGAATGTATACAAAAACAAGACTATGCATGCAGTTTCTCTGGATTTCACCAGTAGTTTAATTTCTTTTGCTATATATATTCACACATATATCTAATGATAAAATCTGTAGGTAGAAGCAGTGACGAATCAAGAAGAAGTTGAACTGCGTTCTAAAATTGAAACTCTTGGATTAGAGGTCACGAAAGTTCCCTCAAAGTCAACCAAACAGCTTGACGAGGTGGTTTTCCCGCTATAGTTTAGCCATTACTTGATTTAACAGTTTTCTGCATGTCTCTAATCCGATGGAATGAAATAGCTTTCTATTTGTTTCCTTTTTTAATTACTTGTTTTGCTACACAGTTGGAAATAGCTAAGGAGTTGGATAGACTATCAGCAAAATTGGATGATGTTGATGAGATGATATCATCCACCATGGCTACTGATCCTCAGGTGCAGTCCCTCTTGAGTAGTACAGCTGATGTGTGGATGCCAGTCATCACTGCTAACTCTGAGGAAAGACGTAAATTTACAGCGTCTCCCGGAGACAACAACACCCAAACAGATGCAGAAAACTCTAAATAAATTCATATTTTCTTGTCGTTGAATACATGGATATGATGTTAGTGCTTTGTATTGTTTCAATAAACTGATGCGATACCCATAAAGAAAGTGTTGCACACTTGCACTGTACTTTTTTTTATTGACATAGTGCAAAAGATAAAAAAAGAAGAGGATCTATCTTCTACTTAGCAGCTTAGTGCATGTTTGGTTTGGTAGGAAGAGTGACAAAATTCCGACGAGTCATCGTGTTTTTGGCAAAAACTACACTTTGAAACTTCAACAGGATCACCGATGTGATATTCCCAAACTAACTTGCTTTGTCTAGCACCACATGTTCATTTTGTTTTCTTTGTAAATTTGAAATGGACTTGATCATGCTTGACAATTAAATGATAAACGTAATGATACTTTTATTATAAAGTTATAACACAATCTCCACATCATAGTTCATGTTATTAAGTCGTGACCAACAATGTATTTTGTGTTTTATAACGTAAATCCATGCCCTGTCTTCTATGATTTTTTGGTTTGAAACTGCTGTTGTAATGATAAACACGTTAAATAATTAATTACATTCTTATATCTATTAATTGCCAATTTATTTATGCTAAAGTGAATTCAAAACCAAACAGAGGTACTAGTCTTTGCAAGGTTCATGAATTTGAAATACTAGAGTGAAATGGGAGAAGATTCCATTTAAAAAATAAATTGAAGATAAGCTCTGGTTTGCATTTTTTCCCCATGGGGAATTCACGTCCTTGCCATAAGAGCTTCGATTGAAAAAGCTGAGCTTTTATGCTACATTTGGATTATAACCATGTTCCATTGTTTGGATTAACAAAAATAAATGGAGTGGAATGGAACATAATGGAACGCATTCCATCCAATTTCATCGAATCCTCTAATTTTCCATTCCCCCAATTTGGGGTGTATCAAATGGAATGGTTCTTTATAATTAGATTAGATTATTACTCTTGGGACCAATGAACTGGCATAGATGGGATCTAACAATACATACACAGAGGAAAAGTGACAACAATATGAAGAGCATCAAACTCCTTTAGTTTGGAACCGACCACTAGGCAAACAATTGTGACAGGCACACCACAATAACAATTTAACTCAAAGAACTTGCAAATTCCATATAAAGTTCCAACTAACATTAACATGGAGATGAGTGGTGTCAACTAACTGAGTTATGGCGAGCTTATAAGCTGATTTCAACAAATAAGAAATCATATGTCATCAGGATACCTAATGATCTTGTCTTATTTACTTGAGGAAAATAGTTTGATGTTCGTAATAGTATTATACAAAGAATTTGGGAGTATGCCTCAGATCACAGGTTCGTTCCAAACCTGGGAATATTGGTGCAAAAGGTCTTCGACACAGAGATCTGACCACAAAGGTAAAAGATGAGTTGGACAATGAAGAATTGTGTCATTCTAAAGCCATATACTATACCAATGCTCCTTCTGAAACTAGCTTCCACACAAGGCTTATCAGGCCATGTACTATACCAAAATTTCCCTCTTATTGCTCGAGTCAATACTTGTTCATTTATAAATTTTTGGTTAGTTGAGCGATTACATTCAATATCAACACCTTTACATAACAATAAATTTGACTGATAAATAAAATACACATTCAATGACTTCAAGCAAAACTTTAATTATTCAAGGACCAATATGACTCATTCACACTCTTATCTTCAGAAAACCCATCTCTTGTGACATCACCATCCATTGTCAACGTGCAAGACATCTGCCATCACTGGCAGTCAACCCTCCCCTGTTTGGAGCCCTCACCAATAAAACATCAAACCAGTATGCCCACGAACGCACCACCATAGCTGTGATTCCAGTTAAGAGCTTCCACAAAAAAGGACCATCTACCCTAACTCCATCAATCACATAATGCATTCGTCTCCTTCCACCTCCATAAACAACCTTCACTTCATTAGAAAATGGAACACAGAGCTAAGCAATCACCTGTCCAAATCTATTTTCTATTTGGAGGAGATGAGTTGATCATTTGGTATTTCTTTGGGAGAGGTAGTGGAATTGTGCATGATGGAGTGCAGTGGGTCGGTGGGAATACCAGAGCATATGGAAACATTATTTGATGATTTAAGATATGGAAATAGAAAGAAGTAATCAACTTAGAATTAATAGATATTTACAACTGCGAGTATATGATTATTCTTATCATAGATGAAAAAAAATTGCACATTTTTTTCTGTTTTATTTTGTTTTTCTACAATTTTTTGGAAACTAGGTGAACCAACCCACCAGTCCGAGGTTGGTCAAGCCAAATAGAATATATTCCAGGGAATCACTTCACAACCAAACTGGATAAACTGGGTTGGCTCGCTTGTACGACTCTACTTCAAAGTCAATCTTTCCTTCTGTTCGAGTTTCAAAAGCTAAAGTGAGTGATGTTTGTACAGTGACTATAATTTGTATATGGGTTAAATTACTCTGTATTCTATATAGAAATTGAGCAATGAAGTTTTACATTGGTTAATAATGGATGAGAATATTTTGGGTCAAGTTGTGGTGTTAAGTCCACTGTCGTGTCTATCACTCAAGCTTCCACTCATCACCTAACATATTTCTCTTTGATAGAAGGTTCAAAGATTATATGTCTGAAGACAATTCATAAGTCATACTACCCGCTGTCTGACATAACTCATGATGCAGCTGGTAGCAGTACTGTTATTCTCATGGTTTTTTTATATCAAATATTTGTTCCAAAATTATACCATTGATCTCTTGTATAACTTTCACTGCTAGCCTCTGCTGTTCCATGTTCTGCAGTTACGGAGCGCACACAATTGGCAGTGATGCCATCCCACAACCAAATAGCACCATCTTTTGATGCTGTAACATACATGGCACCTGTACAAGAATATCTAACCTACAAATCAGACAAGGAAATGACCGGCATCACTGAAGCACCGTTAAAAGTAAAGTAGAGGTAATTGATACTTTCGAAATGAGAGAGAATTGACATGCCTAGTTTATGGCTCCATTAGGGTTATCATCTGGGAAATTTCTGACAGATGACGCTGAAAGGTATTTATATCATGCAAATGTGGAATTGCATGACCAGTGCCTTTTGGAAATTGATATTTATCATCCTTTATGTTTTGAGAAGAGTCAATGAAGAAAGCAAATATGCTGATTGGAAGGTAATCTAGAAACAAAGACAGGAGTTCCCTGTTTGTATTCATATTATCAATATCAATAATTTACCCAATGGCGCACGATATCACAGTGCCTATAAAGAGGAAATCATTCAAATTGCTGAGTTATTGCCTAAACTCAGAAATAAAATTGGACTCACTGATATATAAACCTGAAAGCATTAACTAAGCTATTGTCTATTAAGCTCAAAGAAGGTGTTGACACCAACCAGAAGTAGTTCACTGGAACACATGACTTCCTAAGCCCAGTTTCATATAGATAATACTGAAGGAAGAACATGATATGATACAATGAATATATCTAAGCATTACGTACGAACAATTACATTGGAGCATGATGTTTGTAACTGCAAGTTTTCACAGTATCAAGAAACATAAGAACACGTAAATGAAGACTGAATTAATTTTGGTAAAGAAAAAAGACATTTGTGGCATACTATAATGCAAGATATGTGTACTTTATTAAAGAATATTACATGCCTTGTGTTCTGAAAGGTGTCGTCTCATGCTTCGGGAAATTTTTTGACGAACCATTTAAATCTGGCAAAGAGCGGGGACTTCAACGGAAACATTGGGCTGTAGTTTCTGAACAGATGAACAATCTTCAAGGGAAAAATATCTTTAGATGTACTACCAGAATGTTCTAGAACATCAACGGAAACATTCGATTGTAGTTGCTGAACAAATAAACCATCTTATGAAGGAATAACATCTTTAGATGTACCACCAGATGGTTTGGAAGCATCAGCACTACTTAAAGCTTCAGGCTGAAAGTCATCAACCAAGTGCTGCTGATGAGAATTTACTGCGTTCTGAAAACTTTCATTTTCATGTATTGAAGTCTTGGGCTTTTTCTAACTACTAAGGTTCTCTGCACCTTAGGAGAAACCTCTCTGATACCTTTAGAGCTTGGATTGCTATTAACCGATTGACCATCAACCCCAAAGGTAGTAGACACAACAGCACAGCACTCAGAATCTTTCTTTCTTTGCACTACATCCTGGCCAGTTATATTCTGGTGAAGATCTATGTCCTGATTTTTGACACCATCTTCATGCTCATAATCTGACACTTTATAAGAAATACTCTTTACTTCTTCATTAACCCTAGAACTGTTTTCACGAGAATAAAGTTCCACATCATGTTTATTCCTAGAGCGCCTTGAAGTGGCATTTTTGTCAGATTCATGATGAGAGAACCTACACAATGCTCCATGATAACACTTTCTACGTAAGAAATCAAAGCAATTAGCCTTGTCCCTTCTCACATTCTCACCATGAACGTCTTAACATTGGAGACCTACTCCTGCTTCTACGCCACCAAGGAGACCAGCTGCAACAAACAAAAGTCGAAAAGTTATAAATAAAATATTCTTCAAAGGAGTAATTGAAGTGATCAAGATCCAGGACTAGAAATGTAAGAAAGATAATCAATCCTCAGCTACGATGCAAAGATACGATATGAGTATTAGATACGATATGTGATAGAACACTAAGATAAGGCACATTCTAGAAGATTGTAGAAGCATAGGCAATAAGAGTTAGTTGAGATATTTCCTTGATTTTAGGGAAGGGAGAGTAACGTGTAACTCATTCATGAATATTGTTAGAAAGTTATTAGGAGAGTTTCTCTCTGGTTAAGAGCTATGCTTTGGATTATGAGTTCATAGAACTCTGGTTTATCTCTTTCATTTACTGTTTTCCACCATTGTAGAGCTTTTGAGCTCATCACTATCCATTAAATAATACAATTATGTGTTCTTGATTTCACGAGTTCCATCAATATGAGTATTAGATACGACATGTAAGGTGTATCAGATAAGACGTTCCTCGAAAAATATAGGATGCAACATATTTAGCATACAAATACAAAGTAAAAAAGAATCCACAAAATATGATAAATATAGTATCCCAATTCACAAAATAGAAAAATAAAATAGGTGAAAAATTGGTCAATGGGTAATATACATTGCATCTGTTGCAATTAGTGTGCGTGTGTATGTGTGTGTGTCTAATAGCAAAAACAGATTAATAGCTGAATGGGTGAAGTGGTGACATAAATTATATCTGTTGCAATTAATGAGTGAAGCTTCGACATGTACTATAAAATATGTATCTGAGATGTGAAGAGTCATGAAGAATGAGCTGTTGACGGCGTGTCGGGAGCAAGTCAATGGCATATTTAAGAGTATCGGAATATTTTTTTAAAATGGTCTCCAATACTGCACTATCCATGTATCCGGTTCCACTTAGTGGGATAAGGCTTGGTTGTTGTTGTGGTCTCCAATACTGCACTAACACGTATCAACAGTGCATTGGAGAGTATCGGCGTATCACAGATAATTGAGTATGATACGGGAAATAAAAAATATTGATGCTAGTAAATCATCAACTAACAGAGGGAGGTTTTAGCCGAGGTTCAACTCATACAACAAAATAACCTAGGAAAAGATAGCTCGTGTATCCTACATAGCCTGTTTGTTTGTAGACAATGCTCAAGTTAATAGAAGGTAATCAAAGCATCCTACAATGCACTACAGAAGTACAAACCTGCGAGAGTGGCTTCTTTTATCCTTTCTCCTCCGAGGACTACTTCTCCTCCTACTGCTTATGTCTAGGGGAGATCGAGACTGGCTGCGACTCCGGCTTCTATCTCTCTTGTTCTTCCTCCTAGTCCGATGAGTGCGAGATTGATCAGAGTCACTATCTGTATAACTTTCTCATGCCTCCCGAATTCATCTACTTTCAGAACAGTTGGTTCAAACTTTGAGGTTTCCTTCTCATGTTTATGTTCAGCAGTACCACTCTTATCATCAATCTCAAAGCCAGTATCACCTAACCTGTACGTGATATCTTGTGGTGTCCATCTGTGGCACCGTTTAAGTTGACTGCTTGGTCTAGTTTCACCTCAACATTCTTAGATTTCAACCATTTCAGAGTTTTATCAGCAGCTTTTTCGCCTATGTATTTCAAAAGCCTTGGTCCTTTGTGCATCAGTGTAACCTTCATATCCGAAAAATCAGAAGCTATCTCTCCAGCAAGTTCTACACCAGTAGGACCTCCTCCAACAATCAGAATGGAATGGCCAAATTTTATCTTTTGATCTTCTGCAGAGAAAATGAACTTCATAAATCAAGTACTGACAGTAACAATTTATTACATTGCCATAGAATGAATCTATTCCATAAAATCATTCACACTACACTATGCTAAATTGAACAATGGCAGTATATAATATGATTGAATCAAAAACAACAATACCAAATAATCCCAGACAGCTATACACAAGTCTGATGATATAGATAATTGAATGTGCTGAAAATTCAATCAGTTATTTTGGGTTCTAATATTTCTTCCATGGTGATACAAGAGCTTCGTGCTCCTTTTATTTAATGAATACTATACTATACTATACGATGATTCATTTCATACCATGTAATATTAAGAGTACATAACCGCCAATGTTGTCTATAGCAACATATTCTAATTAAGAGTATATTATATTATAAAACCCGACTCCATCAGCATCTCTAACAATGGTAATAAACTCCACATTCTATTAGCATCCAAATTCAATATAAAAAGTAATATTAAGAATACATAACAGCTGATTCATACATTTGGGCACAAATTCACCACACACCAATTCTAGAAAAAAATGTGTTAGATAACAATGCAAACTAACCTTCCATCTCCATGTCAGAATCAGCGCTTACAGTATTTCCTTCTGCTGTCTGGGGCAGAGGTGGGGGAAGATCAATCACTTCTAGTTGGCAATAGGCCCTCAACTGGCACAACCCCTCCACAATTTCCACCATCCTGATTGGCGTCGGAATTATGTACAGGTGCAATATCAGACGGACAGGAAGCTACAAATCCATCTACTGAATCCACACCCTTCGTGGAATTCAGGTCATCAGTGCATGCAGCTTGGGAGGATGTGGAAGTCATGATAGAGGTAGGAGGTGGGGAACAAGGCGGAATTTGTGGTGGAGCGGCCGGCAATGGTTGAGGAGCAACGGAAGGCAGTTGGTCAGAATGGAAATAAACTCCATCGGATGATGGAGAACGAAAAGGGGCCGGTGGTGGAGGAAGATGACGATTATGCAAAATTTGTCCTTGCGGAGTCCCTCCCCCTATTGCTCACTCTCACCACGAGACATCTTGGGCCCCCCCTATTGATCACCACCAATTGGTGGTGGTGGACCTTCATATTCGTCCACCACCAATTCATATTTGGCATGGTGGGGGGTCCATATCCATGAAAATAAACATGGTGAGGTGGTGGTGGGGCAAAATGCTGAAAATGAGGCGGCGATGGGGGAGGTGGCAGTGCCTGCTGATGACCCGATGAAAGTGGGGGTGGCAGTAGGGCAGGTGGAGGTGGAGGAACAGAATCCTGTTCGAAATTAGGGTCATGGTTCCCATGATTATACATGTTTAAAGAAATGCAACACAGATCTTGAATTTGAATTAACACTCCCAACTAAGCAACAGAAAAATAAATGAAAAACTAATCTTGACAGTTTATAGAGAATCCCCTGACAAAAAGAAACATAAACAAGTATAACCAAAACAAGTTAAACATAAACCAATAATAATTGATGAGCTAACTCCACCTATGCATTATTTAATTTCCCGAAACAAAGAATATGAAATAAAATGAACCAATATACATACCATAACAGATTTGATAAAAATGTTAAATTTAAATTATGTTCACAATTGGTGACATTGCGGAACATGGAAGAGCACCAGTGCGAATGAAACACAGCGTTTCATTAGGAAATGGAACAGAAACGTGCAGCGTTTAGAGTGTGTGGTAAATCACAAAACGAGAAGGTTGTAATCGTGATTGGGGAAGAGTAGGGTTTAGTTAGTTTTCGGATGAAGAGGTTTGAGAGTAGGGTCGAATTATGTGTGTGATAGATAAACCCCAACGAAGACGATGTGTTGGTTGGATTCAGGAAATTGATATTGGGCGTGGCATGGTGTGAGTGAGAAAAGGAAGATGATAGTTTATTATAGGTGGAAACAAAACTAGTGTGGGAAAATCCAATACTGCATCTTCCATTACTTCCAAACACTTCATTATTTCGATAATAAAAAAAAAATTACACTTCAATTTTATTTTATTTTACACTTCAGGAACCTGTGTATGGCATGCCTCGTTCATTCTTTGCATATTATCAGAAGCTGAGCATTAATTTATCAAATACCTAATATTAATGTTTATAAACATATGCAGCCAGAATACCGATCATAATGCAGTTATAGACGTAAGGATCATATATAGCATTACTTTGAAATTAGAACTCACAAGCTATACACAAAAAAAAAAACATGCAAAGAATGAAGAAGGCATACCATACACATGTTCCTGCTGAGTATCAACAACATCCCCCCCCAGCTAATGAAAATTGTAACTCCCTAATGGCCTAAACTCTATTGCTCCAAGCATTCCGTGAGCTACTACTTGTGGTGGTTGAAGTCTTTCTGTCTGCGAACATTTTTATCATTCTTGTCTTCTATCAGCATACATTTAACTTTTTGAGTACTCTGAACATGCGGATTCACAGATTCATCAACAGTGACCATTTGTGATTTAAAACTATTTTTGGTTTATTCAACTTCTCCCTCCCCCTTTTCTGCAGTACTTTGAGTGATGCAGGACATACGGCACCTTCTTGTCTTTGCTTAGTACAACTCTACGTTAACTCGTTTTGCATAGGTGAATGAATTGTAAACTCTACACGTGTGTTCACACTCAAAATCATGGACCATTCATCCAACTAACAATATGCATAGAACATACCACTACACCAACGAGTCCATGAAAGCCTTCATGTTCTTCACATCTTTACTGGTTTGAGGGAACTTTGGTGGTTGGAACATCTTCCAAAGTCCGGCGGGATGCTTTCTTTTAACTTCAACCTTTTCTGAAAATCTGCCATATATTTTTTCACATTCAGGGTAAGGCTTGACATAAAGAT
>Ga0099826_10002888_pt1 | contig 11383 bp, 12 predicted proteins | sample Mtrugardesep15_FD_76830 | JGI IMG/M metagenome (GOLD analysis project Ga0099826, IMG submission 76830) | Root nodule microbial communities of legume samples collected from California, USA - M. trunc garden sep15 | ecosystem: Host-associated > Plants > Roots > Nodule | place: USA: California...
ATCAGCGAGTACGAGTTTTATTGTTACAACTAATTATTATAATAGGTCATTCTTAGCAAGATATGAAAGAAATGACCATTGACTTTTATTTTAGAGGAATGCTAGCAACACTTTCTTTTGGACACTCTCTCCAACCCTCACTCTTTTATTGGATAAAATCAATGTTTGTCCTACCACTTTGTGGGTTTCATTTCCAAAGTGTATGACTCACATTGATTTAACCAATGAGAGAGTGAGTATTAGAGAGAGTGTCCGAAAGAGAGTGTTGCTAGCACTCCTCTTTCCTTGAAACTATTTTGAAGTGTGATTTGTATTTTATATTTTTTACTTACCACCAAGTAATACTGTTTGTTATTGGATAGAACTTGGATTTATCACAGGAAGCAATACTACAAAATACAGACGAACAAACTGTTCGCAGTCTTAATGGTTGTAGAGTGACTGATCAAATCTTGCATTTGGTTCCAAATATTCAGGTAGACAAAGATAGAACTTTTACGTTCAGCTTTGATATGACTTCTGGCTTTCATGTCATTGATTATATTTGTATTTCTCAAGTGCAGAATTTTCGTACGACATTGAGATGCGTGAAGTTATGGGCTAAGCGTCGTGGTGTTTATTCAAATGTATGCAAGGAAGCTCGTGCTTTAGATGGCTTATCTGCTGTTTATTTTCTATTTTGACCTGAACTTCAATGTTACTTGTAATTATGATCTGATTTGCCTATCTTTTCTTCATGATATGTCATGGGCAGGTTGCAGGTTTTCTTGGTGGTATAAACTGGGCATTGCTTGTTGGTCGAATATGCCAGCTATATCCAAATGCACTGCCTAATATGTTGGTGTCTCGATTCTTTAGGGTATACACTCAGTGGCGTTGGCCAAACCCAGTAATGCTTTGTGCTATTAGGGAAGGATCTCTTGGACTTCAAGTTTGGGATCCTAGAAGAAATCCCAAGGATAAATACCATCTAATGCCAATAATTACTCCTGCTTATCCGTGCATGAATTCTAGCTACAATGTGTCATTAAGTACATTGCGTGTTATGACAGAGGAATTTCAGAGGGGAGATGAAATATGTGAGGTATCATTCTTTACTTTGAAAGAAAAAATGTGATGTTATGACATATTGTTCAAAATGTTTGTTTTTTGAAAATTCGAAGAGATAGTATCTCTGTGTGTTATTTATTTATTCTAATACTTTTTATGGGGGTACCATGAGGCCTACTGCTCAAAAAGATAAAAAAACTAAACATACAGAAGCAGGATACAAAGCAACTCTCACAATATTAGTAACAGGGCCCATTTGTTATAGATTAAAATAAAAGTGAATTTGATATAAATAATTTAGAGATTATTGTTAAGAAAAGCTTAGGCTATGGTTAAAAAAATTATGCATGTTAAAATAGATTTTCATTAATATATTTATAATAGCATAGACACCATAAATTATGTTTTCTCTCTTCCATTAAAAATGATTTTCTTCAAAAGCTAATAAAAGTAGCTATTTCATTTCATACATAAAAACCATTTTTAACAAACTAATTTTTTAAAAAGTCTTCACACAAACATAACTAAAGCATCAAAAATGTTTATTTTTTAAACAAACAGGCACACAGTAGTAGTTAGTAGAGACAAATCCCTTGGAGGTAAGTCCCAAATTTTCACTCTATACTCTAGAGCCATGGTCGAAGCTCCATTTAGCACACTAATCTGTACAGTTGTTACTTTCAGCATACTTTACCTACAAACCACCTCTTGGTCCTTGTTGCCCCAGTCGTGCATCTGTGTGATAATAAGTCTAGTAGCATTTTTAGCCGTGTTTCCCCAAAGGTTGCCCAATGCTTTTTTTCTTTTTTTGCAAACAGCAGCATTCAATGAACATTTGCGTTGCTTAATATAAGGTTTCTGATATTTTTAGGCTATGGAGTCTAACAAGGCTGATTGGGATACTCTTTTTGAGCCCTATCCATTTTTTGAATCTTATAAGAATTATTTGCGGATAGACATTTCAGCAGAGAATGTTGATGATCTTAGAAACTGGAAAGGCTGGGTTAAGTCTCGCTTGCGCCAGTTGACATTGAAGGTATGTGGTAATTTAAGTTTTACTCTTTGTAGTTTCATTTATTTTATTTGTCTCCTCTGCCTCTTTCTGTTTTATTTTCTCAAAAAGAGTTGGGGGGTGCAAATTTTTTCACTCCACTTCTTTGTTTATATACATAACCTAATTTGGCTGTCCTTTGAACATCTAGATTGAGAGGAACACATATGGCATGCTTCAGTGTCATCCACATCCCGGTGATTTTTCAGAAAAATCTAGACCTTTACACTGTTCTTACTTCATGGGTCTGCAACGTAAGCAAGGAGTTCCTGCCAATGAAGGCGGACAATTTGATATAAGATTAACTGTTGAAGAATTTAAGCATTCTGTCAATGCGTACATACAATGGAAACCTGGAATGAATATATCCATCTCCCATGTGAAACGCCGAAATATACCCGCCTTTGTATTTCCTGGTGGTGTTCGGCCTAAATGCCCATCCAAAGTAACCTGGGTGAGTAAGCGACATTCAGAGCTTAGGGTTTCCGGCCGTGGTCAAGCTGAAAAGTCTCAAGAGGGTAAAGAGTTAGGAGCAAACAATGATAGGAAGAGAAAGCGAGCAGAAGATAGTGGGGATGACTTGAGAAACTCCCGGTCCTTTTCCTCTCTGCCTCCCTCTAGCAGGGATGTTCATGAAGATGGAAATCCTGTCAGCATTGCTAGTTCTTGTTCTGTGAAATGTGATGACACAGAACTCAACTGTATGAGTGAACAAAAGAGCGAGAAACCTGATTTGAATTTTTCAGGGGAGTGTCCTTCTGGGGATAGAGAGACCAATGGATCAGTGAAAAGCAACTCACAAATTATCCCTCTACTTGCTGCTACTGATAGGTCTAATTTTGAAGAAGCTGAAAAGGGTCCATGTGAGGTACATCAAGCCTTTTCTGAAGAACCTGATGAGCTTGAAGATGATCTTGAGTATAGAAATAAAGTCAAAGATTTTGGTGGGAACTTGGCAAACATCAATTTGGGCTCTACAAAGTCTCTAGTGGCAGCAGAACCTGTTTTTTCTCAAAAGGAAAAAAGTAGTTCAACTCCTATATACTCTAATGGGGGCTTGGAGGAGCTTGAGGTTAACATCTTAATACATATCTTACATTTGGAATATTTTCAATCATTCTGCAACAATATTATTATAATAGATCATAGTACCAGCTTTATCTAACTGATTGTGAATATCTGAAGTCTGAACTTTCTGCTAAAGTTGCTCACAACTCTGTCAAATCTGCGCATATGGATGTTCCTAGTTTTTTTAGTTATAATTTAGATTAAAATTTATACTAACTTGTATCATAAATGATATTTTGACACACAAATTTGACAATAAAAATTGACAGCAATTTGGATGCTTTACGCTGTTTGAATATCTGGTTAAATTACGTTCAGTGGATAATAAGGTGTCACAGCTCATCAACCATCTGCAGATGAACTTAATTAACCATGATTTTGAATGTCATTAACCATCCAAATAATGTTTAACTGTACGTGATATCTATTAACCATAACTTGCGGTCAAATATACATCTAATAATCGTGGTTATTGACATTAAAAATTGTGGTTAATGGTGTTATGCATATGATTAATGAGTTGCGACACCTTATTATATTTATTGACCATCTACTAAATATAAACCATACATTTGAAATACATTAACCATATAAACTGTTGTTGATTTTTGTGTCAAAATAACACAACTCAGCTTGTATATAGATCTTGTCATTTATCGCATGATGTTTGCAGGCTTTATATTAGGGTATTGAATTTGCATTTCTTTCTGTCACTTAATAATATGAGCTGACGCAATAAGTTGGATTCTGTTTCTCTGCTTTTGTTTTATGTAGAATCCATATATCCTTAATTTTTATTTTCTGTCACACAGTGCCCTTGGGGGGCAATTAAGCTCTTATTTTTATTTCAACCATGGTATATCATTAAGAAATCAAAGTCGTTCTGACTTTTTTCTATCCCTTCCTCTGTTGTTTACACTTTTTGTCAAGCCTGCTGAGCTGACAGCTCCATTGTTCAGTGGAAATCCAGCACCAGTGCCACAGCGGAAGCCTCTCATTAGGTAAACCATAATAAGTCGTTGAACGATGTCTACTTATCATGATTTATTTGATTTCCATTTTCTTGTATTTGGCTTTGGAGTTTATGTCATGATTAAGCTGGATCAAATTTAGTAGTTGATCATTCATTATTATTCTTATTCTCAGGTTGAATTTCACCTCCTTGGGGAAAACTGCTGACAAAAGTTCTTAGATACTTGAAAGTTTTATCTGCTGAAGCTGGGGGAATGTAAATGTTCTTTTCTAGTTTTTTTTTTGTGTTTCTGATTTGCAAGGATGTTATGTCGATACTGCAAATAATAAGCGAGGTAGAAGAACATGTAGCCATCAATTTCACTATTTGCAGCAGAGAACTGTTAAACATTAAGATTCTGATAACTTGAAAAGTGTAACTTTCCATTGCCTAACATGTCTGCTATCTTTTTAATTTTCAAGTTTAAGCTTTCTGTGTATGGTTTGATATTTTTAACATGAGATGGATTTTCGTAATAACTCCTTAGTGCCGCATAATCCACATCTATAATTTAGGAACTCAACAGTAGAATAGCGATAATATAGATAGTTCACTGTGAAATAAAGGAAATGGAACTAGAGACGTATAACTCTCCTCATTCATCCACTCGAGTATTTTTTATTTTTTTTTGTCATTTAGTTAATTCAATACTTTTTTGTATGTTCTAAGTAAAAATTAGAATAACTATAATTTTTTTTTATAGTTTGTTATATAAACATATACATGGCAAACCAAACATTATTCTTGAGCGTAACGATTTTTTGCCGGACTTTACAAAGGTTTTTTCCTTGAAAATCGGAGGCTTAACACAGAAAAAAAGCACACGTAAAAAACATTTTACTTTTTTGAAATAACATGACAAACTTTTTTTTTTAAGTTACGACAAACATTTGTTGATAAGTAAAATTGATGTTTTTTAATATAAAATGATAGCAATTATAACACAAACTATAATTTTTACACGTATTTTTTAAAATAAGAAGCCGTAAGAGTGTACAAAAGTGTATGTAAATCTAATGTTTTTTAGTATCGCTAAAATAATAAAAGCAATTATGATACACTAACCATAATTTTTTTACACAAGACAAATATTTATCAATAATTAATTAATTAGCTAAATTAAATTTTATAAGGATGAACCAATAATTTATTTATTTTATCTGATCTGTTGATTTCTAACCTATGACAATGATTTTATTTAGAGAGACATGATATGATAAGTTTAAGGATTAACTTATCATATTATGATGTGTCATCAAACACTGAATTGAGACATGATACAATTATTTTATTTTATCTCTTATCTTGTACACTGAACTAGCTCTAATGTCTTGAAAAATCTCAATTCCTAGTAGTAGTATATTAGGTTTCACCAATATTTGGTATCTATCCTGTGTCATCAATAATATGAAAGCACCCATTAATAGCTCTAAGTTCAAGCAAGCTTTCAAGATGACATGGATAAGGTTATAATCCAGTATTGCAAGACATAACGAACCGATAAAGAAAATCATCATTAGAAATTGTCCAATGAGTCTAGGATGATTCAAAAAATTCTTAGGTAATCTGTAGTCAGCATTTGTTACTTGTGCTAACGACATATTGTTATAAACTTTTTCAATTTTCAAAATATTGATAGCAAATAATTGAAAGAGGTGGCCCTCCATTAACTATTCACAACATTATTATTATTATGGGGCCATAACATCAATTATGATCATGAAATCAAATTTATTGATATCACTTTTACTTTTCTCTAGCAGCTTTAGTTTTTCTTTCATCATCGCAGCTTTTAATTTTCTTGAAAATTTATCTACAAATTTCCTTACAAGCCACTTTGCTTCAACAATAGCACTATAAGATGGCTGCAACTATGATAGGAGGAGCTTTTCTCTCTGCAACCGTTCAAGCCTTAGTTGAAAAACTTGCTTCAACATAGTTTCTTGATTACATCAAAAACACCAAGATCAATGTCTCACTCTTCAGGTTGTGCTAGATGATGCAGATGAGAAGCAGATCACCAACCTTGCTGTCAAACAATGGCTTGATGACTTGAAAAATACAATATTTGATGCTGAGGATTTGCTCAACCAAATTAGCTATGATTCCTTGCGTTGCAAAGTGAAGAATACACAAGTTGCCAACAAAACTAATTAGGTCCGGAACTTCCTTTCATCTCCTTTTAAAAACTTCTACAGAGAGATCAATTCTCAAATGAAGATTATGTGTGAATCCCTGCAACTTTTTGCACAACATAAAGATATAATTGGTTTGCAAACTAAAAGTGCTAGAGTTTCTCATAGAACACCTTCAAGTTCGGGGGTTAATGAATCTATTATGGTGGGAAGGAAAGATGATAAAGATAGACTCATAGATATGCTGGTATCAGACAGCACCAGCAGAAATAATAATTTAGGTGTTGGTAAAACGACTCTCGCACAACTTGTTTACAATGATATAAAAGTTGAACACCATTTTGATCTCAAAGCATGGATATGTGTATCAGAGGATTTCAATGTTGTTAGAATAACCAAGTCTCTTCTTGAATGTGTTGTTAGAAAAACATCTGTCGATTCAAATGTGGGAAAGCGATAATCTTGATATCCTTCAAGTTGAATTAATGAAACATTTGATGGATAGAAGATTTTTGTTTGTGTTGGACGTCATATGGAATAACGATTATATCGATTGGTTTGAGTTAATAACGCCCTTGGCTAACCGAGGAACTGAAAGCAAGGTGATCATAACAACACGTGAACAAAAAGTTGCAGAGGTTGCACACATATTTCCGATTCATACATTAGAACCTCTATCTGATGAAGATTGTTGGTCTTTACTCTCAAAGCATGCATATGACAGTGAAGACCCTGTTCAAGGTAAATACCCAAGCCTAGAAGAGATTGGCAGGAAGATTGCTAAAAAAGGTGGTGGATTGCCAATAGCTGCCAAAACAATTGGAGGACTTATGCGTTCAAAGATAGTTGAAAAGGAGTGGACTTCAATTCTGAATAGCGACATATGGAACTTACGAAATGATTTTTGCCTGCTTTGCATCTGAGTTATCAATATCTTCCTTCTCATTTGAAAAGATGTTTCGCCTATTGTTCTATTTTTCCAAAGGGTTACCCACTTGATAAGAAAAAAATGGTTTTGTTATGGATGGCAGAAGGCTTCCTAGTCACAAGGTGAAAAAGTGGCAGAGCAAGTTGGTTATGATTGTTTTGCTGAATTGTTATCTAGATCGTTAATTCAAGTATTAAGTGATGATGCTCATGGAGAAAAGTTTGTCATGCATGACCTCGTCAACGATTTAGCAACATTCATATCAGGAAAATGCTGTTCTAGGCTTGAATGTGGTCACATGACTCACATCTCTGAAAATGTTCGGCATTTGTCATATAACCAAGAAGAGTATGACATTTTCATGAAGTTTAAGAATTTCTACAATTTCAAATCCTTGCGAAGCTTCTTACCCATTTACTTTCGACCCACTTACTTATGGAGAGCAGAAAACTACTTATCCCTCAAGGTGGTTGATGATTTGATACCTACACTCAAAAGGTTGCGCATGTTATCACTATCAGCTTATAGAACCATCACCAAACTACCAGATTCAATTGGCAATTTGGTGCATTTGCGGTATCTGGATCTCTCCTTCACAAGAATCAAAAGCTTGCCTGATACCACATGTAACCTTTACAATCTGGAAACCTTGATTTTAGTTGGTTGTTGCGATCTCACTGAATTGCCAGTGAATATGGGAAATTTAATAAATATACGTCATCTTGATATAACTGGAACTGATATAAAGGAGTTGCCCATAGAAATTGGTGGACTAGAAAACCTTCAAACTCTAACTGTCTTTGTAGTGGGGAAGCAACAAGCAGGGCTAGGTATCAAAGAGCTTAAGAAATTCCCACACCTACAAGGAAAACTCATCATGAAGAACTTGCATAATGTCAGATGCCAAGGAGGCACACTATGCCAACCTTAAAAGCAAAGTGCAAATTGAAGACTTAGAGCTTCTATGGGGAAAACATAGTGAAGACTCGCTAAAAGTGAAAGTCGTGCTTGATATGTTGCAACCACCAATGAAACTGAAGAGTCTAAAAATTGACTTCTATGGTGGGACAAGCTTTCCAAGTTGGTTGGGAGATTTTTCGTTTTCTAACATGGCGTCCCTTTGCATCAGAAATTGTTAGTATTGTGTGACACTTCCACCGCTGGGGCAACAGCCTTTTCTCAAGGATCTAGAAATATATGGTATGAAGAATTTGGAGACAATTGGCCCGGAGTTCTACTATGTCCAAGCAGGAGAAGGTTCCAATTCCTCCTTCCAACCATTCCCGTCCCTTGAGCATATCAAACTTCACAAAATGCCAAACTGGAAGGAGTGGCTTCCCTTTGAATGAAGCAATTTTGCCTTTCCTCGTCTTAGAATTTTGATGTTACATGATTGTCCAAAACTTAGGCGACGTTTGCCAAGTCATCTTTCTTCCATAGAAGAAATTGAAATAAAAGATTGTGCTCATCTATTGGAAACAGCACCTGCTTTTCCCTGGCTATCATCAATAAAAAAAAATGAAAATAAAAAAACATACAGATTCTCTTGGGTATACCAAAAAAACTCCACCGACGTTGCTTGAGAGTGATTCTCCATGTATTCTACAACATGTAACGATCAATCGCTTTTATGATCTATTTGCTTTGCCTAAAATGATTTTCAGAAGCTCTTGTCTTCAACACTTGGAACTCTATGCCTTTCAGTCTCTCATAGCAGTTCCGCTAGATGGCTTACCCAGTCCCGTTAGGTGTAAGAGGTTGGCATTCATGCCTCCTGAAATATGGAGAAGTAGCTGTGATGCACTTAAATCATTCCCACTTGATGGTTTCCCTGTGCTCCAAAGACTTAACATTAGTGGTTGTAGGAGTCTGGATTCACTTTTCATTTTGGAAAGTCCTTCACCCGATCACTTATAATCACATCCCATGACTCCATTGAATCACTTAAAGTCAATCTTCGGATGGATACACTTACTGCTCTTGAAGAGTTATCAGTTCAAAGTTTGAAGCTGTCATTTTGTGAAGGTGTTTGCCTACCTTTCAAATTACAATCGTTTAAGATTCAGTTCGAAAGAACAATGCCACCTGTAATGAAATGGGGTCTCCAAGGCCTTACTGCGCTTTCAATCTTGAGTATTGGAGGTTGTGATGATACTGTTAATGGAGCCGTTGCTACCCGTCTCCCTTGTGTCTCTGACTATCAGTTATCTGGTGAAATGAAGTCCTTTCAAGGAAATGGGCTTCAACAGCTTGAGTCATTTCCAGAAAACTGTCTTCCTTCCTCGCTGAAATCACTTAAATTTGCGTTTTGTGAAAGACTTGAGTCATTACTAGAAGAAAGCCTCCCCAACTCTCTTAATCGACTGCTCACCATTTTACTAACTAGTCACTTGCTCATATATTATTTGTCAAACATTTTCACTTCCTCGATGATTTTGTGCAAACTATTAATTGAACTATCACTCATATGTATTTCAATACTATATTTTTTGTATTCTTTTCAGGAGAAGCCTAAGTGAATGAAAATCAACTATATGAATTGAAGACATAAGTGGGGGCGGGGAATGTTATTATTGTCATAATTCTTCTTCTTAAGTTGTTTAAGCAAAGCCAAATGATTGCCACAAGATTGGATTTACTTGGCTAATATTCAGTCTGTATTTTCTTATTATTTGACTGCATTTTGTATATTTTTCATTCATAGCTGTAAGTGAATGCTCATATGCTTCAGAAAAAAGTATAATGTTTGCAATCTTCTGTTCCACTGGTTTGTTAGTATGTGATAACATGAAGCATAAATAAATGCAACAAGTTAAGGTAGATCCACTAAGAATTCATGTTGTTCTTGGTTCTAAATATTGGCATGTTTGTTCTTCATGCATAAACATACTAAGCTTTTTAGAGGCAACTATTTGCGTGGACTGAGTAGAGACATTACTAAATTATGGTGTTGATGAGATCCATTCACCTCGACGATTTAAGAGGTAAACACATGAATCCCTAATGTGAAATTTTATGCTTATGAGATCCATGACAATAGATTTATTCCATTCTTAAAAATGATTTTTAAAATAATTTTAAAAAGTCTATCTCTTCTATCTCTAAAAAACCTAGCATAGTCTATTAGAGTCTTGGTTGTAGTGTCTTATTTCCTAGGTATTTTGTGTGTTTCTTTTAAGACAAGTAAAAGACTTCGCACAAAATTGCGGTAAACATATAAAAAATAATTACATCGGTAATATTGTGAAATGTTTAAAAATAGTAAATAAAAATTATCAGCATCAATGTAATGTTTTTATATAAAAAACTTATATGCAAATATCTGTTAAATATTTGCACCGCGGTAGTTCCAAATTTTATTAGCTTATATCTACGAAATCAATTTTTTATGTACTAATATGAAGTGCGTCAAGTAAGAATAAAATGTAAGGATCTCAGAAAGTCGATATGATAAAATTAAAATTTTAAAAACTCATAACTATATTTAAAATATAAAATTAATCTAGTGTTTCAATTACCAATATCCGATTCTTTGGTTTCTTCAATCCTTGCTCCATTGCTTCTCCACCATAGCTTCTCCACCATAACATAAAAAACCAAAAACCAAGAACCGATAAAAAAACCACAATTTTAAACCAGATAAGTCATCACATAACCAATTGGCCAAGAAATACACAGCAAGTGATAATAAATGGATGATTGGGCAACCTCAAAGGAAATCGAAACACCAAGAATCACTGTCAACACAGGAGCAAAATTACTGCAGAGTTCAAAAGAAAAGGCCTAATCTGCAGCAAAAACTGAAATCATTTTTCTACCCATTGTTGACATTTTTTTCTTTCTGTTAACATGTATAAATAATCTAATGCAATTATATATACGGATAATTGGATTTATGTATTTGTTCAAAAAATTATGTTTTTCTTAATTTGCAGAGAAATGAAGTGCATTACACATGTAGCTACCACTTAGTTTGTAGAGAAAACTTGGACAAAGAAAGTCAATTAAGCTCTGTGCAACCAAAAAGTTCAGATTTTTCAATTCTATTGCCTAATGTTGCAGTTTTAAGAACAATTATATGAACAGTGATGCAGTTTCCATATGGTATGAGCAGTTGATAAAAAGAATCAAAATTAAAC
>Ga0099826_10002889_pt1 | contig 11381 bp, 6 predicted proteins | sample Mtrugardesep15_FD_76830 | JGI IMG/M metagenome (GOLD analysis project Ga0099826, IMG submission 76830) | Root nodule microbial communities of legume samples collected from California, USA - M. trunc garden sep15 | ecosystem: Host-associated > Plants > Roots > Nodule | place: USA: California...
TATATATATATATATATATATATATATATATATATATATATATATATATATTCAAAGTTCTTTTATTTTTCAGAATTTATTTATTGAATATTTTACTTAAATTTAAAATTAGAATAAATAATAACTGAAATCTATATTTGCATTTTATCTAGAAGATATTCAAGAGACACTGCACCATCATATTGTTTTTATGATCTCGATCCAATTTACCCTCTAATCTCGGCCCACTCTTCCATATGCTCCACTATCTCAGCACCACAAACCCACGATCTCCCAACTACCCCGTTGTAACCACTCACTAAAAAAGCTCTCATCCAATCTCTATAAATGTAAAGGTGCAAGGCATTAGAAATCAACTGGCTCATTCCAATAAAACAGAGTTGGATCCTTAGTCTCAGCATACCCCCGAGGAAGGTACTCCTCACATGTTTTGAAATTGTTGAACTAAAATGGGTATTAGGATAATGTCTCCAAGGTTTTGATGATAACAATGTAAGAAAGAACAATATGGTACTCTAATTTATGCACAAGTGTGCAAGACCATATAATTAAATTATGACTTCAAATTCAAGTTTTGGTTCAGATATATCAAACTCCGAGCACAATTGGAAAAGCATTTTGGTACTCATGAAAAACATTGGGAACTTCCAAATAAAGATCAACATAATGTCAAAGATCTGAGCAATAGATGTGTTGAAGACTCTGATGGGAACAAGCTATGATAGGCTAAGTCTCTGAAGAAAACAAGTTTTGATTACATCAACAGTCTTGGTGACTCTGATAAGTTTGTCTTCTTCTCAAAGAAGGTAGCTTTCAAGCTATAATAGTATAGTCTGTAAGGAAGGTCCAACCGACGAGGGCGAGGAGTGGTTCGACTCCTTGCAGCTTCTAGGCAACCAAATCACATCGAAATAAGAGGAATACTGATGCATCTTCTTTTCGGTAGCCTAAACCATAAGAACTCCACAGTTAAGCGTGCTTGACTTGGAGCAATTTTGGGATGGGTGAACTTCTGGAAAGTTTCTCGGAAAGCGTGCGAGTGATGACAAAACAAAATGAAAATATTTGTGATTGTTTGTGGGCTCAGTCAACAATCCTGAAAGCAGTCTGGGATGTTACAAATGGTATCAGAGCAGGACTGTCCCAATACGACGTGGTTCGAGAACGAACAAAGCGGAAGCTGGTGGGTATGTAACGCCTGAGGCTGACGAGGGCAGGGAGTGGTCCAGCTGATGAGGGCGGCGAGTGTCCGGCTCCTTGCAGCATCTAGGAAACCGAATCACATCGGAATGAAAGGGATCCTGAAGTTGTGCAGGTATGAGACTACATGGTTGAAGGAATGCTTATAAGAATTGTTAGGTACTACCTACTTCCCCCGGTCTCATATATAAGAAAAGATTCTTTTTGTAGGTTCATTGAATAATTAATATATCTAGTCTACATTGTAAAACATATACATTAATTATTTAATGAATCTAAAAAGAATTTTTTTTTCCTTATATATGAGACGGAATGGAGTATATCAACAAGATGCATCTTCTTTTCAGTATCCCGAACCGTAAGAACTCCACAGTTAAGCGTGTTTTTCTTGGAGCAAATTTGGGATGGGTGACCTTCTGAGAAGTTTCTCGAAAAGCGTGCGAGTAAGGACAAAACACGTTGAAAAGACTCGTGCTGGTATGTGGTGTCAATCGACAATCCTGAAAGCACTCTGGGATGTTACAAGCGTTGTGTGGGAGGCAACCCCCAATTTAATGTTTGTTTTTTGTTCTACTTGTGTTTGTCTTTACTTCATTTTGTTCGACACACACACAAGAAACTGTTGTTGGGTTGAAAAGAGTTATGACAAGCACAGGGGGATGTGATAAGTGTACCTTGAGAACAAAGCCTTTGAAAATAAATGAATTTTTAAAATTATCCACCTACTAATTTGTGTTGCTGATTTTCTTTTCCTTTTGCTTAAGGACAAACAATGATTCAAACATGAGGGAATTTGATAAGTCGTAGTTTATGGTGTTTTTAGATTAAAGTTCAATAAAATTTATGATGTTTTAGTTTTATTTTAGATTTATTTTACTATAATGCATTAGTTTTTGTTTTGAGAATCAAAATTATGAAGAACAATGTACCTGGATCAAGAGCAAGGGTGGACCATCATAATATTCCTAAGGACATAAATAGTAACACCCTAAACCCCACATACTATTTTCTAATAAATAAAAAATTAATTAAACATGCAAGGGTGTCACATATCTTCTTCAATTCAAAAATACTTCATTTAAATTAAAAACGTAACAACGAAATGATTTTTTTTAAAACATCAAAGTAACTGTCACATCAATTGCATCAACATCAAAACTGAATTCAAAAACGAATTCCAAAACAAAATCTAGAATAAAAATAATCCTCAATCCCTAGCGTTACAGATCAGAGCATCGACTCGATAAAGACTCCCAAAAGCGTTAAGTAATGAATAGGCTCAAAAGCCATCATCAGAGACTCACTGCTACTAAACTTCTTCTTTTTGCAAATCTACTACATCGTCGAATATACAACATATTCTAATATACTACATCTTCAAATATGCTTGAGAGTGAATGCAATGTCCCTAATTCAACTCTTTATGCATGTGGTACCAAACCAATCACCATCGTCAAATATTTTGGACATCAGAGGTATGTTACTGATTTTGTCCACACCATCGTCAAATACAACATCGTCGAATATGACCGACCATGAATGCATGAACACCAAGTAATGATTCGACAATTCACATCTTTATATGACTCGATAAATACACATTTTTAAATAGCATCATCGTCAAATATCACATAATAATATAAGACATCTCTAAATCATACATCTTCAAATAACACATCTTTATATTACAATTCGTCAAGTGATACATGTAGTTATACATCTTAAAATAATACATCAATTACCCATCACCAAATAATATTTCATACTCATGAATTCAAAATTTTAATGTCAATAAATTAATGCTTTTATTTTATTAATAAAACAAAAGGTTTCCAGCAAGATTGAATTCTTAAATCAATTAACAATCAAATTGCTAATTGTCCCTTTCTAGTTAACAATTTAAAGAAAAGTAGTACTATTTCAAGACAAATCGTAAGTGTAGGTATATTTATTAACATCATCATATGAAAAATTTCAAGGCAATATACTGTTACCTAGTAAAAGCTATCATGAATGTTTGCTATACTGTTCTGATTCATAACTATGTGCTTATGAATCAATTTTAAAAATATATCAATATACATCACACTTTCAAAGAATTCTTAGCTCAAATTCATCACTGATTTATTTGATCGTTTCAGATGGTCTTTAGGTTTGAAAATTAATTTATCCAAGTCTCGTGCTTTCTACTCGGCATGTATTCCTTAAGCCAAAATAACAGACTCACCTCTATTTCTAGCATAAGAAGTACTACCTCTCTAGATAAATATTTGGGCTTTCCTATTCTTAAAGGAAGAGCAAAATGAATTTATTTCTTTTTTATCATTGAATAAATGCAAATAAGGCTAGCTTCTTGGAAAAAACAAGTTACTTAATAAACCAGGAAGATTAACTCTTGCTTCATCAGTTTTTTCTTCCATTCCATCTTACTATATGCAGATTATCTGGCTTCCTTAAAACATATGTGATAGCATTGATCAAACCACCCATAATTTCATTTGGAGAGATAATAATAATAAATGTATTCACTTAGTTGGTTGGAACAAAGTTGCTAGACCAAAGCACCATGGTGGCCTAGGGATCTGAACCGCAAGGGAATATAATATTTGCCTCCTTGGTAAGCATGTTTGGGACTTAATTCAATCTACTCCAAAACTTTGGGTGGACCTTCTATCCAACAAGTACATGTCGGGTCACAAAATTCTCTATGCTACTATACACACCCGAAAGACTCATCCACATGGTCTTCCATCATTCATGCTAAAAATGCCCTAAAAGAAGGTTACTTTTGGCGTGCGGGTTCAAGAAGTTTTTCTTTTTTGGTTTTGTCCTTAGAGCTCATTGGGAAACATAGGTTTAATCGTTCCATATATTGTTATCCATGATTTTCACTTGACTGTTAATGATGTTCTCTCTTCAAGTGGTCCACATTCTCAGATTTGTACTCTCATCTTCCCCCGAGGCTTCAAAATTTATCAACAACAAGAACATTAAGTTCAACCCCTCATTAGAATATGCTTTCAATTGGGCATCAAATAAAAATGGTGTCTGCACTACTAAAAGTGGCTATGCCTGGCTGCTGTCCCATGCTAACATGGTTACAAATGCTCAACCCTCCGCCACTTGGTCTTGGATTTGGAAATTAAAATTACCGAAAAAGCTTAAATTTCTTTTTTGGTTGGTGTGCCAAAATTTTGTACCCACTCTCTTTTCGCTCAACAACAAGAATATGGCCTATTCGGCTCTTTGCTCTCGTTGTGGTCTTGAAGATGAGAATTTTCTTCATTGTGCCCTTGACTGCAATTTTTCTAAATCTATTTGGCACCATGTAGGTTTTCATGATGAGAACTTCATTTTAGATACGAAGGTGAGCCACTGGTCAAAAGAGGGTTCCTTAGGTAATCTTTCTTTCATTTTTGCGGCCACTGTTTGGTGGGCTTGGTGCCATCGAAATCTCATGTGTCTCAACAACAAAACTTGGACTCTCATTCGCCTCTCCTACAACATTCACAATATGGTAGATTCTTTCAATCTCTGTTTCAAAAATAATTCTCAAATTGATCAGGTTGATATTACATCATATAGAAGAAGAAGAAAACTCAGCCAATGATAAATCATTATTTGCAGCTCAAGTCACTTAGATACTTATAATTAGCTACATTACAATTTACAATAGCTTAGTGTACTCTCTCATTGATGTATATATAACACTCTGTAACTGTCAATTAATTCAATAAGATTTCACTTTCTATTCCTTTTTCTCTTTCCTAATATAGTATCATGCGCCCTTTTCCAAAGAGGGAAAGGTTGTTACGATCCTAACCATTTTTCTGCAGCGCGTTCTTCATGATGATTCTTCATCTTGTTCCTCTTTTCTCTTGATTCTTTGTGTAAGATTGAATTTTCTGCATTCAATTCTTACTTCTGTTTTTGATTCTATGTTTCTTATTGCAATTCAATTGGATTTTCTGGTTTGAACCTTGGATCTTCATATTATTCTTTTGCGATTTTCGCATCTTCTCTGTGATCGCTCTTCTTCGTTTTCATCATGCATCCACGAGTTATTCCTGCGCATGTTCAACAACATGTTGATACTGCATTTTTCGTTCATCCTAGTGAAGGACCTCATTCTTTGGTTGTTACTCCCAAATTCAATGGTTCCAGTTATTTTGCTTGGAACCGTTCTATGCAACGTGCTTTGGGGACGAAATGCAAATTAGGTTTCATCAATGGCGAAATTTCTACACCAGATGTTGATGATTTGAATCGTACTGGTTGGGAAAGATGTAATCATCTTGTTCAGTCTTGGATTCTCAATTCTCTCTCTGAATCAATTGCGCAAACAATTGTGTTATGTGATTTTGCTTATGAGGTTTGGCAAGATCTTCATGAACGTTTTAGAAAAACTGATAAAATTTGCATTGCTACTTTACGCTCTTTTATCAACACTCTGAAGCAAGGCACTAAGTTAGTCCTTGATTACTTCACTGAACTGAAAGGTCTTTGGGAAGAATTTTCATCTCACCGTCCCATTCCTAATTGTGTTTGTGTGGATCCATGCCGGTGTGAAGCTAGTCGTGTTGCTAAGCAACATCGGAATGAAGATCAAATAATGCAATTTTTAACTGGATTGAATGATCAATTTTCTGTGGTAAAAACTCAGATTTTGTTGCTTGGTCTTCTTCCTTTTTTGAACAAGGTTTATTCTATGGTGATACAAGAGGAGAGTAATACTTCTACAATTCCTTCTGTGAGTGTTTCTGATGATTCTGACATTCAATTGAATGCTTCATATGCTAAAAAATTTCAACCACGAGGCAAGGGTTCTTCTTATGGTAACAATGCCAAACCTACCCGTTTTTGCACTTTTTACAAACGTACCAATCACACAGTGGACTTCTGCTATCAGAAACATGGATACCCAAATTTTATCAAGCAACAAGCACGTACTAGTGCTAATAACATTTCTCAGGTTGATTCTGATGCTTCTTCTTCAAATGCATCCAACTTGAATGTGTCTGTAACTTCCAATACTGGTCTTTCTCAAGAACAATTTACTCAACTTGAATCCTTGCTACAACAATCTAACTTGATTGCTTCTTCATCACCATCACCATCACCTAGCCCAAGTTCCAACACTATCACTGCCACTCCTTTGGTCTCTTCCAACATTTCTGCTTCTGAAACTTCACCTACAGGTATCTCATTCCCTTCTCACCTTACTCATTGGCTCATAGACTCAGGAGCGAATGAACATATATGTTGCGATCCTCATTGTTTCAGTTCTCTTTATAAGATTAAACCTGTGCAAGTTTCTTTACCTAATGGTAATTTGGTTCTTGTCTCTTATGCTGGCAGTGTTTCTTTTATTCCTCAATTTCATCTTACTCATGTTTTGTATTCACCTAATTTCCATCTTAATCTTATATCTGTTTTCAAAATTTGTGAAACCTTGTCTTGTAGCTTGAATTTTACTTCTGATCAATGTATTATACAGGACAATTTGTCTTTGAAGACGATTGGTTTTGCTAAGCAACTGAATGACTTATACAAATATCTTCCACCTGTTGCATCTTCTTCATTAGTTCCTAGTTTTTCTTCCAATAAATCCTGTAATAGCATTACTATACAAACCATATGTAATTCTAGCAATTTCATTCCTTCTGATGCCTTGTGGCATTTTAGACTAGGCCACCTATCTCATGCTAGATTACAAAATATGATATCTTTGTATCCATCTATCAATATCAATAAAAATGCAGTTTGTGATTTGTGTCATTATGCTAAACATAAACATTTACCTTTTTCATCTAGTCTTTCTCATGCTTCAACTAATTTTGAGTTAATTCATTTTGATATTTGGGGTCCCATTTCTACTGTTTCTGTTCATGTTCATAGATACTTCCTCACCATCCTTGATGATCACAACAGGTTTCTCTGGATCATCCTATTAAAAACTAAAGCTAAAGTTTCCACTCATGTCAAGAATTTAATTACCTTAATTCAAAATCAATTTCATATAACACCTAAAACCATCAGAACTGATAATGGTCCTGAATTCATGCTTACTGATTTTTATGCTCTTCATTGTATTGTTCACCACAAATCTTGTGTTGCAACTCACCAACAAAATGGAAGAGTTGAACGAAAGCATCAACATATTTTAAATGTTGCTAGAGCCCTCTTATTTCAATCCAAATTACCTCCCACATTTTGGTCTTATTCTGTTATTCATGTTGTGTTCCTTATCAACAGGGTCTCTACTCCTTTGCTTCATAATCAGTCTTTTTATCTTGTTCTTCACAATAAACTACCTTCTATTGATTTTTTTAAGGTTTTTGGTTGTTTGTGTTATGCTTCCACCCTCCAAAATCACATAACCAAGTTACATTCTAGAGCCAGAAAATCCATTTTCCTAGGCTATCAATCTGGTTATAAAGGTTGTGTTCTCTTTGATCTCAATTCTAGAGAAATTTTCATTTCCAGACATGTTTCTTTTCATGAAACCATTCTTCCTTATCCTAAAAATTCTTCTTCCACTACTGCAGACTGGAAATACTATACTTCCAGTTTGTCCTCTCATCATATTCATTCCCAAAATGCTAGTCCCCCCATTCACATTCCTGTTGTCATTGATGATATTCTTCCTTCCACAACTGTCCCTCCTTTATCACCACCTCTTCCTGTTTCCCCTAGGCGTTCCAGTAGAGTTAGAAATGCTCCTCCTCATTTACAAGATTATGTTTGCAATAATAGTCATTCTACTACTTATCCTCTATCACATTATATCCATTACAATAATATTTCCACTAATCATGCTTGTTTTATTTCTTCTTTGCAAACCAATCCTGAACCTACTACCTATGCTGAGGCAAGCAAGTATGATTGTTGGAACTAAGCTATGCAAGTTGAGTTATTGGCACATGAGAAGACTGGTACTTGGGATATTGTAGATTTACTAGCATATGTTAAACCCATTGGTTGTAGATGGATTTACAAAGTGAAACATCATGCTGATGGTTCTATAGAGAGATACAAGGCCAAATTGGTTGCTAAAGGTTACACCCAAATTGAAGGCCTTGACTATTTTGAAACCTATTCACCTGTTGCCAAGCTAACTACAATGAGGTTAGTGATTGCTCTGGCTTCAATCCACAACTGGCATTTACATCAGTTAGATGTTAATAATGCTTTTCTCCATGGAGAATTGCAAGAGGATGTCTACATGACTGTACCTCTTGGGATCAAAACAGCTAAACCTAATCAAGTTTGCAAATTAAAGAAATCCCTCTATGGATTGAAGCAGGCAAGCATACTGTGGTATGAGAAGCTCACCTCTGTGCTCACTCAACAATCTTACATTCAGGCTTCTTCAGACCATTCTTTGTTTATCAAGAAATCTTCTGATTTATTCACTGTGCTTCTAGTCTATGTAGATGATATTATTTTAGCTGGCACCTCTCTCTTGGAATTTCAACACATCAAATCTATTTTGGACACTTCATTCAAAATCAAAGATTTGGGCCTATTAAAGTACTTCCTAGGCATTGAGGTTGCTCATTCCAAACTTGGTATTTCACTTTGCTAAAGGAAGTATTGCCTTGATTTACTTCATGATTCAGGTCATATAGGTTCCAAACCTATTTCTACTCCTTCTGATCCGTCCATAAAGCTTCATCATGATACAAGCAAACCATATGATGATGTTCCTGCTTATAGAAGATTAGTGGGTAAATTGCTTTATCTCAATAATACTAGACCTGACATCACCTTTGTCACCCAGCAACTGAGCCAATTTCTCTCCAACCCTACTGTAGCTCATCACAATGCTGCCTTAAGAACTCTTAGATACTTAAAGAGTTGTCCTGGTAAAGGTTTGTTCTTTCCCGAAAATTCATCCCTCAGTCTTCAAGGATTTTCAGATGCAGATTGGGCTGGCTGTTTGGATACCAGGAAATCAGTCACTGGTCAGTGTTTCTTCTTAGGTCATTCTCTAATTTCTTGGAGGACTACGAAACAAACAACTGTCTCCAGATCTTCATCTGAAGCAGAATATAGAGATTTGGCCTCAGCTACCTGTGAAGTTCAATGGATTCTTTATCTGTTGCAGGATCTTCACATTACATGTTCTAAGCTTCATGTACTATATTGTGATAACCTCAGTACCATCCATATTGCTGCCAATCCTGTATTTCACGAAAGAACCAAGCATTTGGAGATTGACTACCATATTGTCAGAGAGAAATTACATGTTGGTGTTATGAAACTTCTCCCAGTTTCTTCTCAAGACCAAATAGCTGATTTTTTTCACTAAATCTCTTCTTCCCAAAACCTTTTCCCTGCTTTTATCCAAGTTGGGCTTGATAGATATCTATCAACCTCCAACTTGTGGGGGGCTATTACATCATATAAAAGAAGAAGATAACTCAGCCAATGATAAATCATTACTTGCAGCTCAAGTCACTTAGATACTTATAATTAGCTACATTACAGTTTACAATAGATTAGTGTACTCTCTCATTGATGTATATATAACACTATGTAACTGTCAATTAATTCAATAAGATTTCACTTTCTATTCCTTTTTCTCTTTCCTAATAGTTGACAAATTCATTAGATGGAATAATGATAATCATTCTTGTACCATTCTAAATGTCGATGGTAGTTGCATGGGTACACCTGTGCAAGCTGGTTTTGGTGGAATTATCTGAAATAGTGCACGATACTATTTATCAAGTTTTTCTGGCTGTGTCAATGTTTCTTCTGACATCCTGTATGTTGAGCTTTACGCTATCTACCAGGGGCTTATTTTGTCAAAAAGCATGAATATAATTGATCTTGTTTGCTATACCGACTCCTTGCATTATATTAACCTCCTTAAGGGGCCACCAATGAGATATCATGTTTATGCTGTTTTGATTCAAGATGTTAAGGATTTAATTGAGCAAAGTAATGTAATTGTTTGTCATACTCTTAGAGAGGGAAATCATTGTGCATATTACTTTGTTAAACTTGGAGCTAATTCGGATTCTGAGCTGATCTTCCAAGCCTCTCCTCTGGATGATCTCTTGCATCTTGTTAGAATGGACGCAGTTGAAACCCTTTACTCTAGAGAGTAGTTCTTTCTAATTTTTTCTTGTTTTTTTTTTCCCCTTTTTTTTGCTGCTGTTTCTTTTTGTCTTTTGGCTTGTAACCAAAAAAAAATTGTCAAAAATTAATGAAAAGTCGGTCCTAACATTATAAGAACATTAAAATGATTATGCTATCCAAATAAATTCCATTCATTAGATTGGAAACTCTAAAATTGAACGTTTTAATTTTTTCAATAAAATTTTTCCTCATCTTATCTTATATATGCATGATTGCCTAACTCTACTACCATGATCATTTATGCTTTTATGCTTTGTTAAGGTGATGTGGTTCTTCTTTTACTTTTATTTAATTTATTTTTTTGGTTTGAGTTTACATTTTTGGTACATAAATTGGATTATACATAGAGGGCGCATTATTTTCTTAGACTAATGCAGTTTTATTTTTAAGTTTTATCCATAACAATATAGAGGTGTGATTACTGAGATATAAGTTTAGCTATATGTCTTATGAATTTGTAAGATGTACTTTATATTTATTAATTTATTTTAGTAGTTTTCTTCTTTCTCGCAACTATTTGTTGATGGCCTTTTTGATAGTTGAGTTAAAGTATTTTTTTTCCATGATTTATTATTGAAAATTCTTTAAAAATAGTTGTTTTTTTTTATTAAGACTTTTATCATTCTAATGAAACCCTAGTTAGTGTGTTTGAAGTTTGATGACAATTTTTCCTTGATCTATGTATTAAGTTTCGGTTCCGTTTGTTCTCTACCTCAAATTTTGGATCGGTGTTGTTTAAGAATTGATTACTTCTCATGTTATGTGTTCGATTGGTTTCCTATTCCCTTTGTTGGCTATTTCTAATTAGGGTTAATGATGTGTTTCGTTCTTGCAAATAGGGGTCGTTTGAAAATTCGTCCCTGTATTCGTTAATCCTTGTTTTTTAGCCTTGCAAAGTTTAATCAGTTAAAATTTCGTCCCTTGACCGAGTTAATGACTGCCACGTCACTAATTTGATGACGTGGCAATCACTGCCACACATGAAATTCCAATTTTGCCCTTAAGAAGGGGAAGAAAGAATTGGAAACCCA
>Ga0099826_10002890_pt1 | contig 11380 bp, 10 predicted proteins | sample Mtrugardesep15_FD_76830 | JGI IMG/M metagenome (GOLD analysis project Ga0099826, IMG submission 76830) | Root nodule microbial communities of legume samples collected from California, USA - M. trunc garden sep15 | ecosystem: Host-associated > Plants > Roots > Nodule | place: USA: California...
CACCTGCAGGACATCATATTTTATTACCATCTAGTAAACCAGTTAAATAACATGCATCAGATATTCTTATCCGCCACCCAAACATACGGGAACTTAAAGCCGTAGGCAGAGTTGCTTCGACATATAAAGACAACTGGAGGAAAACAGATGTTTGGACATGAGACAAGTTATCAAAATTGAAGGATATAAAGTATAAAGTCCAATGATATATCACATACAGACATGGTGGCAAGCCACAGGGGAAAAACAACATCAATAACGCTATGCTAATTGAGCAGTGTCATGTCATTCTTACCAAACTAACCAATTGTTTCAATGATTTCATTGGATTCAGAATTAATCCAACATATTCATATTGGTACTAGATAGAAGTTATAGAACTCAAATATAAAACCTTGACCTCAGCAGTTAAAATCTAAAAATTGGTCATCGTTGGTTTGACGGTTACTTTTGCGATCATATTCACGAGGAAGTTAGACAAGATTGGGTTAGTATGATAGCAAGACAATAATCCATGACAAAATGGAAAACAAAGACAGAAAGTCTCAAGATCTCCATAAATTAAATTACTAATAAGACATTAGTTTAGGATCTCAAATCTTCGGTATCCAAAAATCATGTTGGACTTGGACCAGCTTATTCAAGCCGAGCAGAGGGGCCGACCTAAAGTGTGTCAATACAGTATCCTCAGCAATACCACGAGGTTGCTCGAAACATAACATACTACAAATAATAAATACAACATTGAAACATTCTCACTCTCACCTGATTGAGAAGAGAAAACGCACTACGAACTGGATAGTGATCATCCATAAATCCCACTGCACAAAGTCCATTTCTGTTGTACGCATGCACCTTGTATTCTACATAAAAACACATTATCAGAAATCAAATCAGTAAATTTTTCTATTACAATGCTTAAAAACTGTTAAACTCAACGTAAAGTAGAAAGTATGAACCCGATTAAAATCGAAAGAAAAAGCATGATAATAGGAAACCCTAAGATATGGAAATTTGGGAACGAATATGATGGAATTAAAGAAACCTTGGTGCTGAACGGATTGACGCTGACCCTGAGGGGTACGATTAGCTACGGTGCGACCTACGAAAAGGATGAACTCTTTAACGCTGGATCGTTGAAAGTAACCGAAGTGACTCACATCGGAAGCGTTTGCGAGAAACACCGATTCTGAACCGTCGCCGGTGGATTTTAGCACCAACAGAGCCGTGATCTTCATTTACTATATCAGAAGTTATCTGCATATGAATGTTATAATTTCAAGGTTGGTTGATAATCACCAAATTCAATACAATCAACACTTTCCAGCAACACCAATCACATAGGGAACTTTTTCATAATTTACTATCTCTAACTATTTATCAAGGTAATCAAAAATAATTGCTGTCCTAAATGTTGACAATAAAAACAAACAAATACACTTATTGTTTTAATCAAAAGTGGGTTCATATTTCTACTCTAATTAACAAATTAAAAAAGTATAGTCAAACAAAAATATACTTCCTCCTATAAGCAACTTTTTATTTTATTTTTTTTATTATAATGTCGTTATTCATTTATTATCTCATTTCATATATTTTTTCTCCACAATAATTAATTAAAGGTAATATTAGTAAAACAACATTTAAAAAGGCATTGAATTTTGATAGTGACAAATTAAATAGAAGCAAAAAACTTTAAATAAGACACTTAAAAAGTAACTGAGGGATTGTACCGATGGCGTTGCTTCTACAGACAACGAGGCAATCTAAAGTTCAAATCTCAAATAAGAGTATTGTTCAATAGGCTTCAAATATGATGGCAATCAATTGATGAAACCTTAAACATGTCGTGCCCATAAAACCTGCACCCCGTGCTAGGATTTTCATTTGTCCTAGTTGTTGTAAGTGGAGAGATTCCAACCCACACAAGCATTCATATCGTCGGCTTCTAGAAATTTTTCCATGGTTGCCGCTTGAGTAATGTCACATTTCAAATATTTTTAGAATTTAGGAATTTCTGAAATTAAGGTTTGTCGTGCTAAATGTCATGTCGTTAATGAGTGTTACATCATAAAAAATGATGACGGTCCAACAATTTCCAACACTCGCATAAACGACGCACATGCTAGCATCACTAAAATATATGAAGTTCAAGCACATGAGATTGAAATGGAGAGGATTTTGAAATTGGTGCAAAAGGCTTAATTTCAGCTTATGAGTGCACACACCGGAGAAAGAACTAACTTTGGATATACACTATTGGATGCCAAGAACTACCTCCAAGCAAGAAGACAATAGAACATGGTGTATGGGGAAATTGGTAGCTTCAATGCCTCAGAGTTTTTTCAAACTCAATTATTGGACAATCCATCATTTTACCAAGCATATCAACATATTGCACCAATCGTGTTAATCAACCATTTTCAGGATTCAACCATTATAGGGGTACATCCATATTTGGGGCATCCTTTCTATACGATGAAACAATTAAGTCATTCAAATGGTTATTTAAAACCTTTCTTGAAGTACACGGCATCATATAATTTTTTTGTCTGTCTCATGAGATGAATTATCAACATAGAAGATGGTCGGAGGAATCAATTAAATAGATGATGGAATGCATACAATGTTAGACATGCAGGTTTCTATTTTGTTTCAATTTTTGTCATTGATCTTCTACTCTCTTTTATATATTTTGATTATGTTTTATGGGAAGCCTAATCACCATATTTTGCTTCTTAAAATCTAAGGCATTGAATGTCCTGCAGTATGGCTATTATACACGACTGTACTTTGCTAATTAATTTATGCATTATGGCTATGGAAGTATGCTGGCATGGAGAGCTCATTGAGTTTGGGAGATTTTTAGTGTGACTTTACTTACTTCTTTGTCAAACTTTAGATTATCAGGGTCTTTTTTGTCAACCAATTTTAGACAATTTTCACGACAACGTTTGAAGTGATTAACACAATATTAAATAGATAGTTTTGACATCTAGTATATTGATTAATCATCTATTGAACATATAACCACTTATTTAAACTACTTCAATCATCTAGATTGTTGTTGCAAAATGTATCAAATTTTAGTTGTTCAAATAGCACAATCGCAAACAAAAAAGACCGGTATCACATAATGAAGTCATGAATCACAAAAGTAAAATATGCAACTACTATCAAGTAAGTTCAATTTTCTTCTCTCATCAAAACTAGTCCAAAAACACACTACCAATTTTGTACTTGCAGCTAATCATAACAGTCAGAAGTAACCCTAAATGCCTACCTTATGTGTTGTGTTCTTCTGCAGGCTCATATGCATGGTTGCTCTCAGGTGCTTCCATTTTTCCGGTAAGATAGTTGCTGCTCCCTGCAATAAGTAATATGTGGTGCAACAAAAATCTTGATTGCCAGATTTTATAATAAAGAGAGGCTCAAATACTTGAATTTGGGTATAACCCTTTGCTAAGGCAATTTTCACATAAACCAAATCTAGATTACTTTTTTCCTTTTCTTTTATAATCAAACAATAAAATTTCTTTATCACGTGACCGTAAATATAAGTGGTACTAAACTCACCAATATAATGAAAGTACAAATAATACTCAACTCAATCAAAAGAAGAGAGGAAATAGTAGCTACTTGTAACATCTCAATATTTTCATGAGCTCACTCATTTTTTGTTTTCCATAGAATATTTAAAAACTTATAAAAACTCTTTTGGAAGTCAAAATCATGAACACTTTTTAATTGACAAGTTCTGATAAATAAGAAACTAATCTAAATTGTACCAAATTTCATTACAAGACTCCAAACTGGCTCATTAAGCTTGAGCAATACATCAGGGTAACATAATAATATTATAAAAAAGGACTCAATTGAGTAAATAATAATTTTAGTCCTAGAATGTGTCATTATGTTGTCTTTGACTGCATCAAAAAATTTAAAATACCTCTAAATGTGTCTTTCTTTAATGTGTTTTAACCCCGAGTATGCCTTTTGTTAGTTAGCTTGATCCTAAAATGTCTCTTCCATTAGTTAATTTAGTCAAAGATATTACTAACAAAAGTAAAATACTCATGGATGTTTGTGTAATTTTAGTATATTTTGATATATCATAGTGACACTGTCTAATACATTAAGGGACTAAAATATAACATTTTGCTGGATTCAACTTCTTTTTGAAGTCAACTTTGAGCAATGTATAGTTTAGCTTACCTTACCGGGATTAATAACTTGCAAATCCCTTCATTCAACCCCTCGAAAAAAAAAATGCAAATCCCTACATTCTTAAAATACTAATCTTACATAAAAACATAGAAACATACAAACAAACAAACATAGAAACATGTAACGGAAAGAAGGAACAATATAAGCTACATTCTTTAGTCGGATAGCATACCATCAAAAGCAAGTTGAGACGTACAAAACTCATCGATCTTCTTATCATCAGAATCAACCTCGGTCTCCACTTCTAATTCAACATTAACACTACTTTGATGCTTTCTCTTGTACCTAGCACGTCTGTTCTGAAACCAATTATATACATTGGTCTCAGAAATTTGTCCGTGCTTGGTTAAATCAGCAACTATCTCTTTTATCTTTTCCTTGTTTGGACACTCTGTCTCAGCTTCAAATATTCGCTCCATAGTTTGAAGTTGTACAGGTGTTGGTGTCCAACGGTGCCGTGATGAATGCATATCTAATACAATAAAAAGAAAGAGTAACTGAATTTAGGTATTTTATAACTGTATAAAACAATAATCTAGAGTATGACCTATTTAAATGTGATACTGCATGGAGTGAGGGAGTAATGTGATACTATAACCCTAAACTTACCAGTGCGACCTTGGTTTTTATGCATTTGAAGGAGTTGTTCAGAGATGACAGCATAAACTGCAATTTGTTTTCGGAGAGTTTCGACTTGTTCATCAGTCATCACAACATTTACGTTCTGATTCAAACTATTCTTCTGCAACTCCATCAAGTTCTCCATGCCTTTCTCTTTCTTTCTGTACAATCATCTCAATATTTCATGAAACAAATAAATAAACCCTAAATGAACAAATAGTTACCATAGGTGTTTTTTATTTTTATTTTAACAGATATCACAAAGATGAAGCAAAAAACCAAAAGAAATAGGCAAATGGAAAGCAAGATGCGATGAATCATTCATTCATGAAAAGAAAAAAAAATACAAGAGTAGTTGAATTGATCCACGGTTGATTCACCACTCTCTTCAGAATTGAAATTCGAAATCAGAATCAATTTAGAAAAATTAAAGAAATAAAATTATGGGTGGAGAGAAAAACCGTTGATGTTAGCAGTTGGCAGCAACTGTATCTTTTGTGGGCCAACACGACAAACTAGGGTTTGTCATATATATTCTTTGAAAGTAGTAGGGTTTATTATATGGTTTTGCTAACATGCACAAATAGAATGGTCTGAAGCATATGTAAGTGTCTTTTTTACCATTTGATCAACAAGTTACATCTAAATTGATCTAATGGCGCGATTTATTGCGGTGAGATTTATTGATTGAATTGTGGAAACTATAACTTATGCAACATTTGTCTCATTTGTGCATCAAATTTTTATTTAATTATATTAGGTTTGTCTGATAGGACTAAAAACTTTTTTTAATGAGATATAGTATGGCATTTTGAGCTAAAAAAACCATAGTCTTCTCTATTTAAAGAAAAAATCATAGTCTAACATTGGTTTGACATAACCTAGGTCGTAGGCTCATATCGATTGATCTGACTTATTCTCACATAAATAATTCCAATTTGTATCCATGATGTTATTATTAATGAAATTATTTGAGTTTACATGTTTTAAAAAATTACATAGGCTAAAATGTATTTTTTATCCTTTATCTTTTAATCAAGATTCCGTTTTGGTCATTTATCACATCAAAGATTCATTTTGGTCATTTATTTTTGCAAAGTTATACAAATTCTTCCTTTTGTTAAGTAGGAGCGTAGTTGATATTTAACAACAATATGTAGCGTCTGTGACACATGTTAAAATATTGATGATGTGACCGTAGTTCATTTTCAAAATTCCTAATTTAAGTTGGAATCATACTCTTGCCCCGCAATATATATCCATTAAATTTCTAGACAAATGACAAATAATTCATTAAATTCCCAAGTCAAATTCAATCATTCTTCATTAAAAATGTATTATTTGAACCCAGCTCAAGCTTTAATTCCATAGTTACATGGTACTATATTTTTCTAACTAGATTCAATACTCCATTTGTTGCACATTTCCACATGCAAAGAGGGTTTCAAGCATAATGAACTTGGTGTGAGTGATTATATAGGATTGAACAAGCTCTCCATTGAGCTATGTTTTGATGTGGAGTTAGGTTCAATTTTTATCAATTTGTATCACAACCAGGTTCAATCCTCGGGTGCCGCGAGTAAGCACGAAGAAAGAACCCTATAAAAAAGGAGTGAATGATGAACCGTGGGGACGCCGGATGATAAGGGGGAAAATTTGTTACCAATTTTCATGTGCAATGGGGGCTTTATGAATCCAACTTGGAGTTCCACATCGGGCATAATGAACCCATTATGAGGTAGGATTGAACAATTGTACCCTTTGAGCCATAGTTTTGAGGTGGAATTAGGTTCAATTTGTATCAAAGGAGGACTTCATGAACCCAACTTGGAGTCTCACACATTGTAATGAACCTGGTGTGAGGTCTTGTATAAGATGTAGAAATTATACCTTTGAATCATGGTTTTGAGGTGGATTTCTGTTTAATCTGTATCAATTGTCATCAGGGGTCAGGTTAGATTCTTGAGCGTGGACTGAATAATAAGAATCAACCAAAGATAAAATAATTAAATAACTGAAAAAAATATAATTCAAAGGAGAACGTGAAAATTAAATCAAAAAGGATTTCGAAATAGGGAATAAATATAGGTAAAATTATTGGATGAGTTACGTTAGGTGTATGGCTCTGTGGCTTGGCAACAAAGTGAGGTGAGGAGTATAGGTTGTGTGCAAAATTGGGATTCACTAACTATGTATGGATTTGATTTGGGTTTCAATGAATCTATTTTCATTTTCCCATAAATTTAATGTATGTTCAGATGAAAGAAGATTAAACAAACTCAAATTAGGGATTTTGGTGAAAAAGATAGTCACAAACAATGTTTTGTAAACACTCCATAATATTGTCAAGTGGTAGGTCAACTTCCATTTAACGGAAAGACAAATTTGTACAACATTGTAAAAGATAAAGGATCAAAATAAATCCTTTAAAAAATAAAGGACCAAAATGAATTGAGTAGGGGGAGAGGAGAAACTATCTAAATCACAAGGTTTGCAACAATCAACTGGTACAATAAGCAGCAATCATATTAATAACAAGAATCGGTTTGAAGAAACAAACAGCATCGTTGGCTTGCTTGCTAAATGTGATTATTGGCTTTATGATTTAAGACATTACGATTCACAGAGAATCCTATTCCAGCAATTTAACTATACCAGATCATAAATATAATATTAACAGAAGCGACCTAATAGCTCTCAAAAATAAAAGTAACCTAGTAACATACATAGGGTACATACAGTACATAGTATTGAATATGTTATCTCTCTAAGAACTTGCTTAGAAAAGTTTTTTGCAAATGGATTTCATCTTCCTCATTCTCCTCAGATTTGAGAGCACAACGGATAACAGAATTGACTTGTTTCCTTAAACTGGCATTGTCTACAAAAATATTTGCCAGCATTTTCCTTAATTCTTCATTAGTTGTCCCAGTATCATCTGTAGTTGTATATCCTTCCGCAGCATCCACAACATTTTCTACATCTTGTGCCAAGAGCTGTGCCTGATCCAATATATTTGCAGACATAAAAAACTGTGAGTAAAGGAGACACCATATAGAAGGCTAAGGGGCAGCAAGCGGTAAACATGGTACAACCCAGATGATAATTGCTACGTGAAATTTCAGAATCTTGTCATAGGAAAATTGGAGTGTGTCTGGTTTTTTAATGAAAACTCAAATTTGACAGGATTAATGAAACACGCAAATTATCATAGATTCATGCCGACAAAACAAAATTGAAACTAAGCCCTACATCAATTGTGTTACTCTGGAAAATCCGTCCTTTTGCATGGTTCTAGTGAAAACAGATGCCAATGAAAATAATAAATTGTTAAAGAATAGAGTGTAATATCCAAAATATGTAGAATAGGGGCCGTTATATATTGTAAAGACAGCTTGTAAATTTGCAGACATTTAAAGTGCCCCAAGAAAGTAAAGATTAAAACAAATTCTGACGCCAAGTGCCCTGAAAAATATTTTTCGCACAGAAGTTTCATACCTCTGCAAGCAAGAGACCAATCCGATTATCTGATGTTGCTAACAAATCCAAAGCATCAGATGGTGAAGTATCAACATTTAGTTTATCTTCCTCTTCGACAAGAAAATTTACACTGCACTCCTGAAGCCTCTTCTGAAGGATTGCACACTCATGCAACAACTTTGCATTAGCATCATGCGAAAGCTGTATTCTTTCCTTTTCCTTCTGAAGAGTTCTCTGAATAATTTACAGTGAAACAAACACATAAAGTTAATTGGATTTTCAAATCTTTAGGACGCCTAAAAACAGAAAATCTAAACCATTTTTTCCTTTAGTAGAAAGATCAAAGAATGTGAAGATATATCAATTTGTGTGAAAAAATACACGTAAATAAGATTCTAGAAATAATTAGTCAGATGGAACCAGTCAAATTACTTTCCTAATCTGGTTTAGAGAAATGTCTAAAATTATTAGTCCATAGTTGTAACATATAAGAACCAGAAAGGACCATACCTCCACATCTACTTTTTCCTCCATCAATTCGCTGAGCTGCTGCTTTAGTTCTAACTGAGAGCTTCTAAGGGATTTGACTTCCTTTATTAGCAACTTCATATCTGTCTTTGATTTCATCTCAAACTCATCATGATGTTTCTGCAAGTGCTTAAGTTGTTCTCTAGCTACATCTAGCTCTTGCTGCAACATTTGCTTCTCCTGAATAACGGATGCTTTTGTTGATTCCGCTAGCAACCTTTCATCCTAGATCATTATAATTTTTCACTTTAGGCCACCAAAATGTGAAAAGAGATGTTAATTGAACTTATTAAGCACAAACAGACCTCTTCCAACTTCAATTTCATTGCTGTCTCGAGGCACTTCCTCCGAAGTTCCTCCATATCCCACTGCATTTGTGTGAACCTTTCCTTTTCGGTTAAAACAGCCTGCTGCATGTTTTCTCTGCAGTTCAGTTGAGTTGTTTCAAGTTCAACTTCCAAATCTTTGACCTACAAGTAAAACATAATATTTGAAATCTTTGACCTACAAGTAAAACATAATATTTGAACATGTGAACATATAAATTCCAATAAGATTTCATTACTTCTTTTACTTTTCCATCATTGAGATTAAACTTATTTTGACATAATGAACATATCTGTGAACAGTTACTAGTAACATCTATAAAAAAATTAGAAGAAGCGAGTAACTATACTTTTATTAATGCACACCCTCCTCTCTTGCAAAAACAGGTACAATCAATTATTGGAAGGTAAAAGATATGCACAGAAACTCAATTCAGTGCTGAAAATGATAAGTTTCAGCACGCAAGAGGACTTGATGGTAATTATCTAATAACAATTGCAGAAAAACAATTTAATCAGTAACAATTTTATATTCATAATGCGGGGCATCCTTGAACAGATTCATCAGTTACCCTTTCCTCCTTGAAATTGAACATATGACAATATGTTGGTTTGTACAATCTCATATTTTTTACTAAATGCATATATTTACCTATAATACATATTTAGCCCTTAAAATGAAAATATTTTGAACATTACAGATTCATTTCTTAAACTTTCAGAACTAAATTTTTTCCTTATTTTCAAATGCAGAGAAAACAGGATAAGCCTTAATGTATAGCTGAATCCCGCATGTAATATGTGAACTTCTTGTATGGAAAAACAGCTAACAACAACCATTTTGAAACACCTAATATACCTACGGACAATATTTTAAATTCCCATTCTCTATATTCAAATAACAAAATTTTCAGCTGATCTACTCGTAACATGCATAATCCTCCAAAAGCCCGAGCTAGTTCTGTAAACAACATACTTATTCATGAACTTCAAATATAAGAACAGCAGAGCAACCTAAGAACTTCACAAGTTCGCACTATTCATTTGTTTACCATGAAAGTCTGATCCAAAATGAACCAACACCATGAAAGATATTGTGACCACTAAATGACAGTTTCATGATTTTATGTAAAGTCCTGCCACAGATGAGTATATTTGTATGATACATCATACAGACTACAGGGTTTTAACTTATTAAATGTGGCTTCCTGATGGTAATTTATTGAATGTGAACATCAGGTACATAATTAAATTTATGGCATTAATTTGATGTATAAAGAACTAAAAAAATCATATTTTGCCACGGAAAAACACCATACAGCTACTGCAGATTTAACTTAACTACATTTACTGAAACCAATAAAAGTTAGAGGCAAATGAAAATTAACAACTAACATTGGCCATTTAAAAAGAAAACATGAGAGAGAGAGAGAGAGAGAGAAAGGCAAATGAAAACTTGTATTTCAGAATTTAGAAATAACGAAAAATCTTAAACACATATTTGATACCTTTGTCACAAGATATTGTCTTGCAGCCATTTCTTGATTCAACCTTGCTACAAGATCTTCAACATCTGTTTTTGCCGTGGCTAGTCTCTGCTTCTGGGTATTAATAATTCTGTTCAACTTGTGTCGCTCATCCAATGGAAGAGTCAATAACAAATCTGAGTTTCCAGAGGATACACGGCTCCCAGGAAGGTCATGCGAAACATCCTGAAGCAGTGTTGACACAGCTGAACTCGATGTTAAGTCACTTCCAATGCTTTCTGTTGACGGTCTTTTGACATGAGCATTAGCTGGTGTGAAGTCAGCTCCATCTAGGCGAAGAGCTATAGCATCACCAGAATTCTCGGCAACCTTGTCTGTACTATTATCCTCATTAATAAAGTCTTGGCTGGATGCAGCATGATCAACACTTGTTTCAGTTGGATTATTTAAGTCATGCGACGATGTTAAATTGTCCCCAATATGATCAGAACTTTCAAATTTTTCATGCCTCGGTGTTCCCAGCTCAGAAACCTCAGAAGGGGTATCATCACCAGAAACAGATGCAGCAGATGAACCACGAGCTTTAACAAAACCATGTGAACCATCTTGGATCCTATGTGATGGTGTAGTACCACCAGAAGTCTGTTCATCTGAAATAGGCTGATTCGCATCGTGAAATGCTGAAAATAACAGAAACAGAAAGACATTAAA
>Ga0099826_10002892_pt1 | contig 11379 bp, 10 predicted proteins | sample Mtrugardesep15_FD_76830 | JGI IMG/M metagenome (GOLD analysis project Ga0099826, IMG submission 76830) | Root nodule microbial communities of legume samples collected from California, USA - M. trunc garden sep15 | ecosystem: Host-associated > Plants > Roots > Nodule | place: USA: California...
AGCCCATGTACTGATCCAATAACTATAAAGAGGGATAAAAGGAAAGTTGATTCTCTGTCTCTTGAAGAAGGAGAAGTTGCTGAAGGAGTGGATGTGAAAAGGCCCCTAAAAGGGTTCTCTCAAGTGTTTGACTCTGAAGGCTCAACCGTTAAGCAGCTGCATGGGACTGAGAGGGCTTTTCTTGAATTAATTCTTCCATGCATAGATCAAAGCTCCGATGAATCTCGTTATTCATTCGCAAGTGATCTGATCAATCAATTATGTTCTATTGAGAAACTAATAGCTGGAGTTACTCGTGGTCCAGGTAAGTCAGCAGTAAGTGCACCTGTGACTGAAGGTCTGACAAATAAAGTAAATACCCGCAAAACTATAAAAGGTGGCAGCCCTGGATTAGCCAGACGACCAACATCTTCAACAGATTCTTCTCCACCTTCTCCTGCAGCTCTACGAGCCTCATTGTCATTACGTATACAGTTAATCATGAGATTCCTTCCCATTCTTTGCACAGACAGGTAACTAAGACAAATTTTCTATTCAAATGGCCTGCTAGGCCATGTCGTAGTATTTTCTTCTTGTATTGGAGCATGTGTTGATGATGATAGTTCATTAATTTGTTTTTTAAATCAAAACTATTTCATGAATAAATTTTGGTGCTGGAAATCGACCGACTTCTGGGCACATTAGATAGACAGTTTAACTAGATGAAATTTTGCAGGGAGCCCTCTGTGCGGAAGATGAGAAACACACTTGCCTCTGTAATTCTTCGACTACTTGGTAGTCAAGTTGTGCTTGAGGATGCGAACATTTTGGTTAATGCCACACACTCTTCTCATTCAAAAAGGGATGTGGAGTCACCTTCCGATGCTGCTTGTGTTGCTTTTGTAGATTCCTCCGTTGAGGGCCTTTTTGATCAATTGTTGTTGATTTTGCATGGTTTGTTGAGTAGTAGTCCTCCATGCTGGCTTAAGTTGAAACCTGCTTCAAAGACAACTAATGAACCGACAAGAGAATTGTTGGAGACTTTACAGGTTTGATTTTCCATCCTTTGATATTTACTGTGATTGATCAAATTTAGCTACAAAGTTTGATCTTTCATTGAACATTTTATCATTGTTTGACATTTGATTCAACACTAATTGTTGTTAACACAGAAAACTGGTTGGTGCAAAGACTCGACCACTTTTTTCTATTTTTTTTTCAAGTATTGGGGGATTTTTGGGTTTCACATAAAATACTTAGTTCCCTTTTATTTTCTATTTAATTTTTTTGGGTGTTCTTCGTCATCTTAAAAGTTCTGTTACTAATAAGATTCTTAATTCAATCAGAGAATTTTTATTGTTTCACTATAGCAAATTTAACTAACAAATAAGTTGGGAAAGCTGTGATGAATGTTTCTTTTTTCTTTCTTTCTTTCTATCACTAAAACTTTGCAACTGCTGAACTTTTTTCCTTGCCATTTTTTCACGTCATTTCTGTTCAACCTATTTGGTAACCTCTGAATTTCAATTTTGTTATTATCTCTAGGGGTGGTGTTGATTAGATAGAAGCATGTAGGCTTCATTTGGCTTTTTCCTTCTGACTGTCTGTTGTGTAATGCAGAATCAGTTAGACTGCATGCAACTGCCAGACTCTATACGGTTGCGTATCCAAGCTGCAATGCCTGTACTCCCTCCATCTACGCGGTGCTCTTTCTCTTGCCAGCCACCATCTGTTCCGAATTCTTCTCTTGTATCTCTGCAACCCAACATTAAAAATTCTGGGTTTAACTCCGGCAGTTTGGCTACCCCTCAGAAGAGCCCAGTTCCACTATCAAGGACTGCAGCATCAGGGAAATCAAAACAACAGGACAATGATTTCGAAGTTGACCCTTGGACAATTTTAGAGGATGGTGCTGGATCTTGCCCTGCTGCAAGTAATGTTGGAAGTGGTGACTGTGTTAATATTCGTGCCGCCAGCTGGCTTAAAGGGGCTGTAAGAGTGAGACGGACAGACCTTACTTATGTTGGTCCTGTGGATGAGGATAGTTGATCAACAAGATTTTTGATTGGTTTTGGGAATATTGAAAGCATACCCCTCAGGTGTAATTGTTGTTTCATTATCTATTTTTGATGCATGATTAGCGAAAAAATGCTGCTATTTTGTGCTTGCCCTTGTGTTGAACTTGAAGGGAAGTTGACGGGACATCATTTTGAGAAACATGTGAAAGGGATGGGTTCTTTGGTGAAGAAAAGGGAAGGTGGTGTTGTCACTAGTCCCATCCTGTGTTGGTCCTGACCTAGTTAACTACTAACCTGTTAATCACCACCCTCTCTCAAACCGGACTTGTGCATTTCTTTACACAGTTCAGGGGTTTGCTGTATATATAGGATGTTTTGTTTCACTTTTCCAATTAATTTGAGTAAAATATCTCAAGTGATATATATACGTTTCTTTCTTATTCGTGTCTTAACATGTGGGGTGTATTTAGGAGTTCACATGCACACACGAGGGCACCTAACCGATTTTTCTTTTTGTAATATTCATTCACATTATCAAAATTTTCCATGCTTTCATATGGAGAATCTACATGAAAAGCAACATTCATTTGTTTACTTGCAAGTCCATAGAGCATCACAAATAATCATATCAGTTTAATTTAAATAGAGTGACACATCATAGGCTGTATTATATATTCATTCAATAATGGGTGCATTTGTTTAAGTTTTAAAAAAAATATAAAGATTTTGAGCTACAAAAATTTAGATTTTTTTTGGAGATTTAAAAAAAATCTGAATATATTTGTTTATCTACTACAAAAAACAATTCACCTTTTTTTAAAAGAAATATTAACTAGTTCGTGTGTTACCTCTTGTTTTTGAAGAAAAATAGATTTGGGGAACAAACAAATCCTAATAGCTTTTCATTTTAGAGCTGAATGGTTTTTTTTGATAAAATGTTTTTCTTAAAAATTCTGAACAAAAGCTTCAAATGACAAATGATTTTTTATTTTTTTCTGAAAAAAATCCCAAACAAACACACCCTATATTGGCCTTTTTAATGTAATGAGTGTAATTTGGAAGTAGTTTTCGTTGTTCATCAAAATGGAACATGAATAAAATTCATAGGAACATGTCAAATCAGAGGAAAAATTTAGCCTTGTTTGGAAAAAATTTCAAAAGGTGAATCTGATTTTTTTCAAAATCCTGTGTTTGTTCATATAGAGAAAAATGAGTTTTTAATTTTTCAAGTAATTAGATTTGGTTTTAACACCCAAAATCTAATCATTTTTTGATGCTGACAATCATACTGATGAACTTTTGTTGTGTTTCATTTTTTGAGCCTGTTATGCTCTATATTTCAACTGAATGTTGAATTTCTTCTATTCTTTATACTGTTGAGTGTTGACAAATAAGCTTCACACAGATAACAAGTGAATATCCTTTCACACACCATCTACCAACTGTCTACATTCTTCCAAATCTATGGTTTACAAAAGACTGTTAAATGGAAGAGAAACATTCTTGTGATGGAGTCGTATTTCTAGACTTCTCGATTCGCCATTGATTTATCTACATAAAGAACATCTTCAATCCAAGCAACAATGTTGAATGCCAAGCCTTCCAAAACTCTTGAATAGCTTTCTAGTACAGCTTTCCCAACATCCTGCAAAAGATGATTTTCATTCTTAGGATTGAACATTTATTTGGACAGATATATCTTAGTCTTGTGTTATTTTTCAATGCTTCACATAAGAATCTAAAGTTACCTTGTTGTATTGGATCTTGCATGTGTCCAAAGAAGTTTGCGAAAGTTCAGGATATCTTTGCTTGAGGCTAAACAACAAACCTTCAGCTCTATCAGCTAAAATGTAGTTTTTGTCCTTCCAATCTCTGTCATCCATAAGATCTTTTACTTCTTTCCATGATGACTTTGAATGGCTAAGACAAGCTTTACGTCTCCATGTGTACATCGATGATTCAACCCTGTCTGCTAGATCAAGTGCTTCATGTTCAGAGCTTAATTTGAGACAGTCAAGAAGGCGTTCGGGTGAGAACTTGTCCACAGTATACATATATTGGTAAATTGTGTCGCCTAGACTTCCTCGTCCACTCTGAAGAAATTAATGTTTGAAAAGAGCACAATAAGTACGATTAAATTTCAGACATTTTTGATAAAAATATGTGAATGAAATTGAATACATTATACTAGTAGCATGAAAACAGTTCTTCTCATGCATCAACTTTATATTAGTTTTAAATTTTTATAACTAATTAAAAGGGAATAAACATAAGATTAATGCATATCATCGAAGTTTCGTGCTACTAGTACCTTATATGGAATTATATCGTCGCGTTTTTTACAAGACTCAGCTGCTATTATTGGCTTCCATAAAAGGCTTATGAAATTTGATGATAAATTCCAAGACATTTGCCTTATAGGGTCACATTTAAAGGAATCATCAATCACTTGGCAATAGAATTTCAGCTGGAAAAAAAGAAATGCAAGACTTATTCTGAGATTTCAAAAGAAACTTTTAGATCAAGACTTTCTGAAAAAAGGAATGTTCTTCAACAATAGGGATCAATCAACAATGAAGGCTAACCTGTGGAAGATCATCTATATATGTTTCTGGAATATCTATGTCTGCAAGAATATTACTATTTATCGCCATTGCTGCTTTATGAATTTGATTCGCACAATCCCTTTTCTCTGTAAGGTGTTTCCTTGACTTCTCGGAGAGGCCACCGGGGAGAACACAAGGAACTGGCAGCCACCATTTCTCGTCTTTCCTTGGAGCAATCCTTCGAAATGAGGCTGCGCGTAAACGAGGCGAACTTGCTGATACGTTCTCCGCGTACCAGAATTCAGTATCCTCAAAAGAATCTAATATTTCCTGCAAACAACATTTTCATGTTTATTAGTCCCAAGAACTTGATGAAAAACTGAGTTCTTGCATGAAAGTAGCAAATTAGGTATTTCTTACTATAAGCATTGTGTCAAGCTTCTGCAATGCAGGGAGATTGATATAAATATCTGACCTTGGCCTGCTTTTCATCATCTGAAAGAGAACACCATATTAGAGATCACAAACAGGTTTCATCGAAGTTATAGTTATCATTTGGTTCCATGGTGAAGGAGACAATACAAACATAATAACGACTATTATACTAATATTTATCTAAAAAAGAATATCATTTGGCAAACAAAAATCACCTCCACAATTGTGCCATCTTCTAAATATTGTGCAGTTGGGGCGAATTCTTGTATGTAATCACACACAGATAGAAGAACCTTCATTTCTCTTTTCCACATGGTTTTCTTCTCAGGCTTCAGCGGCTCCAACTTTAAGCTTTGTCCGAATACTGTCGCTGCAGAATTTCCAAATACAAACATGTTCAATTACAAATAACTTGACAAACTTATAGCCTCTTTTTATTCAATTTTTTTATCATACTATGCTATGAAGACATGAAAGAATTACCATAGAGATTGGTAATGGCATTTGAGATTGTAACTGCTGTGCTAACACCTTTCCCTCCACCAGACATGTCTTCTCCTAGCAGAAGCTTTGCGAATTTTTCCTTCATCATTTCAAGCTCACCTAATGTCAGACAAAATTAAACTCATTATTGTCATCATAGAAGTGTGACTCGGGGTCACATTTTCAAATCCTAGAAACAGTCTCTCCGTTGTTAGGGATAAGACTAGGTACATCTAGTCGAACCTTCGTGCATTAGGTCGCCTTATTGTCTAGATAGAATTGTACATATTTAAGAGGAAAAGCTTACAATTAACTTTGCAAACCAAACTAAATTCTAAGATGAAAAATTGTTGTCAAGTAATTATTGCAAACAAACCTGAATCCAAGAGATCATTGTCATCAAGTTTGTCATCGATCGAATGCTTGCGTAGCTTCATTCCTAACCTAGAAAGACCAGGTTTAGCCTCTCTCCATCGAGAAGGTGAAGGTGAAGGCAAAGGTGAAGATTCACTGGCATAGCTGCTATCATCTACAGAATCTGAGAAGTTTGAGTGTGATGCATCTGAACTCGTCCAAACTCGGCAGTATCCGAAGGAATCACCACTCAATCTAGAAAAAGCAGGAGTGTCAGTGACTAAATGATGGTCCATTGAAGGTGATGGATGATACTCCACATCAGAATTTTCACCAAACTTGAATGATTTATCCATCTTAGTTCAAGAATATGTGATCAATGAATTTCCTCAAACACCTGCACATATAAAAACATGAAGGGTTGAGTTGAGTTACAAATCAGTATTTATGAACTCTAAATTTAAGCACTTTGTAAATTGTAATAATCACTTTGACACATACTATGATATAAATACAGCGTGACATGAAATTGAAACTAAGCTTGAACTATACAATTTTCATTTAAATCAAACTATACATATAGAAAAACAAAAGGCAAAAAAAGGAGATTGAAAAGAAAAAGCAAAAAATTTGAATGTTCTTGTCTTGTACAAAATAAAAAAGCAAAAGCTCTTAAAACAATGTTGCTTCTACTGAGACTCAATAATTCAATGAAAACGCAGTAAAGGGTTGTGAACTGTGAATGAAAAAAGCAATAATGGACAACTTTTTGAGGTTGAAATTGAAACTAACTGAACTTTAGAACTTCAAAACAAACGGTTGGTAAAAAAAAGCAGCAACGGTCCCAAACATTCTTTTTCTAATGTTACTTTCTTTTATGTGCTATATTTGAATTTGAAGTTTAAACATTAACTAGGGTAACTAGTTAACAACGTTTGAAACACTTCCCTCCTAACTTTACCTTCTTCAAGAATTTGCATGCAAAAGAAAGAAAGCAGTATTTGAACACAACCAAACAAAATAATGTGCCTTTTCATGCTGCTACATAACAATGTGTTAATCATATAGTAAGATTAAGTTGCAGAAATGGATAAATTATTGTGTAGATTCAAAGGCATGCAAAGGTGTGTGTGCATTAGTTGAAAATGAAGATGACATGTGAGAATTTTTCTTTCAGACTTGTGCATGTGGTTCTAATAATACTTATGTATATTAAATAAATTCTATCTAAATAATTGATTTTTTTTCTTTCTCATGCAAATTATTTATAAGAGTTTTTGTGCAAATTTGCACTTATTAACAAGTTAAAAATAGTAAATTTGTATTGGAAAGTGTGCATTTTCTATTAATTATATAACTTATTAATAAATGATTTTTTTTTTTAATAAAAAGTTACTATTTTAGTTCTTTTAACATTATTGCATATGTTCGACAAACTCTTATTAAAATTACGAATTTGAATTCTCTAAAGTGAGTAAAATGTAAGTCGACTTAGTGATGATATATCAACCGTTTTTACTTTTAACTAATTCATGATTTGTTACGATGTACCAATAATATATACTTTTGATTTTATTATTTAATGATTGATATTAACTACTCCCTCCGTCCCAAATTGTATGTCGTTTTAGGGAATAATATTTGTCCCAAATTATATGTTGCTTTACAATACCAATGCAACATTAATGTTACTTTTCCTATTATAACCTTAGTTCTTTCAATTCTTTCATTTATTTTTTCCATATTATTTATTAAGGACAATTTTGTAAAACAACTCATAATATCTCTTTTCCACAAAATATTAATTGCATTTTTTAATATGTGTGAAATGCCCAAAACGTCATACAATTTGAGACGGAAGGAGTACTTTACACTCGAACACTCTAATCTAAGTTGGTCAATTTAGAGGACCATAATTGTATACTATGAAAAATTAAAAACACATGTTTAAATAAAATAGTTTCACATTTTAAAATATTTGTATTTGAATTAACTAAGATAAAGTTAGAAATAATTAATATAAAATTCTGCAAAATAATTGCTCCAAAAAAAGAAGCAGCAAAACTAGGAATACTAGGTATGTGTTGTTTCCCTCTCAAAAAACGTTTTATTTTGTTTAATAGATGCTGGTGTATGTAGTTAAAGAATATTGTTAAAATGTGTGTGATTATAACTCAGTTGACAGAGATAATATATTGTTATATGCAGTTTATTCACTTTAAAATATGAATTCCAGCCACTAAATATGACAAAAAAGAACATTGTTTAAACGTTAAATTTTGAACTCAATTTTAAATGAAAAGGTATAGTTGAAAAGTTGTTATATCATAACATTTGTCATTTCAAAAATAATTTGTTACTTTATTCCAAAATTGTTATCTCATAACATTTCTCATTCCAAAAAAAAAAATAATGGTTTAGTTTTATTATTTGGAAATTTTTTATGACATCTAACTTAATTCCATTGACAAAAAAAAAATGCTATTTTACACATGCATGTTAAACACATTCTTCCACCACCATTTTAAACGTCTATATAATATATAGTTTAAGATTAATTAAGTTTAAAACTGAGATTTAGAATTAAGATCCAACTTGCCATTGTTTTCTCCTTCTTTGTTTAAATTTAACAAAACTGTTAGTCCAGTGGTATGAGTTGAAACACTGAAGAAATATTAATATATTAAGAGGTCAGGATTTGTTCTCTTTATTTAAATTTTTTTCTCCCTTCCTAACAAATTAACCATTAGCATTTGCCTATAAATATATAAAAATAAAACCGTTAAGCTGTTTGAATTGGAACGGTACACATGCTAAAAATATTAAAATTGATGCGAAAATATTAAGTAATTTGTAGATGATTAATCTTTATTGAAGTTTTTTTTCTTGAATGAGTTGAATTATGACTAATTATTATTTAGTATTTTCTCTCAAAAAAAAAAATATTACTTAGTATTTGTGCAGCATATCCTATTTGTTATATTGAAAATGAAAAATTCCCCAATGGTGCAAAAACGTGCAGTCCATTTCTCACGATATAGTCTGTCAGAACATTATTTGATTCACGAGTATTTGATGAACATCGTAAAGAATATATGGTAGTTGTATCTTAAATGCATGCATTTCAGGTGCATTTTGAAGTTTTGGTTTGTTTAATTGGCAAAGTTCTAGTTTGCAAATAGTTAGAAAGACAATAAGACATTACAAGAAACTCGTAATATACAAAGTAATAATTTTTTTAAATAAATTACGAGATTCAAATTTAAATTTAAAAAGTTACTACAATGACTTTAGATGATGTGGATATTATTCGTAGCTATTTTTTGTTACACTTCTTTTTTATTCAAACTCATTTCAAATAGAATAAATCCAATGTTAGCGTTATAGTATATCAGCTGTGCTTCAAAATCGTTCGATAGATACTTTTTGGAGGACATATATTTTTTTTTTTAGTTTTAACACCATAACTTTTGGAGGACATTTTTAGGCATAAAGATATATTATAGGGGCCTAAAAAGTACAACTCATAGTATACCTAGGGCCGTCCTAAAGGAACTACTAGGAAAGCAAGAACTTTAGGCCCCTAAATTCTTTAGGTCTTCAAATCTTTTTTGTTTTAAATATATTTTCGAAAGTCAAATTCTTATATTTTTGCGTTTACATGTGGTGGGTAGTTAAATGGAGAGTTGTATACCTGTAGTTTATGTTACAAGTTTGATCCCAAATATAACTATTTTATTGGTTATATGTATCTTAAATTCTTTTTTCTCTTCAAGTTTTTATTAATATGATGTTAGTCGTTGAAAATATATTATGACACTTCAAATTGTGAGTAGATTTAACAAGTTTGTCAATCTGAATTGAAGCACCATGTTATAGTATTTCTTTTGGATAATTTGACGAGTTAAGATAATACCCATAATTTGTTTGTGAAGAGTTCTTATTGAAGATAATCTTGAATTTTTTCTGTTGTTCACTCTTAGTTGGTTGGTATGATGATTCATCTCTTTGCTTGGCTATTCTTTGAGCTCTTTTGTTGATATTTTGGTTATCTCTCTTTTGGTTGTTTCTTCCTATTGGTTTCTTCTGTTTGATTGTTTCTTTGCCTATTGATTGTTGTGATTGCCCATCTCCCTATTCATTTCTTCTGTTTGATTAATCCTTTCCTTATTGGTTATTCTATTTGATTGATTCTCTCCCTATTGGTTTCTTATGTTTGATTGATCTTCCCCCTATTGATTCTCCTGTTTGATTGGTTCTTCTCTCTACGAGTTCTTCTATTTGGTTGCTTCTCTCTATATGTTATTTTGTTTGGCTTCTTCTCTTTTGTATTAATTCGATTTGGTTTTTCTCTCTGTTGGTTCCCTCTCTTTAACTACTATTTCTCTCTCTCTCTCTCTCTATGATTTTTTCTCTTTGGTTGTCGCTTATCTCTATGATGATTTTTCTCTTTGGTTGTCCCTCTTTATGATAGTTACTCACTTGGGATGCTCATCTTAGTTGTTTATGATATTAATTGGTTTGGTTTATTTTCAACATAAATTTTATAACAAGCTTAAAACTAAGTAAGTTTTTGCTTGAGTGATAGTATTAGAATATTATATGTTTTGAGTTTATATTATTAAGTATGTTTATTTTTTTTTTGACAAACTCTCGATATTTCCTGTTGTTGAATCACGAGTTTGAGGAGATGTGTTAGATAATAAGTTATTGAGCTTTCCTTAAAAAAAAGTTAATTGGCTCTTTAAAGGGATTTTTTTTTTTTTTTTAAGGTAGTAGTTGTCGATTAGCTTTTACTATATACTTGTTTGCAATCTTTATTTTGATAAATTATGTCCTTGATATTATTGAAACCCTAACAATCGTTGTTATTATATCCGATTCTCTATATTAACACTTGGTTCTTATATAAGGTAGGAATGAGTACATTGTGTTTTCTATTGATCTATATAAGAATTAAAAAAGCTTTTGTGTGTTTTGTTTCATTATATATCTATCCTTTATAAATGGAACGAACCGAATCCTCTGCTATGATGGGAAACGATTCTTGTTATGATTCAAAATATCATATGAAAAAATACTCTTGACATAACATAATTGGTTGAGGCAAATGGAATAAAAAATGATTCAAAAATACTCTTGACATAACATAATTGGTTGAGGCAAATGGTTGAGTACATTGTCATCTTGTTACGATTCTAGTAATCTTAAAATTGTTTTCAAAGACAGTGGTACGTTGTCTTAGTTATAAAAAACTAGCATATCCTTTATAAATTTATCTCTATCTGAAAAGTTATGGTTTGTTCTTTATTCGACACAATAGAAAACTAGCAAGAACACATAGGTTTGCATAGTCCAAAATGGAATAAAAAATGGTGTGGATATAACTATCTTAACAACCATACAATACCTGTCACAATTCTAGCTATGATTTTAATATTACAAAATAGAGTAAATTACACTCCCCTCCCCTCAAAGATGCATGAATTACACTCCCCTCCCCTCTTAAGTTAAAATATACACTCCCCTCCCCTCTTATTCAAAACATATTAGAATAAATTTCA
>Ga0099826_10002893_pt1 | contig 11379 bp, 4 predicted proteins | sample Mtrugardesep15_FD_76830 | JGI IMG/M metagenome (GOLD analysis project Ga0099826, IMG submission 76830) | Root nodule microbial communities of legume samples collected from California, USA - M. trunc garden sep15 | ecosystem: Host-associated > Plants > Roots > Nodule | place: USA: California...
AATGGTGGTTAAGGTTGAAGATTGGCTTGAGAGATTGGTTGAAGAAAAGGGAGAGGACCTATACAGAATGAAAGGTGTCTTGGCAGTGGATGGTTCCGAACAACGATATGTGTTTCAGGTTCTCTTCTACAACATTGTCATTCTTTCATTCTATTGCCTATTTGCAATTTCAAACCTTTTGAATTCGAATTTGCTCACGTTATTACCCTATTTCCGTATTACTACTTTCAGGGGGTGCATTCGATGTTGGATGGCAGCCCAGGAAAAACATGGCAACCCAACGAAAAGAGGATAAACAAGCTTGTGTTCATTGGAAGGAATTTGGATGAAACTGCCCTCAGGAAAGGCTTCAAAGGCTGTTTAGTCTAGTATTTAAAATGCAGGGAGTTTCTTTTCCCACCCCCAGTCACTGCTGAAGTATACTTCAGAAGAAAACAGATTTTTTGCCCTTTCGAATTATACTTCTGGCACCTGTGTTTTTAGAAAACATGAGGGGAAGAAACTCACTAAAATGTGTATTCTCAAATTTTCAGGTAAGCATACTGTAGCACAATCCGGAAATGTGGTTGTTACTAGATTGAACTCACTTGTTATGTAGTATTAATATTATCATCATTCCATGCTTAGGTCGTGCATAGCAAAAGTAATTTAAATCAGTATACTAGATGTCAGAACGGAATTGTTGTTATAGTGTGTTAAATGTGTATAGTTACCAGTTATTGATATGTTTGATAGTGTGATAGTAGAAAATAAAAAGGGTCATGTTAACTTGTTATATGTTAAGAAGACAAAAGAAAATAAGTGATTAGTGTCATGTTGAAAGAAAAAAAAAATCAATTTTTAAAATTTTAAGGTGTTTTCACAAGATAAAATTTGTTTTTTTTAAACCTTTTAACAAATATCCTAACAAGAAAATAAGTGATATGTTGAATGCACATCACATAAATAATATGATGTTCGGTCAGGAGTTAAGACCATGGATAAATAACATCACATAAACTTTGAAATTTTAAATTATATTCCAAATTATAACTGCAGTTCTGCAATTTTGAGAAAAATTGAAAACAAAAAAACATTACATTGACATTTAATATCTGAAATACCCAGTTTATTCCCAATTGAACTAAAAGCACAAAATCTCCTAAAATGTAAGGTAATTTTAACCAACAAACATGTATGTGCTTGAACCACTACCTCACGTGGACGTATTTCATTTTTACACATAAATTTTTAGGTACTCATCCATGCGTGTGTAATTCACCTCAGGGTAAAGCTTGGATGCTTCTTCTCCATCTTCCCCTATTTCAAAGTTTGTCAAACAACCCTCGTAGAAAATATGATAGAAGTGTCCAATTGCTACTTGAAGTTTATATTCCAATCCTGCAAATCAATTTCACATAAACTATAAATCACTCACACTAACTACTTATGACAATAACGTTACTTTCCTAATACATATAAAGTGCATAACTTTGTCTATACAAATACAATTAAGACAATTAATTCACTGAATGTGTTACCTTTCAATGTTGTAAGGAAGCCCTCAGGAGGAATGTATGTCTTCTCCAGCTCCTTTCCAATAAGTTTCTCCCAAATTCCAATAAGCTCTCCTTGGGAGAGAATGTTTTCTTGTGGTCTAAGGTATAATGTTTTGTTTAAGGTTCGAGGATCATCTATTGTCTTGATTGTATATGTTGCAACATCGTATTCATCAAGAAAAATAGCTGCAATCAAATATACACGTTCAAGAATATATCATTATTGATGTAAAATAAAAATGTATTTACTTAACCAAATTCGAATACGAACATTTTTTGTACAAGTTTGTTGAACTTATAAAGGTACCTTTAAGTTTGCCATCTCCAAAGAGATGAACCTTGTCCCTTGGAGGCACAAAAGAACCCATCTGAGAGAGGCTTCCAGCAAAGTATCCAGCAAAGAGGTTAGCAGAGATGTAAGTGAAAGGAATGTTAGCTTCTTCTATTGCTTTCCTTACAGCCATTTTGTCATCAAATGTTACCCTTCCTGGCTCCAATGCATGTCCCATTCTTGCTGGGTCTAGGCCAAATTCCGAAGGCAAGAAACGCTAGCGTAGAAACAAAGCAAATGAGTTTTATGATATTATTTTAGTATCCATGTATATAATTATGTCAAATTGGAAAAAGAGGAAGGTAACCAATCATGTAACGGTATTCCCATATTAAGAACTTCCTTCTATGACAAAATATTCAGTGTGAAGCATAACCAACTACAAGTAATTACGCAGTTCACAAACAAAAGCAAATTATTGCTTTTGAAAAGAATTGCTGACATGAGCACTCTTAAAATTTGGGGTGGAGCATAACTGATGTATGTCTCAAACTTATAACTAGTTTTGTAGGTCATATTTGATCTAATGTGAATTTCCCTTGCGTTTAGGACTAGAATTTTGAGTTAACCCAACTAGTCGGATAGTAGGGTGGTCTAACAAAGTAAGACAAACTCTAATACCGTCTTAAAATGTTAGTTTGGTTTAACTCAACATTACAAAAATGGCTTGGAAGATGTTCGATGTCTTTCACTTATAAACATTTTTTCAAGTCTCATATCGTAAATTTGTAATCTCATCAATTACATCACATAACTATGAATGACATTGTTTGTTGCAAAATTAATTAATGACAATATAGTTCAGGATCTTGCTAATTGATTAGCATTTTCCTTTCTCAAGAATTATATAGGTTAAAGATCAATTTCGACAATAACAAATTTTTCATGATTACACAACATAAACAATACAAATTTTTAATGAGATTAAAAGATTAAGAAATTAAGATAGAAAAAATTCCATGAAATTACCTTAATATTACCAGCTTCTTTGATGGCATCAACAAGTTTAAGTTGCAAGCCAATACTATGACTCCTAATATGAACACCAGATATAGCACTGATGACAACATCAACCTTCTTGATAGCATCAACAAGGCTCTTATGATCTGAAAAAGATGCCTCAACAATATGAGCACCTTGTTTCTTGAATGATAGAAGCCTTTGAAGCTTCTCAATTTGAAGTCCCAACTCTGGCCTTTGAATCACATATGTTTCATGTCCTTGTTCTAAACTTGCCTTCACTATTCTTCTTCCTATGTATCCTGTTCCTCCCACTACTAGAACCTTGCTCTTTCCCATCTTCTCTCCTTTTCTTCTTTGTGCTTCAAATGTTTTGTTTTGGACTGGCCTTTTATTTATTTGAGAACTTGATTAGTTGCCACTCTTAATTAGCTTAATTAAATAATGTATAATAATAATAATAATAATATAGTATAAGAAAGAAATAAGTGGTTGGTGTGCACGAATAGTAAGTAGAGTATTATTAAGATGTTTTTATATGGATTATTATTATTATTATTTTAAGGGGGTGGGGGTAGCTGGGTAGGTGGAGATGTCAAAATGAATTTGGTCTCTTAGTACGGCGTTTCATTCTACCTTAGTTGACTGAGTGAGGTAGCCAATTTTGAACTGAAAAAACAACTAAGCTTTTCTCTATATTATATCGGCATAATATAGAAATTAAACTTTTAATATTATACTATAGTTATAACTCATTATACTGATATGAATAATATTGACTCATGATTTATATATCAACAATTTAAACATTTTGCCTAAAAACAATTTAAATATTTATTATGAAAAAAAAATTGTAGTTATTATTTTACCTTCTCATAAAAAGTGTCACATTTGCACTTTTTGTTGGTCTCAACAAAAATTGTTAGTTTAAATATCAACTCAATATTTCTCATTTTCTTTTCTATTAATATATCATTATTTACTTAAGGATATTTAAGAAAAGGGCTCAAGTTCAATCTTCGAAAACTAACAATTTATATATTTTTTATCAAAAAAAAAAAATAGCGGTGAAAATCTGACATTTAATACTCCATATGTCTCATAATAGTCGTCACTTTTGTATTTCTTCTTTATCTCAAAATAATTTTCATATCAATACAATATTATTTTTTCTTTCAATAATATACGATTATTTATTGAATTTCACACATCTTTATTACTTTACTAACCAGGGGCAAAGCCATGCACAACTATGGGGTAGCTTTGACTACCTAGTTTGTTTTTGTTTTATTCCATAAATAAGGATAGTTTGTATTTAGCTACTACAAGTATGATAAAATTAGCTACTTCAAATAAATTTATTTGTCATAAATTAGTAAAATCGATAATGTGTAAAGTTTATCATTTGTTTGATAGATTTATTTTCTTATTTTAACACTTTTGATCTCTTTAGCTACAAAATATTGCAAATAAATTAACTGATATGTTAAAAAAGACATTGCTAAAATTTTAATATAATAAAAAGTCAATTATAGATGAATTTGACCATTTATTGAACAATTGTAGTTGGCTCTAATTTTTTATAGAGAGAAACTCCACCTTCTCTCTATGTTGATGGGTGATTTTAGGTCATTTTTTTTATAACTAGAATTACCCTTCTGCATCTTTTTTTCCCTTTCTTTCATTCTAAATAAGTGATTTTCACATATATTAAGTTTTTTCTTTTGTATTTTATGGTGATTTCATCGTCTGAGTGTGGCGTTGTGTTGCTTGTTGTCTTGTGCATCATTGTTTGATTTCGCGTCTTATTGCGGTGTTTGTTTGATTCATATTGGAAGATCAACTTCAGTCAGTTACATATTCAATCAATGATTTGAGCGTCCATGTTAATCATGAATATTCTGGTGATTTAGATTTTATCATATTGTTTGTAGGCGTTAAATCGTTGTATACTATTAACTTGGATGATGTGAGTTTGTTCGCAAATTCACCCTTTACGTTTTTTAGCGATGTTGATCTTGTTATTGTATCTGATGTACTCTATCAATTTGATTGAATGAATATCATTTTGCTTTTGTCAAGAAAAATTATATAGTTGTTGTCAATTTTTATTTTCTTAGTGTTGCTTTAATTTATGTTTTAGGTTTAAATGCACTTTTACTTCCCTTAATTTTTTTTTAATGAAGTTTTGGTCCTCCTATTTTAAAAACCGGTCTTTCGGTCTCCATAATTAATTTTTTTTTCTTCAAAATTTTGGTCCCCATCTCATTTTTGAGTCACTTTTTTTTGAAGTGGCATATTCATTTATGATGTTGCAGCGCTTCTTCAACAAATTTTTGCTGACAAATATATTCAGTATTGCCTAATAAGCGTTGCTACGTCATAAATGAACATGTCACATCATAATGATACGACAGTGAGATACGGGATCAAATTAAAAATAAAAGTAAAATAAAGGGATTAAAACTTCATATTTTTTAAGATAGGGCATCAAATGTGCATTTAAACATTTTTTAATATATTAATATTTTTTTGAGGAATTTAATATATTAATATTAAAAAATATTTTATTTTAACTTTTTATGTTTGACCGCTCGTAAATATTAATACTAATTTTATCATTAAAATTAATCCGATTATTTTCTTAAAAATTGCACATAATGCGACAATTAACTTGAGACAAAGAATTTGTACAAAAAAAAACTTGAGACAAAGAATTATATGAGAAAGAAATAGTGATTTATTACTTTATACACATGCATGGTTCTCTCTTAAGTCACAATCCCTCAAGCACAATCGATTCGTCAATGTCCCAAATAAATTATGTGCAAAAAAAATAGAAATTAACTTTATCAATTTGACTTTATCATGTTATAGATGTTTACACTATATTCGCTGATGAATATAATAATATTAATTATAATATTCCACTCATAATATGGAAGAGTAAATTTAGAAGAGTGAATAATTGATTCTCTTTTTTCATTCTCTTTACTCATCAGCATGAGTTACACATAGCTCGAAAGAGTGTCTAAGTAGCTTGCGCGCGGAGGATATTCGCTTAAAAAAGATCAGGTTGTTTTGAATTGGAGAATCATGCATACACAGCTTGTCTACCTTTTGCAAGTGCTTTTCAGCCTCTTTGGTCCATGGCAAAAGTTGCCACTTGCCCTGATCTTCGCCTGAACTTGGTTGAAAGATTGTAGGCCGTAACCCATCTCCGTTGTGCCACTGTTACCCCACTGCCAGCGTCACTCTGTCATCGCCCTTTTGCCACGGCTTCAACCACCACTCCAGAGCTAGTGATAGAACAATTTATATATGTGAAGAATATTCATAGGATGAGAGGGCCAAAGATCATACTCATAAGAGAGGTAGAGAGCACACATAGCTATGTTAAAAACTCATTAGAAAGCATATTGAACGGTAAAAGATCATAAATTGAACAGTGAACACATACGGCAAAAATTCCAAAATTGTTATGGAAAAGGTACAGACTACATTGTCTTGGTGACTCGGTGCCATGGCAAGCAGCACACCAAATTTTTTCTTTGCTGGCACAGCAAAACATATTCCCTGCGAAACAAGATAATTGTAAAATGGTGAAATATCCTTTTCATACTTCATTTTTTCTCATTATTTCGTTGCAAAAGAAATTTGTATTTTTTTGTATATTAATATGATATAATATAATATAATCTTATCTATGTTTTTGAGTTGCTTTGTTGCTGCCAAATTTTTTATTTTACTTTGATGTTTTGTTTGTAAATGGAATAATTTAGCTATCATGTTATATTGTATAAAAAAAACTCACTTTTTTTAGGCTATTATTTTTTCCCACCCTATGATTTTCTCACTCGCGGGTGGGAAAAGTAATAGTCCTTTTTTTATTGACATACTCGTATCTTATTTTTTGTTTAAACCGTTGAATCTTGTTGTAACGGCACATATGTATCAAAGCATACTCCCACCTCTATTATGGTCGGGAACAGCAATGCGGCGACAGCAGTTGATGGTGCAGAAAGCATCGCAGCGACAGGGCGGAGCATCCGCGGTAAAGCTCTGCATGGCAACAAGGATACTATGTGTTCCCTATGGAGCTTTGCTTTAAGAAACAGTGAGATCCACACGGCATATTTTTGACCTTTTGATAAATCTGACGAATCAGACACAAAGAAAGTTACCTTGCCTATCCCGCAATAAAGTTTGATGATTTGTTTCCCCGAATGGTTGAGCAGATTAATCAATTAAAAAGAGAGTTTTCTTTCTATTCTAGTTTCTTCATCCAGACTAATCATGCCATAAATATCTATATATACTACTATTACAATAAGTTATCTAATCAACATTATTCGTTTCTTTTTCTTTAGATACCTTCCATTGCTATTCCCACTACATATGGTGCGTGATTATTCATATATGTAACTTGAGAAACAAGTCTCAACTTTTTTGCTCATGTAGGTTTCTTAGTTCATTTTTTAAGGCGGATTCTTCGGAATTCTGATGGCTGTTTTGCTTTGATTTATCTGATTCTGACCATTCATTTTTACAAATTTTTAAGATGTTTCAATAACTCTAATTGTAAAAAGAAAGCTTCTCATGATATAGTATGTAGCACCGGAATTTAAATTGAAGGCATGTTGAGTGTAAGACACATGTTGGATGGCTTCTGACACCGACACATATGGTTACATTTAAATTTCAATCATTTCTATTTTTTTTAAAATTATTACCTATGTCTTTACGGGTCAGTATCAGTATTACTGTCATTTTTGGTGTTTGTACCGGTGATTCTTAGATATAAACTATAGCAAGAAGATGAAATCCCATTTTTCTTGCAGTAGATATGGCATCTGTATAGCATACATCAGTTGCTTGAATTCTGATTGCAACATCCAAAAAGTTATATTTCAAAGATGAAAACAGCCTATGCTTTTAGCCAAAACAGGATTAGCTATAGTTTGTGGAAATTTTTTAGTTGCTATGATCGCTAAAGAATCATTCAAGAATCCAGTTGATTAAGTGCATGTTTGTTTTTGCAGTGGCATGAAATGTGAATATAATGTTGGAGTAAGCAAGTGCTGTATTATTATTAGTGGGTAAATAAATATGAAAATGAATATGTATACAAATGATCATACAAATAATAATATAGTTTGAAAAGATTTTAGACTTTAGTATTTTAGAAAGGGAAAATATGTACTAACAATTATACATATTTGATCCCTACAAAAAAAATTATACATTGTTTACTCAACATCATTGTAAAACTATTTTACACTATTGTTGATGTCTTATTTTCTCATACCATGTAAATATAGTAGAGTACATAATATAGTTTTTTTTTTTTTTTTCTATCTTGATTCCCTTAGAAGTGTAAGACTATAAACAATGGAGCACCCCACTTTAAATGTTTAAATGAGTCATCTTTGTCCACATCACTCATTTTACAATAATACTTAATAAACATCATTTTTCTTCAACCCAGCACCACAAAGGAAATTATTAAACAGGTCCCACAAATAATTCTATACCATTACATTTCAACCAAATTTTATTTATTTCATTATGATTTATTAAATAGGGTGAAGAGAGAGAGGGTGCTTCCATAGACACCTTTCTCCATAAGCACCCAAATATTATACTACACAATGGGGGTGCCTATTTAGTATGGTGATAAATAGGTGAAGTACCCACCATTGTGGATGGCCTACGGGACTAAACTACTTTCGGTCGGTGAGTCTACCACTCCTTGGTTTCCTCCATCGAGTGTTATCGTACCTGTTGTCCGTATTCTGACCATCATGTTTTAGATTTTAGAAGCCGAAGAGTGTTTTATTGATTCGATTTCTAGAATCTCAACGAGGGAAAAGAAAAATAACAAGGGCACATAAGATAGATGGGAAAAATTTCACAAAAAAGTAACTTTGAAAAAATTAATACACTTTTTTTTGATAAAAGATTTAAATTGTAATCCACCCGTAACTTTATCCAACCCACATGTAACTCGTCCAAATCGCCCACTTCAATGGATGGTTGTAGGCCATTATACACATATAATTTGTTTGAGTCCGCACGAATTAAGCGTCCAACCCTAACTATGAAGTACTTTTTATCTTTTATATATTTTTTTTTAAGAAGTTGAATTAGTCCATCGAAATTAGCACCAAAGAGAATGGAACATAAGACATTTTAACAGGAGCATACTCTAAGATCCCAATCTAACACCACTAACCAACACAGGTGAATTTTTTTCATCTTTATATTTAAAACAAGGGTTAATAGTGTTTTACCCCCAGTAATATAAGTCATTTCCGGTTTTCCCCTTGTAAAATTTTCTTTTTGAATTTCGTCCTTGTAATTTGAAGTTTTTTGGTTTTGGATCTTCATGGATTTTGACTGTACAAAATTGATGATATGACAGGGGGTAAACCGAAATTTGATCAAATTAACAGGGGGCTAAACTGAAATTTGCTCAAATTACAGGGGATAAACCGAAATTTCCACAAATTACAGGGGGTGGAATTTTTCAAGAAGGTCCAAAACCAAAAAATATTTAAATTACAAGGATGAAATTCCAAAAAAAATATTTTACAGGGGCAAAAATTGAAAATGACCTATATTACAGGGGTAAAACACTATTAACCTTAAAACAAAACAAAATGATATTTTAGAGCTTTTTTAAGGATATTTTAGGGCTATTTGTTACGAATGATTTATACATGAAAGAGAAGATTGCATGAAATTAACCAATTCACAACCTCTCTTCCTAAACAAATTGTCATCAACAACACTGAAGCTGTTATGAATTGGTGAATGCTTGAGCAGAAAAAGAGTTGAATTTGAAAGGGTTCTTTTTCTATTCTACATTCTGCATCCAAATTCATCATACAGTAAGTAAAACAATACCTATATTTATCTTTCTTTAGATACCCATTATTATTCTCACTATAAAGTACCGAATTAACTTCTTTGCTTACGTAGGTCTCTGTATTACAAATTTTGACTTGTATACTTTGTTAATTGATCCTAAATATCACTATTTTTTCAAGGAGATTTCTGGATGCAGAATTGATTTAGGATTGTTTGATTAGTTTCCCTGGAAAAATCAAGGGCTATGTAGGAAATAACTTTGAATTGAAGTGGTGTCTCACACGTGTCAGATGGTACCCGACAATGACACGAGTGGTTACATTCAATCACAATCACTTATACTGTTTTGAATGAGTGTCCGGTGTCTACTTACGCGTTAATGTCAGTGTTTGTATTAGTGCTTCGTAGATATAAATCATAGCAAAAAGATGAAGATATAGCTGCCAAAGTAACTCTAATTTTGATATGGAACCTATAAAGCATACATCACTTGTTTTAATTCTGATTCCAACATGTTATAACAAGATACTGGCCTTTTTATACCAAAAGTATTTTAATTGCATGTTTGTTCTCTTGGTCGCATGAATTTAGCCGTGCAGTGAGTTTGAAGCTTGAATTTGCAGTGTAAACGACATTGGAACGCGAGATTTACAAACTGGACGGAGAACCAAACAAATACTAATTAAGTGAACTTGAAAGATTTACTTAGAGAGTGGTAAAAGTGTAAATCAGAAAGATGGGATCTTTCATAGGTCATATTTTGCCAGGAACATTATTTCTTCTAGTTGGACTATGGCATATATGGTGCTCTGTGGTGAGATATGTATCAAGTCCTAAGACATTCCAAGTTCGAGCTTGGAACCCTGTACCGGGATTTGAAGGAAGGCTCAAGTACTTGGAACTCTATGTTATTTCAATTGGTGCTTTCATTGACTTGTGCGTTGAGCTTTTAGTTGCAACACAACTCAAGTTTTTTGTTGGCGGAGTCTTGAATTCCACTTACTTGAATAACTTTGAGCACTCAGGAATGCTTCTGATGTTTTTGATCTTCGGCGTTGTTTCTCTGCTCTCCGAAAAGACAAGGTTAGGTGTTGTTGTTATGTTCCTGGTCCTTAAACACAACCTGCCACTAATGTTGTTATTCTACATGTTATTTGGGGAAAATAGTTGCTATGGAAAATTGTGAAGATATTTGATAACTATGTTTTTTTTTCTTCCTGAGTTTATATTGTTTATTGTCTTCAAGGAGATGGTAATTGCTTATAAGTGGAGTGTATAAATTCTTGGGTTCAAACAGATATGTGATTTAAGATACACACACTTAGGCTTTCAATCTAATACCTTTGTTCACCACTCTCATGAGGAAAGTCATGGATACTCCTCATTTTGTGCAATTTCCACATACCAATGCTTTACTAAGTTTTATTGGCGAGTGTTTTAGTTTGAGTAAACACAAGGTGACTTTTTGTATTACCAATCAAAAATGGAAAAAAAATTGTCAAACCAAACAAGCAGCATTCCTTTCCTTCTTTTCCATTTTCACATTCTCAATCATTCTAAAATCTAAATAACATATTTATTTGTCAGCCAATGTTTATGATTATCATTAGTTATGAAACCTAATTTAAACACATGCATTATGTAATGGCTAAGTAATTACTGTCAAAATAACTGAGT
>Ga0099826_10002894_pt1 | contig 11376 bp, 5 predicted proteins | sample Mtrugardesep15_FD_76830 | JGI IMG/M metagenome (GOLD analysis project Ga0099826, IMG submission 76830) | Root nodule microbial communities of legume samples collected from California, USA - M. trunc garden sep15 | ecosystem: Host-associated > Plants > Roots > Nodule | place: USA: California...
CTTATATAGGAAACCTATTTTTATGGTCTTAAAATAGTAAAATAAGTACAAGCATATAACTTAAAAGTTTTTTTAAAGGAAGTATATAATTAACATGAACCTTGTGCAATAGATTTTATTCAATTAACATACATACATACATACACTATTACAAATAAAATCTGACCTATTTATTCAATTAATCAAAGTCCTCCACCATCATACATTAGGCATGTAGTTGTGAGATTTTATTCAAATTTATAGTGCTTATCCACACCAACAGAAACATCCCAAGTACAACTCATCCCTTTTGGGAAAACAACCAAATCACCAGCAGAAATTTCAACTGCCTCATTAGCCCCACTAGGAGTGACCTTCACTTTTCCTTCCAAAAGATAGCATGTCTCTGTGGCATCATATGTCCATGGGAAATTACTTGGAGGGCAACCCCATCTGGTTTTATTTACATTAAATGTGTGTACATAGTCAGAAACAGATTCATATAAAAAAATGAAAAAACAAAGACATTTGAAGAATGAAAATATATAAACATCAAACAACTTACAAGTATAGAGCCAATCATACACAACGTCAAATATTTTTTATGTCGTTAATCAATCATAACAGTCAAATCATAAAAATAAAATATTTAAATTTTCTCCTAACTACTTTTAAAGTCATATATATGGTTCATTGTAATTAGTTGACGGTGTCAATGTTTTGACACTTACCGTGTGTGTTAACTAGCCTAGGCACATAGCATGAATCATAAATTAAAAAAAATTACTTTTTTGATTAAAATAAAAATCATAATCTAACCACCATGAGAAAAAATGTGAGAAAAAAGTTTCATTAGAATAATAAACATCATGAGGTAAAAAGTAACAAGATAATGAAGAAATGTGGTATTTACTTGGGCCACTGTCTAACACCAAGTTGAGTGAGCTTGGACTCAGGAGGATTGCTCTCAATCTTGATGCCAAGTTTTTCTGTGACAGCTGCTCTTACAACTCTTCTCTTTGTTGAAGACAAAGTAACACTTACCTTGGTAGCAGTCAAATATTTGGTTTGTGAGGAAAATAGAGTTCCTACACATGATGATGCCATTGTAAATTGCAACAGAATGAATAATTTGTTAAACTTGGATTTGGTGTTAGAAATAGAATCATGACAAGTGATATGTTAAGTTTATCTTTTCTTTTGGTTCACTCATTTCTCATCTTTTGTCCTTTCTAGAGTCTAGACAAATTAATCAAAGCAAACAAATTAAAGAATGTTTTAGGGGAAGGAAGTAAATAAAAGGGTTCAAAATTGTTGATGCATGTCTAAAAAGGATTAAATTTGTTGATGTATATCAAAAAATTAAATGATATGGTAAGGGTTCAATATCAACTTAATCAGAGGTTTTGGATTCAAATTCATCTATGAAAATACAACGGTCTTAAATCTCTTGAGGTAAAGTTTTGTCACACATTATCGTCCTATCTACTCTACTCGAAAAATTAGTCTTTAGAGTTGGTCACAAAAGATACTCAATTAAAAAAATCATATATTCTGAATGATGTTGAGATGGAAAAAAAAAACTCTTACGTCCATAGTCGAAAATGTTGTAAATGAAGATGATCCATTATATTACAGATACAATGACGCTGCCAATTGAACTACATTCATTCGCCTTAACTCAAATAAATAAATACCTTAAACTTTGTCTACATCAGACTTGTATAACTTGGTAGTTAACTCCGCCAAAACAAAAGGAACATGTTAACATAAACTACTTGTCAAAAAGAAAAGGTTAACATGAACTTATTATTAAATTGATTTTTGTCCGACATAAAAATTATTGAGCTAGAAGAAAGTATGCAGTAGCTTTAGTATTCTGTATTTAACCAAACTTTATATTATACTCATGTAGCTGATTGACAATAATGAAGCATTATGCCGGCTTATGGCAGACCTTGCTCTAACCTAAATAAAAGGTATAGAAACAATTTAATTTCATGCATTAACACCCCCTTACAATTGTTTTATAAACTGAATCATGAACTAGTTTAGGGTGTTTGTATGCATATTCAACTTCAATATGTAATGCTAAACTGATGTGGCTACTGACAGAAACATAAGCTCAATCCAAAATGTAATGCATTAATTTTCCATGAAGCCATATAATTCAAATGAACACAGTAAGCCCTTTTACAAATATGGATCATTTATGAACTAAGTAGTATTTAGGCACTGGAACTACCAAATGGCATAGGAAGAATGCCTTGTTGATTGGTGAAAACATTGTCAGGATCAATCAAAGTCTTGGCCCTAACAAGTCTATCATAGTTACTCAAGAAGTACTTTTCACCCCAAACCCTTGCTTTTACCAAATCATCATCAAAACTAATTAGCTCCATCACTCCAAGGTCAAAATCCATGTAATTAATATATGCAGCCCTTGGACCATACGAAACAAAAGGAGTCATGGAAGAATAGAATCCTCTTATCCAATCAATATAATCACTACTTTTGTCATTGTCTACTTCTTTCCAATAGATCAAGTACTGAATTGTAAAAATATTTCCTTTTCTGTGGGGAAAAGCAATTGATTCACTGCTTATATTATGCATCATCCCACCATAAGGGTCCAAAATAACAAACCCTTTAGGCTCCTTTTCTAGAATATCTAATGCAGTTTTTATACCTACAAGAGGAACATAGCTCCTTACAAAATCTGATTTTGCCTTGAAATATTCTTTATCTTGCATATACCTATTCCTCAAGTCAGAAACAGAAGCTCCATCATTTAGTCCAGAGAAGAAAACAACTGACTCAATCCAGCTCATTTCTTTACATTCTTCTTCTACAACACCTAATTCAGGAAACTTCTGATTTAAGATAGGTACGGCCTTGGCTTTAGGACCAAGATAGAACCCTTTAAATGTCGTTGATAAGCCTATTTTTTTAGCTTCAGGCAAACCAGCACCAACAAAGCATGACAAGTAGAACTCGTCTTCCAAACCTGGTGCCGCATGTTGCCATTTGTTCACTAGCTTTGCAATATGACTTTTTGTGCCTGTTCTGGACACGATGAAACTGGTTACAACTTGTGGTACTTTCAACAATTGAATTTTCCATGCATATACAATTCCCCAAAGACCACCACCTCCTCCTCTAATCGCCCAAAACACATCTTCTCCCATGGTTTCGCGGTCTAATAATCGTCCATCAGCATCAACAATAAGGGCATCAACCACACTATCGGCTGCAAGTCCATATTTTCTAGACAATAAACCAAATCCACCACCACCGATATGTCCACCTACTCCTACAGTTGGACATGACCCAGCTGAGAATCCATATGCATCACTTGCTTGAGAGATAGCATAGTAAGTCTCTCCCAATGTTGCACCGCCTTCAACCCATGCTGTTTTTGTCTCCATATCCACCCTAACATGGTTCAAATTCATCATGTCAATGATGACAAAAAGAGTTCCATCATCAGCAACAGAGGAAGTTCCTTCATAGCTATGTCCACCACTTCTCACTCTTATTTCCAAAGAGAATTCTCTACAGCATGCTACACTGTTCTGTAGCTGCACCAAAGTCTCTGGAAGGACAATTGCTATTGGCTTAGGAATATTTGGTTCCGTGAACCGAAGGTTTTGAACTGAAAAATTGAGAATTTTGTAGTAGTCATTAGCATAGGATTGATCATGTTCTTTGTAAGGGAAAACAGTAAAGTTTTTTATTTTGTTATTATCCAAACAAAACTTGAAGTTCCCAAGTGAAGAAGATAAACACACAGAAACATCAAAGGATAGCAAGAGGAAAAATATTAGAAGGCATAATCTTTTGAAGAAGTTGAACATGATTTAAGGTTGTAAATGTGAAGAGTGAGGAGCATGGTGGACGTTTTTTGATTGGTATAAGACATATTTAAGTTCATGAGGATTGGAGAGTGACTCCAAAATGTTTAAGACAAAAAGGATGGAGATACGTAGAAACCATGCATAATTGTGGCCGGCCATAATTTAATATTGGAGTTTAGAAGGTTGAAGTTGAACACTGTCATGGAATCACATCCCATAGAAAACAGACAAAGATAGAAACACAAAAAACTATAGAAACACCTGCATTTAGTAAAAAATTTGAAGTGTATGCAATTTGAGTGGGGGAAGTGGCTCTACATATGTGGATATATAGAAGAGTTGCCGGCTAAGTAATATAAGATAATACTAATCGATATTATCTTATATTATTACACTAATTATTACTATTTTTATATAGAAGTAAATAAAAGATAAAAGTAAAATAAGATAAGTTAAGATAATATTATTACAAGACTTAAATTTGATTTTAGCCTCATAAAATACATTTGAGTTTGGTTCTAGTCCTTCTATTATAGTTTTGAATTTTTCATCCTATTTGTTTTGACTGTTAACAGTAATAGTTCTTGCTGTTAGGTGTTAAATGAGATCCATCAACGACCAAACTGCTTGGCCTAGTGATTGTAAGACTCTGGAGTCGACCTGGTGCTCTTAGGTTTGATTTTCAATAGTGTCAAAAAAATAGTTTGACCAACAACAATTAACTACTACACAATATAGTATTTGGTTGAAAACTTTTGACATACACTATATCTTGGATTAAAAAAATGGGATCGATCAACTAATGAGGTGATCGCTTGATGTGGCATGTGAGATTTGAATAGGAGTTTATAAATTAGCCTACAAGAATTCTATAATTTAGGGTTGCCAATAGACTCTTAAACCCAAGTGTCAATGTTGTCATCATTGTCACTCAACAATTTTCATAGTCATCACCATCACTACTACTAAGTATTTGGAAAACTATACATCAAAAGCTAGTCATTAACAGGAAGAATCAAGCCACTTAAATACTCCACCAATCATCTCATTTATGTTAAACTTGAGCACCCCATAAAACCAAAGCCTCTATCAGGGAATACTAACCGAAATCTCTTACTGCTTAGTATAAGTACCATGATTTTGACACTTAATTAAAATCTAACTGTCAACATTCATGAGTGGGGCTAGAAGCCGCACGAGCTTGTGTTTAGATAGTATTCATACGCTATGCTACTGCTCCATAGGCCCCCCATGTTGCTCAAGCTGGATAAAGGTCTATCTGAAAGTAGAATCCCATAGATTTTAGTGGAAAAAAGGCTGATTGGAAGGTGCATTCCGATAAGCTTGTGCTATCAGAAATTATCTTCCGATATATGGGGGACTTTTTGCAGCATTGTAGGGGCCTATAGAGGCATTTTCAAACTAAGGTTAGAACATCCGGACAACAACACAAATTAGATAAACCTATGATAATATGCATCTAGACTAGACAATAAATAAGCAAATGTAGGCAATACACTACCAAGCTTTACAATCATAATCCTCAATCAAGAAAAGTTAATGGTCTCAGAATCAGAAGGAAGAGAGATAATGCACTCACAGAGGTATAGTATGGTAATGGTATGATCTAACTAGATGTCATCATGTTTTAAATTGTTTATATATATGGAACATAAAGTGCGAGATATACACAAATATACATAGTAATGTCAACAAAATACAATTTACAAAATGAATGGGTTTATAAATTTAAAACAAAGTTTTTCGTAAAGTGAATTATATTATGGAAAGGGAGGAAAATCAAATTTGGCATTTATCATATGCTTTAGATTTTTCGATCACAACCTTGCACTTCTCATCTCTTTTTCTTACCTGCAAAAAAGTTATGAGACATCATGAGTCATAATAAGAAACATTCTGATAATATGAGAGTGACATTGAATTGATCATTAATTAATTGGGCAGACATGTTATAATTTTAACTTTCTAGGACCTCTTTTCTGGGTATATTATGATAGGAAACAAGTAATGTGCACCATATGACCAGAGCATATTTATGAAACAAATGTAAAAGAAATAATATCAATACGCCGACTTATCACGCACCAACTCTAAATCTTTGAGCATAAACTTTCATATTATAGGAAGTTACTCTATACATTTGCAACCTAATGTGAAGTTAATGAAACATACATGATACATTGCATGTTGTATGTTTTGGTCTAGAAAAGTGCGATGTTAAATGTACTTCCGTAAAATTAGGGAATAAGTTTTGTGGCAAAATTCATATCTGAAGAAAACTTTTACAGTCATTGCAAATTTGGGATTCTAGGAAATATAGATGGACATTCATTGTGCCACACACTAATGTAATCCTAGCTTGAACTGGAAGAATGAGAATTGGGGCAAAAGCCCGTGTGGAAAAGACGAACCACGCTAGGTATAAACTTATACTTCTGTTGTACTAACTATTTTCTGAAAATAGTGAAGAACCTGAATAAAGATACCTTTTCATCTAACCTCAACCAAAAATCAAACAGTCATTTCATTTGGAAAAATTTATTGTAATAAACTGTGCATATTGTCAAGCCACAACCGAAATAAATGAAAAGTATTACAGACACAAACAACAAATAATAACAGAAATAGAAAAGCATATCATTCTTGAAAATAAGGACTTCTAACGAAATATACTAATGAGAACTAAGTATAACACTGAAGAATTACCTCAACCTGTGGGATCTTGCCTCGAAGCAACATATCTACGCTTTTGTCGGTCTACAAAAAGATAACATGAAATAAAAAAAGTTAAACTTAAAATCAACTCATAGTTTGGCTTATAAACATCTCATTAACAGAAAGTACCATCACTTTTTAGCTCAGGACCAAAAACAATTCCACTAGACTAAATTTTTAAGCGATGAAATCAAACAATCAACAAAACAAATCATCTAAAATATGATGCAGGAGATTCAATTCAACATTGAGCATTGAACCAATGCCATATTGACATCCTTTTACTGGCCCGATATTGATGACAAACCATTGTAGCGGCACTTTTTTTTTTAAAATTAGTACAATTGTCAGGGTATAGACAATGTTATTTAGTACAATTATCAGGGTATAGACAATGTTATTAACAGCAAATGGTGTTATGATATGGAAAAAAAAATCCGCCATATAACAATATGATGGATGGTGCTGCAGTCTATTTAAAAAAAAACTAATGACATCTCAAAAATAAAAACTAGAAGCCTGTTACAATAATAAAATTCAAAATGTGATGATGTGTGACCTTCACTAGCTATTACCAGAAGCCCTTCACCAAATGTATGTCAAATTGAAAATGGACAATCAGACAGTAAAAAAGGAATTATTCATCACTGTCTCATTGTTTATTTAATTATCAAACGATTGAATTTAGAAATCTCTGGATATGAACATTTCATAAATAAACTATTAGTAATAAAAGCTCAATTAACATACCTGATGTGTAATCCAGTAGTGTCTATCTCTCATCTCAATCAAGAAATCAAATGTTGGAGGTGCTTTCCTCTCAAGAATAGTCTTCTGACATTTTCTTGCTCGGGCTTCGTAGTCTCCCAGAGTAACGCTTTCAATTCCACCAATCTGATAAAGCAAATAGAGGGGAATTTTTGAATATTAAAGTTCATTAGATTACACAATGACTCAATTCCACACGTCAAGCATGTCTTTAACATCAAATATTGTTCTACTCAATTTGTACCTCAACTGAATGAGGGACACAAATTTTCAGGATACTTCAGACATTCTGATGAAATTTCTAGTACACCATAAAATAAGATATAGTTACCAGCATCCTCTGACTAGAGACTATAGTTATTAAATTCATCAATGAAATAGCATGTCTAAACCATAATAAATTCGTGAAGGCCTTTAGACCCTGAAATAAGCAACATATTGAGTTTGGCCACATAAAATCAACACAGCTATTTTTTATTTTTTTTGAAATACGGTTGAAGTTAACATTCAAGAAAGTGATATGAATGATTGTCAGATGAATGACTAAATGAAGCTAGAGATCTCAGCTTTTTAAAAAGGGAAAAAAAATATCTTATAGATTATTGGCACATCAATATGAAAATCAAAACGAACCAGGTCAGAGAGTGTAGGATTCTTCATGACATTCTCAATTTGCTGTCCATGAGCAGTCCCTATAAGCATGATGCCTCGCTCAGCAATCGACCGGCATGCATGAGCTTCAGCTTCTGTGCCAATCTCATCCACTATAATCACCTCAGGCATATGATTTTCTACTGCCTCAATCATCACACTATGTTGCTTTGATGGCTCGGACACCTGCATTCTACGTGCACCACCTATTGCTGCATGAGGAATATTGCCATCACCTCCAATTTCATTACTGGTATCAACAATCACCTACCCAATTTGCAAGAATTCATTCTATCATGAACTGATATATATTAATGCTACTTTTAGGAAGAAAATTTGCAGTGAGATGCTGAAAAATAAGTTTACCACTCTTTTGTGAAATTCATCTGACATAACACGAGCAATCTCTCTCATAACAGTAGTCTTTCCAACCCCAGGCCTGGAAGAATGCAAATTATAAGAGATGCAAGAAAGAAAGAAAAAAATACATTATCTAAATTTGGTATAGAAATTGTGCATGGTGAATCTAGTAGCATGATTCTACTATGTTGTTGGATAAAGAAAGCAGCAACCAATAAGTCCTTTTACCATTTATAATAGATCATGGGCCTCTTTAGATTGACTTATTGAGCTTATTTACTAGCATAAGTTTTGTGAATCTGTTTGGGAGAATATGTGAAAACAGCTTATGACATATTCATAAGTTGTTTTCCGCTTATTTTCACAAGTTCTTTAAGATAGCTTATGAAAACAGCTTATAAAAATTTTAACTCTATTTTATCTTGTGGTACAGAAATAGTTTATACATAAGCGCTTATGCTTATAAGTTATCGAAACAGAACATGTATATTACAATTAACAGCGCTAAACATGAAACCGACCAAGTGTTTTACACTAAAAAATATCAAATATTTAGGCCAAATATATGATGATGAAATTGACAAGAGAATTAGTTCTTATCTAATATGTAGAATCAAACGGAGAACTTGAAATGTTATAGTAATTTATAAACTGAAAACATGGTTTAGAAATTAAACCATGAATGGTGCTGAGCGATACATACCTTCCAAGAAATAAAATGCTCTTGCCATATTGAAGAAGATCATAAACCATGTGAATATGGCCAGTGACAGCCCTCCCAATCCGACAGGTCAAACCAACAATGCCACCATTCCTACTCCTTATTGCAGATATTCTGTGCAAAGTACCTTCAATACCAGCTCTATTATCCTTCCCAAAATCTCCAACTGCTCCTTGAGCATATTCCAACTCTCTCACCGTTACCTAGCTACACATTCCTCCACGCATGAGATCATATCACAAAATACCTTTGAACAAAACATTCCTCTCTACTTTACCTCAGAATTCCTTAGATAATGGTTTCCGTGTTTGCCTAGATATCGCGCTTCAGGAAAACGGCCCAAATCCAATATAACCTGATGAAGAATGAAGGTTCAACTTCAATAATTAGTATAGTATACTCAGTTTGAACAATAATTTTACGTCTAAATTCGAGAGATAAATAATAGGGACCTCCAAAAGTTGAGGGCGGTTAGGTTGGTTGAGGAGATTGTGATGCAAATCGGAAGGAAGAATCTACAAAAAGAAGAAAAAGTAAGAAAGAAAATGGTTGAATTTGAAGGTTGGGGAATGGAATGAGAAGTGCCTGTAAGAGAGCTTGGAGGTCGTCGTTGTGAACAAGAGAACACTGTGATTGTGGCTCAGTCGCGGCATAGCATTTGAATTTGAGTGTCGGTGGTGACTTCAATTTCCATGTTGCTGCCATCCAACATGCCATTGAATTTGCCGCTATCATTCTCGCTTTCCCACCCTTATCCTCACTTTCCCCTTTTTTTTTATATATATAATAACTACTCCATGAAAACATTAATTAATTATCTCTCATAAAGGGTAACCATGTAAACAATAACAAACAACTTTCTTAATTTACGTGTTTTTTTCAAAAGGGTCATATATTTAAGGACGATTATAGTACAATTTTAGAGATGAATATCATTTAAAATGGCCCATGTGTTAACTTCTATCTTCCAAAGTATGACATGTGACATGTTAACTAGACTTTTCACATTGTCTATTGATCCCACTTCAATAATACAGTACCTCACTAGAGTCTACCATTTGTATGAAATTTAGGATATCTTGGAGACAAATTTATTAATAGTTGCAATTGTGCATGTACTAATTATTGGCAAATTAGTCCCTAATGAGATGATATTGATGTGAGATCAATGTGGATAAGGGACATACTTAGTTAATGTGTCATGTGTAGTTCCACACGGTGAATGGTAATATATGAACTACTTTGATCAAGGACTATCTCAATAACACTTGCTGCAAAGTCTTTCAAATTCAAAGAATTTATGATCCAAGTCAACTTGCAAGATTCTTTGAATGAGATGCAGCTAAATTGACAAAACTAGCTTTGCTTTGCATGTATGAGTTTCCTTTTGAGAGGCCATCCATAGAAGTGATTGTCAAAGAATTCAGCAGTTGTGTTAGTTGTCTGATTTCAATTTTCAATGACTAGATTACTTCATCCATCATCTGATTAATTACTAGGATTTATTGTAAAATATAATTGGTCATAGTACAGTTTTGGGAACAACATTGTTTATATTTACTATATATGCTAGACAAAGCCTTATTTTTTGGTAGAAACTAGACAAAGACTTTCAACATACAAGTTGAGTTTAAAAAAAAACATTTGAATGTGTTTTGGAAAGTATCAATAATATTCAATTAACCTGAACTAGCCCACGTTAAATTTCTATAATTAAATCTAGGTTGGATATCTTATTATAGCATCATGTCATTAAGAGTGTAATAATTCATTACCAAATTCACAAGATTAAGCCATGTTCCACTACTTCAAAAGATTATTATGCCTTCTATGTTTACTGTTTCTACTGTTTGATGTTTCTCTGTGTTTATCTTCTTCACTTGGGAACTTCACTTTTTGTTTAGATATTCACAACATAAAAAACTTCACTGTTTTCCATTACAAAGAACATGATCAATTCTCTGCATATAATTACTACAAAATTCTCAATTTTTCAATTCAAAACCTTCGGTTTGCAGAACATGCGACTCCTAAGCCAATAGCAATTGTACTTCCAGAGAGTTTGGAGCAGCTACAGAAAAGTGTGGCATGCTGTAGAGTAATCTCTTTAGAAATAAGAGTGAGAAGTGGTGGACATAGCTATGAGGGAACTTCTTATGTTGCAGATTATGGTACTCCTTTTGTCATCATTGACATGATGAATTTGAACAATGTTAGGGTGGATATGAAGACAGAAACAGCATGGGTTGAAGGCGGCGCAACATTGGGAGAGACTTACTATGTTATCTCTCAAGCAAGTGATGC
>Ga0099826_10002895_pt1 | contig 11375 bp, 4 predicted proteins | sample Mtrugardesep15_FD_76830 | JGI IMG/M metagenome (GOLD analysis project Ga0099826, IMG submission 76830) | Root nodule microbial communities of legume samples collected from California, USA - M. trunc garden sep15 | ecosystem: Host-associated > Plants > Roots > Nodule | place: USA: California...
AATACTTGAACTTTCTTCATGTATAGCCAATAAATAAACATCATCATTTTTGTGATCAATAGCAACAAGATTATCAGCAAAGAAAAAACATGCATCTGGAGTTTTAGATTTGTGATGGTTACATGTGGCACCACATTCAACTTTGAGGTCATACCTGCAACATGCGAAATCAATTATTTGTTAGTTCACTTGAGAGGTCTTGTAAATAACAAATATGGAACCCGTGCAATGCACTGGGACTGTTTTAATTTTATATTTTATTAGCTTCCACAAATTATGATCTGGATTTCATAACAGATGACACTTCATTATATCATCCATATGCTCCTTTAATCAATCATGTTCACAAGGTCTCTTCCATGGCCTGTCCCTTTACATTCCAACTTACTTTGAGGGAGGACAATGAATTTGTTGATTGGCCAGCACAGTTTGGTGCAGCTATGCATCAAGCTTTGAAGACATGGCCGAATTACCCTTGTCAGATTATGCAAAACTTTCTGGCTGATGCTTTAGGCAGTGTTAGATATAGAGGTTGGTTCCTTTTGTTGTTTACTTGTTGATAAAAAAAATACATGCACATTCAACTTGATTCAATGTAAGTATTTATTTGGTTGACTTCACCACCTACCCGATGTAACCAACATATCCGCCGTGAAAATCAAATGGTAGACCTTCATATTCATCCTTATCATAACGATATGATTGAAACTCCTGTCACATTATTAAGGCAACATATTTACAAGGGAGACAGTAACAGAAAGGAAAAGGAACTAATGTTTCATTATACTAGTACAAAAAAAAAATTATCGTAATTGGGAATATCCAAGTATGTCACACAAAAATTCATATATCCAAGAAAATACGTACAGGCTGATGATTCAATACCCAGAAATTTTGACTTTCCTTATGTCTTTGTCCTGTTTACCTATCATATATCCTTTCCCACCCCTTTCTTTGTTTCTTAACTGCATTTCTGATAAAAGCGAAAAACATTCAAAGTAATACATGGCATTTTACTGATCGAGATCAGAGAAGAATGGGCAAAAATGATCTTGCTTTTGATCTTTTTTAATATTTGTTCAGCTAGCATATTTCCTGTTTAGGGTACAAAAAAAGCAATTTTGTTGGAGAAAAAGGGTGGTATAGTCAAGTAACAAAAGAAATTAGATGAAAAATCCACTTCATGCAAGAGCATTATAGACTCGAATCATGTACTAGCATAGGCTCAATTTTATCTAGTGTAAACTCAACTTGATTATGAAGAATGGGGGTAACAAGGACCAATCACCTAATAGAGTCTAGTAGCACGTCATATATCTCTAACAATATGCATGTCCTGGGGGCTAGGTAAAGAAGTGTGATACGCAAGAACAAAGCATTAAATGGCCAACATAGTTTCAGTATATACCTTGTTCAAATAATCAAGAAAACCTCCTTCCAAGAATATTGTTTTGGCAGAACCTTCAGAATCTTCCAGTGACAAATGGCCACCATGTTTTGAACTGCCATCACTAGAAAAGGAATGGGTTATATTTTATTTTATTTTACATCATACACTATTATCAATGCCAAAGCGTGGGAAGGTTAGATTGGTGCAACTGAAATATTTTTCAGGTCAATGCATGTAAGAGAAGAGATTGAAGACATGTCGAAAATACTTAAAAACTAACAGTTAAGAGAATTAATTTCTAACCTTTGATCAGACAACCTGAACGTTAACTGCTTCCAAAGTGGCCCACCTTTTCCTCCCATGAACGAAAAGCGTGCTCTTCCCTATTGGGAATGAGAAGAATATTAAAATGATGGAAAATATAGTATATAATGAAGTATATTACCAAAATATGAAGAGATTCTATGTTGATCTATGTTTCTGGTTTAAAGATCCAAATGTAAAAATATGTGTATCTGTATGAGTGTAATAAAAACAAAGTCCGGGAATGGCTTGATGGTGACAACGGTATTCTCAGCATCATATCTATAGAATCGAAGATTAACTGACATAAATTCATATAGATACCATCTCTGTGGAGGAACTATCCAACCAAAAGGTGTTTTCAGCTTCCTGTCCAAACAACTGACAGAATATACTTTTTGCTCCACCAACTTGCCCAGCCAAGTGATCAAATTTTCTCCATTTCAACTTCAAACTTTTGTAGTTCATCTCAGTATTATTATGTACTAAATGTCTGTAGAGTCTACTAGCACTTGAAACCTGCGCGTGTGCTAAAGAAAGTTTACTGCTCAGGTAAATTACGCAGAACTACCATATTAAGTTGAAGGCCAATTGAAATTTATAATAAAACTGAGAAGCATGAACACAATAATAAAGAGATCCCACTCTAGTTTATAAGGTCAAGGTATTTTATAGAACTAGACCCTAACAAAGACTGGACAAGATACAAAGTAATATTTCTATTAAACCATTTTCTCATTTATAAGGTCAAGAAATAGCAATCAAGTAAACATTAACCCACAAATTATTTCGGTATAAATTATTTGATAAGCACACAGGAAAGATAGGGTGAATTGTAATAAAAGATTTTTCAGTTTTTTCTAGTGTGTGCATCATGAGTGGGGAACACAGTTCTTCGGTTTACCATCAGAATTAGCACGTTTTCCCTTGTTGTATGATGACCTACATCTCAGCCAATAATCATCTGTAATCTCTCTAAAATTCTTAAATATTTGACTTCCGTGGCAGGTTGCAACACTCTCTGGATGAAACTGAAAGTCAAATTTGTTGACGTAAGCATGGTTAAAAAATAAATAGAAACACGGCTAAAACTATAGACAGATCATTTCTGTACTTAACACCTGCACACCATAGTGTGGCCTTGTAGAATGCTTGACTCCCATAAGAACCCTTGCATTTCTAGTTTGTCCATGGTCAACAAGGTATGAATTTCCGTTTCTTGCTTCAGGTAAAAATGAATCAAGGAAAATGCTTTGATCAGTCTGAAGTTCATGACCATTGTACTTGTCCGAAATCTCTGTAGCTGAAGTCCATGCTATTGGAATGAGCACTTCAGGAAGTGATTCAGAATCTATCACCAGCGAATGATATCGAACCACCTGAAATTTGTGAAAAACAATAATTATGATTGGTGGTGGTAGAAGATAGATTTTAATTAAAATTTGACAAAAGAAGAATAAACTTAGCTTAAAAAATATAAATAAATAAATTGCAAGGCAGTAGTTTGCATCTGTGCATAGCACATGTTTTACATGAATGATGGCACTGCAGAATCTGGCACCATATGTAATTTTTTCGGATTTTGTCACTAGTCATTTTTGTTGAAATACATACTATAGTAAAGGGATACTACAGAAAGGATATTTTGTTTGGATAAGTTTTAGGGTTCCTAGAAATGGCTTTCTCTTCTGATTAAAATTTGAATTGACCAAGGGATGAGAATCTGCAAGACTGCAGTTAACCAAACACATGAATCAAACTTTCCTCAGAATTTCAACAAACATCTTGAGAGTATCCCTTCCTCTATGTGATGCATCCCTTCCTCGCTAATCAAACCACCTGACATCTCTTTCCCTTGGAAAATATAAGAAATGCTAGTAGAAAAACCCCACCAACTAGAACAAAGACGTCTTTCTTATCCTCACTAATAGTTGAAAAAGAACGAAAAAATAATGTATTAGGAGAGAAGAATAATGCAGGCTAAGAAGATGAGAAATCCTCCTAAAACAAAGGAGACGGGGGAAAAAGACAAATGGAGATGAAAACATCAGCTGAAAGAGCACCGTAATCCTTCTGCATATTGGTAAAGAAACCCCCATTGAAGAGTCACAAGAATAAAAGCAGAAGACTTTTCGCTTAAACCAAATGTGCCATTTGTTTGTAAAAACGAACACAACACAAAAAAAGCACTTAATTATGCTCAATTTCTTATGTGGTGATCACGCCAAGATATCTTCATTAGTTGCAGGAAGAATCTGGGAAAATCGGATTTTTTGAGGAATATATCATCACATATTTTCCTTTGTTAAACCAATAAGAGATAAAAAATTCCCAGGTCAAAGAAAATTCAGAATTCACCAAGATTTTCATACAACTTAGTCCATAATTGCAGAGCAACATCAACACTTCATAAAAATTGAGTTTTATATTTAGAGTTTACTAGCATCTGAATGCCTTGTATGTCTCAAATATGAATATGATAAGCTAAAAATTTAATTATATATTCAGATTCAAATCCAAATTTTCTAAAAATGTTCGACTGATTTAAATTCACATTCTTTTAAATATATAGTAGCAACCCACCTTGAAACCAGAATTTCTACCAGAAGGTATGCCCTGAAAAAGTTGGCATCCATTGTGCTCAACTTCACTGCACAAAACAAATAAATAGTTAAAACTATAAATGAAAGGGGATCAACAGAAATGATAACTTTTAAATGACAATTATGTTTTGTATATATTCACTCTCCTGAGTGTGGCAATTACACAATGTTTTTAAAATGATCAAGCATACCTCAGACGCCCGTGAACTGGTTCAGATGCATGGACTACTTGAGCTCCATGCACATAACCCAATGCCTATCAAACCACAGAAAGAGATTAAGCCAAGGAAAAAATTAAATGTACACAACGTAAACAATAGTTACGAAAAACAGAAGTATGACATTTGAGATTATGAATTAAAAAATACTAATCACAACAGGATTTAGTTTAATATAATGATTAACAGAAAAAACATAATAATGAAAAGGGGATTGTGGATAGGTTCATAATCACGATGAGGTATTTGCGCCAACATTTTCTCCATCATCTTATCAAAGCATTGACATACATCAGGCATAATACAGCTTCTATATTGTTAACTACCTTCTCGAAGATACAAAAAAAATTAAGTCAAAGGGCATTTTTCTTGGAAATTTTACAGCAATTCTATATTATTCTTCAGAAATAACTTTAAGCATATCTTATGGAAACCCCATATAAACGAGTTTTATGTTAACCTTCAAAATATGTTTTTATTGGGTTTAATCAAAGTAAACACTTCACAAAAATGGGAAACTTCTCAATAATGAAGAATTAAATGCACTATTGAAAATGGTCGTTTAAACAAATTGAATTCAAATTTTGATATGTAGCAGTTTTCACCGAAGCAAACAAAAGTATTATGTTTGTATTTAGAGCATTGCTATTTATCTAGAGAGATTATATCAAGAGTTGATCACGAAAAGATTTCAGCCACTTAGATTTGTTATTGGCCGGAAATCAAGGAGTTAATGGGTATAATTAAGGAATGTTGTTTAGAAAATATACCAACGTGAAATATTCTTGAAACTCTTTTTCGCTATATCTATCAATTCCATTGTATTTAAAAGGCCAACACTTTTTCCATCTTCATAAATTGTATTAAAAAAAAAATTGCTAACCAAAGAAATATGAACTATTAAGAGCGAGAGTGTGTTAGCAAAGGAGATATGACAAGGAAAAAACGTAACCAAAATTCAAGACATGTAGTGCACTCAATTGAAATATGTGCATGACTGCATGTTATTAACACAAGTTGCAAAATTAAAAGGTTTCCGTACAACAACAACAACAACCAAGCCTTATCCCACTAAGTGGGGTTGGCTACATGGATCAAATTACGCCATAGTGTTCTATCATAAAGAAGAGGGAAATACCTGGTGTCCGAGGCAAACACCCAAAATAGGAATATCCTTGCATTCACGCAATATTTGAAGACAAATGCCTGAAGCATATAAAATCATTTGAAGAAAAACGGATGTCAAAATAAAGAATCTTCCACACATTTCATTAAACAACAATTAAGATAACATTAAAATAAATCATAAATATCAAATTCTTCAAAATATATGAGGTGTCCTTTCAAAACATACGTAGGTGTAGTTATACTTCCAGTTCATGTGGTTTGAGGTTGTTTCACTTATATGGTTACACCCCATTTGAGTGTGATACAGATGAGAATATTGAAGAGTATGTGCTGACACTTGCTTGTAAGAAATATAAAATTAGGAAAAACTGTATTTAGGAGGAAGTTGGAGTTGCACTTTTCGATAAGAAAATGACAAAAACTAGCCTAAGATGTTTTGTTCATGCGAGAAAAAGATTAGTCAAGGCTCTAGTGATAAAAGTTAATCAGGTGATAGATAGTCCAATAGAAAAAGGGATAGATTAAGTATACTTTATAAGAAACAGTTACAAACGACCTGACTCTAAATGAATCTGTTAAAAAAATAGTTTTTGAGGAGCCTAAAGTGTTGATTTATTTGTGTAACTAGCCCCATCTAGTGCAAAGCCTTTGTTGTTGTTTTAAGATTGAATATTTCAATATTTTGAGTTCCTGAAATCTAAATATGTTCCCCTAAAATCTCATATATCTGGATAACGACAGATGGTGTTGAAGACCAGATTTGATCATAAGAGTAAACGGAGGTAACAAGTATACTCTCGGGATACTTTTTTATTGCCATGGTTACCCTTTAACCTATTTCTTGAGCCACACACTGCTATGAGGCGTATCAAGGCACCAAAGTATTTCACAATGGTAAGTTAAACATCATAACTCACAATGGCCTCGTGAGTAGATTAACAATGAATACATCAAATCATACAAAGACTCGTAGGTCGTTAAATGGGATAAAAACATGGACTATATATCCACTCAGACGGACATTTACAAACAATTGAATCAATTAATATTTCCTATTGCTTCTTCAGGAGCAGTATATAAATGTTATGAAATTATCATACCACAATCCATAATTCTCACCTATATCTTCTGGACATGCTGGAGAACCAGGTCCAGGTGATAATACGATGTTATCAAATGCATTTTCTTCATACAAGTAATAGCAAAGTTCTTCCCACGTCCAATCATCATTTTGAATCACCACAGGAGGGACTGGCAAAATGAAAACCAAACCAGCTTTTAAAAGGGACATAAAATCCTTATAAGTAACATCAACTTCTTAAACTTTCCAAGACTATAGTATTCTGTACAGGATTTCAGAATGCTAAAACATATGTTTATTGTTCTTGCAAAAAAGCCCCCATCCATCTTGATATTCTTACTTGTAACCTAACTCTTACATGTAGAACAATTCTATTTGAATATAAATATATATTTTTTGTGACGTTAACTCTAAGGTGTCCACCCAATGATTGACATATAAAATAATTTTTTACAAATGAGTAGTCCTGCTAATTTTTCAATATGTTTTTCATTAATTCATGTAACTTGATGACAGATTTGGCATTTTGGACTGGATTCACTTTTTAATGGAAGCCACTTTAAAACTAATCGAAAACGCTTACTACAATTCAACACTTACCGAATGGTTACCGTTGACATCTACATTGAAATGAGAGACAGAAAAATACAGAACATAGTAAGTATAACTTACCACCATTAATAACAGATAGTTCCTGGTATATATTGTATGTATAACTGTCATAGTTATCAATCAACAAAGTCCTCACAAAACCCTGCTTTTGTGGAGGCACTTGTAACCTTTTCTTTCTTTTATACGATTCTTCTAAATGGTCACGCATCAATTGGCAACACACCCTCGTATTTCTTCCATTGCGGCGATTACATACATATCTCTTCATGAAACAAGAAACCCTTGTGGAGGAGGGTCTGGACAAAAGAGAATTCACATATTTGTACTGCTTAGCTTCACTTGCAGGACATATGAGACGCAAAGACAGGTTCATTTTTTGCACGCTGAAGATTACTTATTAGTCTACACTCTATACAATAAAATATATTTGAAAATTGATTGTTAAGCGCTTATCTGAGATGGCCTTGTTTGGATAGCACATAAGCAGTGATTATTGAATTTAGAATAAAAACAGAGACGTAGATTGAGAATAAGAACTTACACGGTATTTTGTAGTGTGAAAGAGGAGTTGCAGATTCAAGATGTGATCAAGAGATGCTAGCAAAGATCCATTGGCATATCACGTGGGAGAGATTTGAAAAAAGATAATATAAAAAAGAAGTTGACGAGAGATTTGGATTAGAGAGATTCAAAGGAACGCGTTCAAAGGAGGGAATAGAATGAATGCGCGAAAATGCATAGCGAGAGAGTAATGAAGGATCTTGGTTGTGGTGTGGCGGTGTAGATTCGAAGCGGGTGGTAGTGAGGAACTGGCGGCTTTTTAAGCCTTTTTTTTCTCTCCAAACTCGAAATTTTATTTTAGAATTTTAGAATTAGAATAAATTATTTTATTTTATTTTTTTTGAAGAAATTTTAGAATAAATTGTTGAATATAAAATATATTATTTAGATATAGTAACTCCAAAAAAAAGATTATTTTATCAAAAAAAAAAATTGTACTTAGATCTATAGCTCAAAAAAAATAAAAAATAAGTCGTCGCTTATGTAACCGAAATTTGAAATAAAGAGGTGTCTTTTATAGCCTAGCATCTGCCACAGAACCGGTTACCAAAAACGAATAATTTAATTAAAAGACTAGTCCTCCAACTAAATGCTCAACTTTGTACAAGTGGTTGCGACATAACAGAGGACGCAAAACATGTATTCCTCTTTTGTAATTTTTTAAAAAAACTTTAGTACAGTATCTCTAACTAGCTTCGTTTTCATAGGTTAATGGGCTTTTGAGCAATTTTTTTGTCAGAGATAAAAAAAGCACCACTCACGAATATATATTTTTTTAAACAACCACTCACGAATATTTGTTATGTATTTTAGTATGTAAAGTAAATTACGTAGTATTACTTTTTCATACCTTTTGTCGCATTTTTACCTACAATATATTTATGAGATATTTTAATAATAAAATAACATCTTTTTTATCTATAAAAGAAATATTTTTGTTGTGTTTTTTAATTAAGTATCTTAGTCGTTAGAAATTCAATTCTTAAAGTTAAATAAACGGAGTGTGTAGAGTTTGAACTCTGAAGTCTCTAAGTATAATATAATATTTCTATCAATTGAGTTAATTTCACAATGTCGAGACATTTATGTTTTTAACCAATAACATTTCTCTTTTTATTAATTTTTACAACTTTTGTCTCACTTTAAAATAAATTATTGTTTGTCTTCAACATATTATTGTTTGAGGAATGATATTTGTACAGTCAATTTTAAACATTTTTTGTGACAATTTTTTTTCTATTTTTTTTTATTAGACAATAACTGGAGAGAGAAAGAGATAATTAAAGTACAATAAAAATATAAGAGAATTGTCACAAATATTATTTAAAAATGATTGTTCAAGTATCATTTTTCTATCGTTTGTGCAAACACAAGATACGGTGGAGGCTACCGTGAGCGACCATTATAGGTCAAACAACATTTGAACCTTACGATTTAATGATAAAAAATTAGACGACTTAGATGGAAGACCTATAACTTGGGTTTACTGATTTCAATAGTGTTTGATACATTTTATATAAATGACCCATGAAAACGACTAATTAAAATGTTGTAATATTGTTTGAACCTAGATTATTTACCTAAATTCATTATCAGGCTTACATCGATGGCAAAGTATGGGTCGAGCCTAGTTGCTAGTTTATATTGTTGATACATGTGATGGGCTAGAGAAATATTGTTGTAAATTTTAATTTGTTTCAAGATACACATTTACGTAAGATTATGTGTTAATGATTCATAAAAATAATTGTGATACTATAATTAATCAATAAGTTGTATTGTATTGTACCTAAAATGTAAGCAAAAGTTTGGTACAACTTTTGAATAAAATACATTAAATTTTGTTGACAAAATTTTTCTTATATTTTGGGATAGACGGAGTACATGAACGACTATATTCAAATTAATTATAGAATAAAATTGGTAGTTTTTATTTTAGGGTGGTTGAAAGCTAAAAATGTCATGTTTGCTTTTGGTACGCATGGGTGGTGGTCAAGTCCTTTAGCTTGTCTGGGCATTGACTAACTTTGTTTTCTTTGTTTTGTGGTTCTGACTCTTTGTAAATTTGTAGTGGTCTTCTAGGCACACCTTGTACTTGGGAACCGCTCTTTGGTTTGGTTAAATAATATCATTTTGACTTTTCCAAAACAAAAAGAATTGGAAGTTTTTTATTTTTTTGAAGGAAGAATAATATTGGTAGTTGATTAGGTTTATCATTGAGTCAGTCTAAAAACCTGTCTTATATAAACATTAATTATAACTAGGATAGGTAACATAGTTATCATCTAAGGAAAAAAAGATTAATTAAATTTAGAGTTATGAAATATACCGCAATGACAGCTTGATTTAAATTGAAATCTTCATAAATGTAGAATAACGTCACATGAGTAGATTATAAAAATTATAAATAGTGAAATAGAAGTATTGTATTATTTTAGTTAATGTATAACCTTCGTAGAATATGAGTAGCTTTATTAATGATTAAATTTTTATACCTCATTTCCTAAGGGAGCCAAAAACAGTTGCATATGAAGATAAAATTCCATTTCATAATTTTATTGAGTATACTTACGAAATTTCTTTTTAAAGGAATACGATTTTTTTTTGAGGGATAAAGGAATATGAGTTGTTATGCAAATCTATATACTGTAAATATTATGAGATTTGTATTACTCATTTTAGGTCGTATTTGTCATACGGTTGTATTATATTGTTTTATGTAAATATTATTTTGAGGGATAAATTGTATTATTCATATATTCAGCTCAATTTTCCTTAAAAAAAATATATATTCAGCTCAATTTGGATGGATTGATATTAATTCTAATTTTAATTTACCTGGATATAACCAAAACGTAATGCTTTACTTTAGGAAAAATACATCAAGGTTATCACTTTACTTTTAATTTTATCAACCCTACCGTAGCAACCCAGGCAATGAAATAAACCTGTTACCATCTACGTCTCCACCTCCAAATCCAAACACATATTATGATTTAAAAATGAAATCAATGGTAACATCATGTGGAATAATCTATACTATATATAAATGAAACTGTCTCTTTCATCACACTTTTGGGTTTGAAATTTCTTTTCAAAAATACCCTTAATTTTAATTTTAAATACAAATAGTCAATTATAAAATAACATGTGGATTAATAATCAATGTCACTGATCGTCACCGTTAATCCTTTTTTACCACCGTTTACCACAGATCAAATTCACGAAAAGTTTAAAAATTATACTTGCATTCTTTATGTCTCTTCTCATGAATTCAAATCGATCCAAAATTCATCATGGTAACCTCTGATCACATTTCATCACCTCTACAAAATTAGAAAGTTCCAAGGCTCAAGAACTTGATTAATACTTCTGAAGCACCAATGAATGGAATATCCTTAAGGTCCATTTCATGAATTGAATATCTTTCTGTTTTATCCTTCGAGCAATTTACTTTCCGTCAACATTACAATTCAAGC
>Ga0099826_10002896_pt1 | contig 11374 bp, 7 predicted proteins | sample Mtrugardesep15_FD_76830 | JGI IMG/M metagenome (GOLD analysis project Ga0099826, IMG submission 76830) | Root nodule microbial communities of legume samples collected from California, USA - M. trunc garden sep15 | ecosystem: Host-associated > Plants > Roots > Nodule | place: USA: California...
ATTAATTTCTTTATTGAAACGAGTGTTCTTATGGAAGAGTTTGAGAATTATCACCTAATGCCTCAACGTCCATGTCCTATTCCATGTTCTTGTGAAGCGATGTGAAATGCTAGAGTTTATTGTGAGGACAATACCATGCAATAGTCTAATCTCAGATCTATAACATCACGGTTGAACTGGGGCTAAAATTTCGAAAATATTTTTTCAACTTCTCTGGTTTATAATTTTGTCAACTTAACTCAACTTTTCTCAAAATTTATTGAATTTTAGATACATGGAGGTGAAATCAAATTATAAAATCGGTAAATTTGGAATTTTTATGATTTGTAGTGATGAAATTATAAATGCAAGCGTTTGGATAAAATTTTCAATAATACATGGTGGAGGTACCAACCCAAACCGAATTAGGCTCGGAAAATGCTAATCTAACCAATTTTGGATTATTGTATTACCATTGTTTGAAGTTTGCTCTTTTGGCCTCCATAATTGCTCACAAATCCTAGAAAATAATGTTACGTAGTTATCTACTCAAACGATTTTAAACATAAAAAAGAAAGTTCAAAGATACAAACCGAAAAACTCGTATTCTATTTTCCACTAACAAAAATATATTTTTAATTAAATTTTATAAACAAAACGGCCTCATTTACACACAAAAAAAACTCATATTAAACCTCACATTTTATTGAAAGTTATCGGTCGATCCAGTTTTTTTTTGACAAAATCGGTCGATCTAGTTAAAAACACGTATATAGTTAATACCAATAAAATAATTAGTTGCATATAGTTAAACATAAACGAGGTTTCAATTTTTTTTTTTAGGGAATGTGGTTTCAAACTCATTAAACTTATTTTAAACCTCACTTCTTATTGAAAATTATTATTAAACTTGTTTTAAACCCCACTTCTTATAAAAATTATTGGTCAATCAAGTTAAAATCACTTATGATGATACTAATGAAATAGTCAGTGACATTTAGTTAAGAGAAATGATATTTATATAACTATCTGATGTCAATTTCCTCTTTCATATTTACATTATGTTTTTACTTTCTTTCTCTTTATTGTTTTAGTTTCCATATTAATACATACTTATTTTTATAAATTTATGATTGTTTCAAAAATTATTACATAAATCATTGTTCGAATAACACATGTTTAGTCAAACATAAAGAACGGGATAGGATGTGGTTTAGAACATAAATTTGACACCTGTGTTAATTGATCTATTATATTATATTATTTAATCTAATTAATTAATATAGCAAGAATAAGCTAGTACACGCTTTGAAAAGTCATAGTGGCCACATAGTTGTACCATTGTAGTTAGAAACAGACAAGATTTAAACAAAGAAGCAACATAAATAATAGACAAATATAGTAAAAGCATTAAAAACACATGTTGCTTAAAGTAACCGGCAATGATTATGGTTGGTCATTACAATATTCCAAAAGGAATCAAACCAGCTTTCAAAAACCATTGAAACTCAAAAAACTTTGTAAAATTTGTGGTCAAAACTGTTCCCTTCAATAATTCTCTTCTTTCAGTTTTGGTGATCTATTTGTCAAAAAATGGATGGTGGTACTGTTAAGGTTGAGCCAGAGCAGTTTACTGTTCTAGAATCTTCTCCTATTGCTGTTGATGGTGCTAGTTCCAACATGGTTGAGGGGTCAATGATGAATTCCTCAGCAAACAAGTATGTCTTTGATATTTTCACCAAAAAAGCATGTTTTTGTTCACTGATGTTTTGTGTTTCACTTTTTTATGTTTATACAACATGTTTCTTCAAGACCCTTTTATTTTATTTCCATTTTTTGTTTCTGTTTTGATGAATAATTACTCACTAGCTTGGTTATTTTAATTTTGGTTGAGTTTTTGTTTTTGGATTCCATAAAAACTTTAGATGAACAATGAACTAAGGTGTTTCTTTTCCAATTTTTGTACCTTGAATGGTATCAATTTGTATTAGATGAGTTCAAATATACTTGTAACTTTTAGTTTTTTGAATTAAAATTGTTCTAATGTGTTGAGGGAACTTGTTAATTATAATGATCTGAACTGATGCAATTTGACTTCATGAAATACAAAATTTTCAGATAAATTGTTTAGCCTATGGCCTTGTTTAGTGGTTTCAGCTAATGTTTTCTTTGATCTACTTCTCTTACAAGAGTCTTAATTGATATTCTTTCAACATGATCAAACCACCCTACTTTTCTCCTCAACAATTGGTGTTTGTTTTATGTGTGTGTGTGTGTGTATTGGTATCGAGTTTGTATTGAACATGGCTCATAGTCACTGATAAGTGGACGAACACTCATAGTATTTAACTAATCATAGTATTTAAACAAAATTCTGTACTCAGTAACCCTAATTCATTGCATAATAGAACGGCACAACAAGCACTCAACTGTTTACTTAATCGTTGAGATGTATGCGCAATTGGCTGGGCTCCGTAATTAATCGTTCAGTTCTTGTGTGTTTATCTGCTTACTCGAGAACCGGATTTGATATTGTAATAGTTTATAATCTCATAATTTCTTGCATATACACCCGTTTACCTCAAAATTCGCATCTCAGCTATAGTTGTTACTTCTTTTTAGTCTGCTGGTGGAACCTTTCTACTGTACAATCAGATAATAGAGTATCATTGATCTTATCTTAGTAGTTAGTTAAGAGTTGTTAAGGGATAGAATAAAGGGAAAATAAGAGTAGTTAAGAGTTGTTACTTGTTAGAGTAGTTAGTTAGCTGTTTGGTTAGGTACAGAATACAATGATAGAGATGATCATTGAATATTGTTTCTTTTGTGAATAGAGTAGTGACTCTTGTGAAGGGGAAACCCTTGAAAATGAGACTCCTACTCTTTTCTATTTCATAATAAAATTCTTCTTTCTTTTCAATTCAACTCTTGGATTACTAACATTATCATAGGCCTTTTCTAAATCAAGGAAGACAATGTGTAAGTTTTCCTGTATTGTTCTGCATCTTTTCATTGAACCTTGGTATGTATCCTTCACGATTGACCTTTCTGTCATAAGCGAAATTAATGCTGTTATATGTAAGTCAAATTTTACGAACATTCTCTCAAATTACTCTTTTCATAGGCCGCAACGCTATTATATCTGACATAGACCGCAACACCATGTTTATATGATGAACTTTTGGCTTGCCGCCATAATCTGCCATCAGCAGATAGATAACACTGGATATTTTGTTTTTTGGCTTTTCTTCTTCACATCAACAATTTTTTATCTGATTGAAGAACAAAAGCATAGGAAACCATTGGCATTTAACCTCTGCAATCAAATAAATCGACTGCAGACGTGTTTCAGCAGACCTCCCTGTTCTGTTTTGTATGACATCATTGGAAGTATCACATATGAAGATACATCATTGTTTTTCACTGCCAGCATTATTTTACTTTTCTGTCTGGAGACAAACTTTAACGCAAACTTTTAAGGCATAAGTTGATGAAATTCATGTGTAACCAAATTGAACAAGGACAAAAGTTTCTGATGATAATCCACTGTTATGGATTATTCTATTACATATGTTTCAGCGAGATTGGGAGTCTTCTTCGTGCATATTGCGAAGAATTTCAGTCAAATACTGTTGATGTCGTCTTAATCACGGTCGTGTTGCAGTTTCAGCAACACAAAAACTGTTATGTCAAGGCCGCATCACGAACCTTTATTTTAAACTCGTAGCTACTATGAGTATTAAGACTTACCTAAAATGAAACAATATCTAGTTCCTTAGGTACATGAATTCAAGTCCCTTTGCTGGTTAATCGCATTTGAGTTCTATCTGATTGTTGTTAGTTTATGTTTATGCATTTGGCTTTTGAAAATAATTAACCGAAATTAAATATTTTATGCCACATTTTTTATGATCTTCCACTGTTATACAATGATTTTGCTGGAGAAAGTCAAGGTATTTAAAAATTGATAAAAGGAATCATGCTGAGTTAATTCCACTATTTTTGTGTGTTTTGAAGGGCCAAGTCACTAAAAATCTGTAACTTCACCATTAATGTAGCATATACACTGATACATATATTTAGGTTTATCAGAAATAACATCTTGAAGACTCCTTGTACTGAGTTTTCTAGGCTCGACTTCAAAATCAATTTTTGACATAACACATCTCTTATTACTTCAAAGAACTTAGTACTCTTCAAAATTTAGCAAATATACAAATTATATGAGGTCTTGTACATCCATAAATCTATTCTAGAAAGCCCAAGTTACAATTTCCACCAATATCAGGCTTATCTATGCTTTTGTATTTGTTTGAATGGTTTTTTTAATTGTTGTTTTTTCGTTATTTTTATTATTATCATCATTACTATATTAGTCATCAAAAACTGATTACTGTATTATTTTCGCTTTTAGGTCAATGCCAGCATCTGGAATGAATCCAATGATTGCTAATACAACTCAGCTTACCATCTTTTATAATGGGAATATTTGTATCTTTGATGGAATTCCTGCAGAAAAGGTAGCCCCACGCTACACTGAGATGATTACTGAGACTTACAGCTCTATTTTCCATGTTACGGCACAATCGAAATTATATTTGACTTTCTCTATTTACTAACAGGTGCAAGAAATAATGCTCATGGCTGCTGCTGCTGCCAAGTCTAGTGAAACGAAGAAGATTGTGAAACAATCTCCCGCCCCTTCACCTGCTCCTACTAGGCCTTCTTCGCCACATGGAACTGCTGATAATATCGCTTCACCGCAGGCACATCCCTTTCCTGCAAAGAGTTCTATCTGCAGGCTGCAAGGTGTGAATTTTCCAATTCGTTATGTCTTCTACTATTTAGTAACTGTTTGAACTTGAATAGTCTCTTAATGTCACCATAATTTACATCTCCTGTAATTTTTCATTATATTTCTCTTCAGAATTTCCAATAGCACGCAGACATTCACTTCAAATGTTTCTTCAGAAGCGTCGAGACAGGTACTGTCTACCTGTCATGTTTCAAATTTTGTGTATGATTGTTATATAGTACTAGTTCTCTTATTTGCATAATTATGTTTCTATTACAGGTTGGGTAGTAAAGCTCCCTATCCTTCCTCGCCAAAAACAAAGGTAGCTGACAACATGGAGAACAACTTCAGTGCTGACAATTCGCCAGATTCGGTTTCAATGAAGGATCCAAAGGAGGAATTTCAGCCAACTATATCTGCATCTTGAGCAGAATTCTAGTGTTTGGTTATACTTTATGTGTTCTTTCCTTAAGGGAGATAACGTTCATGCATGTAGAACTACAGAAACTAATGTAACTGTTATTATTATTGTGTTCTGAAGACATGTAACTACTGAAGCTGAAATTGTAAGAAGTGTGACTTCGAAGTTGCATCTCTCTGGTCATGTCTGGAAAGAATGCTTTGTGCTTAGATCACACATTTTAAACTGTTTTCCATGTATTTTAATGTTTGTAGACAACTAATTATTCATTGTGTTGATGTTCAAAAATATACTTTTATGACATCTTTCCTGCTCTTTTTCCTTCCTGTTTTTTTAATTCTTACAAAAACAGTGATTCATAGGTTAAGCTTGATGTTATATCAGATCCCAAGAATGGAAGATACTTATGTATTTTCGGTGTCTAATTTATTTTCGATTTTCATACTTTATGAGGGGGAGTCTTGATACAACAGTAAAGTTGTTATGTAACTAAAAGATCACGGCCGCTTGTGTATTAAACAAGGTAGGGTTGTGTACAATACACCAAATAGTAGGAACACTTCCCAGATCCTGTGTATGTGGGAGCTTTATGCACGGGGCTGCCCTTTCAAGTTTTATATAATCGTTCAAAAGTTGTGTTAGGAACCAAGATCAGTTCCTTGTATCTTTTTCTTTGAATCAATAGAAGTTGGGCAAATAATCCCGTTTTCTTATTCTTTCGAAGATCAACCATTGATAAGAACGTAATGGGTTGTTTAATACATGGAATTTATTTAAAAATAAATATATAGATATTTAATGAGAACTTGGAGAATAACCACGCCACTTAAGTACTCTACCGAACATATAAAACTCCATTTGCGTATTAAGCACCCCCATGATATGCAAGAACTCTTCTAAAAGGTGCAAACAACTAAACATCTAAGAAATGGATAGATAAATATTAACTAGGAGCATTCAATCATAAAAAAAGTCACTTGAAAATGAGGAAATGTAATTAAAGAAAGTGTTTAAATCCACAGGTTACAAATTTAAACATGAAATACAAAGAAATGTTGATTTTAGAACTGGAGGCCATGTTCGCGAGCCGCGTCAGCAATAGCTTTAACACGGCCATGGTATGGGTAACCACCTCGGTCAAAGACTACCTTTGTGATCCCTTTTTCTATACAGGATTTTGCAATGATCTCACCCACCCTCTTTGCTACTTCCTGAAGCAATACAGTTTGAAAGGATCAGGACCGTCATTTAGTAAACAAAAATTTAATGAATAGCAGATACAACAAGCTTTTAAGCAAGGGAGACTAAGGGATATCAACCATACTGAGAAATGTCTCTTTATAAACCTATGCTCAATTAGAACTTTCTACGATTTAATAATGAAAGTCTGAAATAAATATACAACTGTTCTAATACAAATATCGAATAGTTTTGAAGACCATTTGCTTGGTTGAACTTATTGGTAGATTCCAAGGGCGTCATTTTTAAGGAACCCTGTTGTAGAAATCCAAAATATGGTAGCCACTGTGCTTTCGAGTCATTGCCTCATACATTCAGTAGCTATTACAGGAACCCTTGGATCAATGAAAATGTAACACTAAAGTAACATATTAGTTATTACAATTGGAAATGGAGAAGAACTTCAGGATGCAAAGGGTGTCATGCTTCTGTAAGTAATATAGACAAGGAACCCAAAAGGTTCCTCCTTCTCCATGGTTTAATTTCTATAGTGTCAAGTTTAAAAATTATATCCACGAAAAAATCTTTTGGCTAATAGGTAGCGAATTTACTCATAGAGAGAGAAGATGATAACAAAAAGGAAGTAGTAGTAACATGCAGGTAATATATCTTTCTTTGAAATCTGGTGCATACCTCGTGATCATGCCTGCGATCAGTGTTTAGTTTTATGCATTGTTATGGAATCGATATGACTTTTAACAAGTATTTAGGAAAACGGGAATTTTTATTATCATCAGGGAATAGGTGTAGAATAGCAGAAATATACGCAACAGAGTCCAATCTGGCAGAAGTTAAATTATAATCAGAGAAACGTAACAGCATATCAGTAACTTACAATTGTAGGACCAGAGGTGAAGTTCAACTCTTCAGCAATTGCCTTCTGCATTGTCGAAGCTGAAGCAAGGGTATGCATCTTGGTGTCGTCAATCACTTGGACAAAGAGATGCTTGTTAGATCGGAAGACTGACAATCTTGGTCTTTCGGGCGTTCCTTCAACCTGAAAAATCATAAAATGATTTCAGAATAGAAAACCCACTGCATAATTCATCATATCAGATTTCCAATTTAACAGACATCATTTCAGCAACGCACAGACTAGAGTATACAAACAACACTTACGCACTTCCATGTTCTCTTTATATACAAGAGAAAACTTATATCAGACACTTTTGCAGCCATCCTAAAACTTTAAGTAATCTAAATGCCTGCTCCTCTATCTTCCTTTGTTACATTCTCTTATTTCTTCTTTTCTTAAATCATTGAACAGTTACATATGAACTTCTCCACAGAAACTTACAAATTTACAAAAATGTTAGCTAGCTGTGTCCTCATTCTCAATGAATTTAGTAATTCTTCTAATGGACAACCTTTTATGAACTTTCTCTCAATGAAATGGGGGATTATAAAGCACATTATTAGGCAATTATGACAATGCAACAAAGTTAATAAATCACTGCATGTTATGTAGCCAGAGAAGCAAAACCAAAATGTCCTGTCAAACATGATATCAGTAAAAACCCGTATCTTTTATCATTATCAAGTAAATTGATTTTGCCTCAAATCTTGCTTCAAGTAGAAGTGATGAAAAACAGCTTTAGTATTGAGTTGAGAAAACTAATCCTAGGTTTTCCATAAGAGTTGCTTTTGGAATAAAAACATTTAAACGTAAATCACTTCACTTCAAAATCACGTTTATCAAACCATCACTCAAACACACATTTAATCTACTAAAAGTGGTATAAAATATAGATGTATATGAGAGTGCAAAACTAATGAAGGCCAAATAACACAATTAACAAAAGCAACAATATACAATAATAGGAAAACTCAAACAGAAAAACCGATGTTCTAACTAACACATCAAGTATTTGGATAGTAATTTTTCATTCCAATATTACCCTTCAATTAAATTATTATCAATTTGGGAAATGATAAAAATCACTAGAAGGTGCTTCATGAAACTTTCGCGTGCTGCTTGATTGACCAATCAAAGCATTGACCCACAATGTTTTCCATTAAAATTAGGTATTAAAGTGTTCTCTTTTTTATTACAAAAGCAACACATGAGCATTGTGTATTTTCGCGAAGGTTTCTTCAGCATTGCTTTTCCATTTTGTTCATTCTTTACCCAATCAAGTAATTGTTTTTTTTTTAATAATTGCATAACATTTTGTAAATTCCATTATTCTTCTGATAAATTGTAACTTCCCATACATCAATAGGAACTTAGAATAAGAACAAAGGAAAAAAAAAATATACAGAGAAAAGTGTACAAGCATGTCTGCTTTGTCATTGCACCTAATTATGTTCACTGGGGCTGGGTAGCTCAACTGTTTGCGTTAAGGGTTACGGAGTTAGAGGTCCTAGTTCACACCTGAACGAAGGAGTAAATATTAATGGGCAAACATTCATTTTCGTGCTTGAATAGTCCCTCAAAATAGTCTCTAACTGTACACTTCGTTAGTCAAAATAGTCACCGTTAAAATGCTCCAAAATCAAACCAATAAAAACATCCACAACAATAAAAAACCCGAACATGTCGGGACTATGTTGACGTTAGTATTAACAGAACACATTTTAACGTCACAGACTATTTTTACTAACGGAATACACAATCAAGAACTATTTCGGAAGTTCGATATATTAACGACTATTGTGGCAAATAATTACACGAAGAATGACTATTTGCCCAAATATAATCTGACTACTAAATACTAACATTTGTCATTCAAACAAAACAAAAAAATTGGTATTAATTTTATCACATTTAACCAAAATTTAGCAGTAATAATATTCTATTAAGCAAAGCAAATTCTACCAACAACAGATACAAAAAATAATTTACAAACAAGTAACGTAATAAACAACTCAAATTTCACAAACTGAAGTGGTGGATAAAGTAAAAGAGAATTGAATTTCGGTAAGAATGATGAATGAGTTTACCTTCTTTCTGATACGAACATGGCGAGCAGTTCTGTCTTCCCTTCGAGTGGCTTTGGCTTCAACCACGAAAGATAAAGAGGAAGAAGAGGAATTGGGATTCGGCGTTGGAATTGTGAACAAAGAAGAGGGAAATGTGCAAGAATGAAGAAGGAATGAGAGCGAAGAAGTTAACATTGTTAATTGTAATCGTTTTCTCTGTCTATCTATCTTTTGATATGACGATACCTTATCCTTGTACTGAACCTTTTCTTTTGGGTGGGTAATTTGTTACCCTGCGTGCATTTAACTCCATTTTTTGGTGATTTACCTTTGCTCAATTAAATAAATAAAAGGTTTAAATATAATAATATTTTTTTGGTACAATATTTTTTTTTTTATTTGAGGCTTAAATTGCATGTCTTAGTAACGCCCGTTTTTTGCTATAATTATTTTAATTAATTTTTGGGTCATGTTAACCGATGCCTCTAAGGCATTAGTTAAGGAAACTAAATGCAATACTTACTACATTTGATTCCTTAACCCGTGCCCCGGGGGCACCGGTTAACATTACCCTTAATTTTTATATGTGTTTATATGTGTTTGTATGTGATTATTTGTCTCTGTGCGTATTTTCGTTTGGAGTTGTGGATTTTGGTGTTAGAATGATATTTTAGTCATTTTGGACTCAATTGTATTTTAGCCATTTTGGACTCAAGGGTATTTTAGTCATTTTGAACTCAAGGGTGTTTTGGTCATTTTGTGAGCAAGGGTAAATTAGTAATTTTAATGTGAGAATTATTTTTTAAGTGTTTTTGGTGGCAGTAATTATTTTTACTAAGTTACTCTTGAGTTGGGATAATTAATTAAGAGCCGGTAACTATTTGTTATTTTTATCCGTTAAGTAAGTAGAAACTTTGTGAATTAGTTAGTGTGAACTTTGAGCTCATTAAGACATTTGAGGGTTGAACCCATTATTGATGAGCTTGTATAAACTCTAGTCTTAAGAAAAACTAGTACGTCATTTTTATTCATTCACACTATTGCAAAACATTTTGGAGAAGAGGTAAAAAGAGAAAGAGAGGCAACAAGGGTTAGAAGAAGGGCTAGAAAAGAAAGCTTGGATTGGAGCTTTGGAGCAAAATTGAGGCTAGGATTCAAATTCTTAGAGGTTAAAGGTAAGGGGGATATGGCTCTTTCATGAATAAGCTATAATTTATTTTTCTACTTAATTGTATAAGTGCTTATTTGTGAGTAGTGATTATTTTGTGAATTTTAAACATCAATTTTTGTGTCCCTTCTTTAGTGATAAGTTTGGGTATGTTAGGTTGATGTTAGACTTGTTTTTGTTGTTGTTAATTTTACATGATCAAAGTATGTTATTAAGTTACTTTGTTGTTTTTTTGCTTAATTGGGTGAAAATGAAGTTGTGGTTGTTGTTGATGAAATTGTAGAATTATGACTTGAATGATGTTGTGTTGTGCTAGTAATAGTGAATTATGCTATGAGTGTTAGAGATTCCATGAGTTTGTTCATGTTTGGTGTGTTGTTGTTGAGTTTTGGTGTAAATGGTGAATTATGATTCTTGTTGAATTATGGTGAATTGTTGATGTTGTTGTGTTGAGATAGGTTAGATAAACTTTTGTTTTTGGTTATAAGTTTTGGTTGTGAAAAGTTTTGGGAAGAAACTTGGGGTTTTGCACGAAAAAACTAGTATAAGTGATTTTGAAAGATAAGTGATTATAAGTGATTTTGGGAAAATTGTTTTGGCATGGGAGAAACATGGATTTTTCTAGAGAATATGATAGAGTTAAGCGTAACGAACACATAGGTGAAAACGACATCAAAAACGGGTTAACGGTTTGAATTTTACGCGCGAAAACGCAAAAACGTGTTTCCGTTTGTCTGTGCAAGAGGCATGACCGTGCCCCCCTTGGCATGGGTCGTGCGTGTCACTCTCTTAAGGTGGCGCGACCGTGCCACTTTTAGGCACAACCATGCCAGCCCTGCAGGTGCCTGAG
>Ga0099826_10002897_pt1 | contig 11373 bp, 7 predicted proteins | sample Mtrugardesep15_FD_76830 | JGI IMG/M metagenome (GOLD analysis project Ga0099826, IMG submission 76830) | Root nodule microbial communities of legume samples collected from California, USA - M. trunc garden sep15 | ecosystem: Host-associated > Plants > Roots > Nodule | place: USA: California...
CTGTCCTGCCTTTACAGTGAATAGAAGTTCTTATCAGGACAGACCAATCAAGTAGAGGATTAACCAACACTAAATATAAGCTTCATAGATGGTAGTAAATTATGAAAAAGTTTGAATTTCAATGATACATGAGATGAGTAGAGTTTCAAATATTTGCAAATCAGATACATCTGAAGCAAAGAGACAAGCATAGATTAATCAACCTTTTCTAGAGCAATTGACGCTGTTAATCCTGATGTCAGCATGGCAACACCTTCTGGATCTGGTCTAGGCACTGGAAGGGCGTATTTTGAAGGAATCTAACACAAAAAAAAAGCCAAAAACACAACATCAATAGTAACTTACATCATAATAAGCATTACAATGGAATTACCATCACATCCACTTAGTAATCAAAACTCTTAAGTTCGATAACAAGTGGTAGATGGGAACACCGATGATTATGTCAATTTATGGAAGAAATATTAACAATATGTTAAACACTGCTCACCATTGTGAATTCAGCGTAGCCTCCAAAAGTCATGAATGCACACGGCATGCCAACTTTCAAGTCAGTGACAGAATCCCCAACTGCTGCAATTATTCCCACAGCCTATAATATAAATGAAATTCAATACATGAGTATAGGCATACAGCATCAAGTGGAAAGCTTCATAAAAGAAATCTATGTTTGGTGATACATCATACCTCAAATCCTGCATCAAATGGAAGACGGGCTGTGGTCTCCTTGTTATTGCCACCAAAATAGCGGCCTGAGCTAAAATTTACCTATCATTACAAATTCATGTTAGAATTATATGTAAACTTATGGTTTTTAGATGAAATGAGGGTATGGCATGTTAAAGATAGATCCAAAATAGTGTTTATGTATACAGTAAAGTCACAAGTATGTTAGATTACTAAGATTAGCATGTATTTCATGCCAAGTCTATGCCGTTTCCCTTGAACTTGAATGTATTGAGCTAACCCACAGTAACTCTTTCAGTCAACTAGTTTAACAGTCAAACGAAAGCATATTTACTACAGTTGAGGTCATTTGACAGGAAGGAAGCTAAGGCCTGGACATGTCCCTGAGAGACATTTAAAAAAATAAATGCTCACACAAGTCCTCTTCAAAGATGTAACAACTTACATCACTAGCATTTACACCAGCATAAATTATCTTCACAAGAACATTGTTTGGTTTGATAGGTAATCTCAGTGGTGCTCTCACTATGCTGGTAGCATTCCGAAAGTTGTGAGTCAAGGTCTGAACAACTCTGCAAACAGTTAGCAGCCATATGAAACCACAGCTATATGAAACCACTAAATAACCCACCTTCAAATGAATAAAATCATGAGATGGCATAGTCAATTAGAATATGTAATTGCACCTTTTCTAACACGATGAAATAGAAAATAAACACCTTCCAGTGGCATACGTGTGTGTTTGTGTGTCATAACAAGAGAAATAGAATTGAAATACACACATTTTCTCAAAACTCTCGGGTAGTTTAATTGACGGCGCTTTGTATTCAACTCTTCTCCTCAACCGTGTAGGACGTACCAAGTACTTTGCTTCTTCTGATGGGGTAGGCCAGTACTCTAGACCTCGACGATTAGAAATCCATAGGCAATGACCGGCTTTACTCTCGTCCGTGATGAGCTCAAAAGCACCTTGAGAGGTTAAAATATTTTCATATCAAAATTTATGCATACATGATAAGAAACATATAGACCAATCACTGAATTATTAACACAGACATTTTCATAATGTGTATTTTCTACTTTGTAATGTTTTATTATCCTGTTATAACTTGTTTATTAAATTTAATGGTATTCAAGGTTAAATTCTTGCACATTAAAATTGTTGAAATATTTAAGTGAAGGATAAATCAGTCATTTTCTATGATCGGTTCATTTCAAGCATCTCAATTTTCAAGTTCCGATTTCAAAAGATGTATAAAGAGTATCTCCAACTCAGCACCTTTATTGGAGTTCATACATAAACACATTACTCATTTTTACGTTTTCTAATTTAAGCACTGCATACTTTCAATCCAGCACCTATAAAATATTTACGAAATATATCCCTCAACTAATTGAACGTCTTTACGTTTTGTTATCAAAATATTTATTCATTGCACTCTAACCCATCAGAAATGACATGAGAAAGGGGGGTACTTTTAGAACTTCCAACTTCCAATGCCTATTAAGAAGTTTGCTCCAACGGTAGTTCTTAATAATACTCGCTTCTTCTTAATGTGTAAGTTTCCTTGGAAAAACTCCAATAAATCGGTTTTCATATAAGCCGGTTAGATAGTTAGCCCAGCTGAGTTTTCACATAAAAATGATTAAATATTAATTGAAACTGTTGAAAGCTCATCTAAATAACTCGTTGCATCGCCTTAATATATGAAGTTGTTTTCTATGAAAAAAAGAAAGAAAAAAACTTAAGCTACATTTATAGATACTTTAACACTACGCCACTACGCATCAAGTTAATGCACAAGTTAGAAAAAATTAGGAGGTGTGCACACAATGCAAGAGAGGGTAACAGAAACCTCTCCACCAGCTCTGCGAGACAGCGAGTCGACAATTGCAATATTCGCCATATATAAAGCAGAGCTCTACAATTTTGTGATTTAAGAGTCTACAAAGTACAAACACCCACACTCTTTTTGCCAAGGTACACCAAAGAACAAAAGGACATGCAGACTTACCTTTCACCACCATTTCCATAGGTATAAAGCCCCCCATCATACTAAGGAATTTGGGATCCACCTTTAAGCCCAGCTCAGTTTCAACAAACTGCACTTAACATTAATGTTTGGGGAATTATAGTAAATTGTAATAAAGCATAAAATTTGTTTTGAAAATAGAAATACATTCAAAACCAATCCATGTTGGCTGAAAAAATAAGGAATTCGGTTTTCCTTAAACAATGTCATGCCCATGTTTTGTCTAAGTCTTGACGACTTGAGTGCTATAGTCACATACAAAATTTGGTGATTATTTTCAAAAAAAAATTCAAACTTTGTTGTACAAATTTTCATAAATAGAAAATAAAGAACAATGTGATATTTTAATCATTAAAAGTGAAATAAAAAATACAAATAAAAAAATATAACACCAAATATTTTTATAGATTAAAGATTAATAATGTAACAAAAAAAATTCATTCTTCGAAGTCCAAAAACAACTCTTACCTCAGGGCAAAGCACATTGACTCGAATTCCTTTACGTTTGTATAAACGAAGTGATCTAGTGAACATAACAACACCACCTGCGAAGTGAAGAAACAGTTTAGGAGGCTATAGTAAGTTATTTTTAGGTAAGCAAAAAATTATAAAATACTAGGAGTAGAGGGTGCTCCAGGTCCAGGAAGTAATAGTAAGTTAGCATAAGTTTTGTGGATATGCTTAACTCATTTTTTGGCACTCAACCAAAAACAACTTTTTGTTTTACCTTAAATTTTTCATGATTTGAAAACAACATTTTAGCTAAAAGCTCTCTTCTTAGAATCTCGGCTGTAAGTTAAATTTCTTAAATTTATAAAATAAATTCATTCACAGTGAAAAGATGCCAAAGATATTTATGACTCATTTTTTCTGTTGTATTTTTGGGATAAATAATAAATTTTACTAGAGAACAAAGAGAAGAGGTGCATCTCAAAGGATCCATAAGATATCCTCAACATTCAGTTATAAGAAATTCAACATAAAATTCTTGAGCAGAATACCCTCAATCAAAGCAGGTAAATGACAAACCTTTGGAGCCACTATAGATAGGGTCAAGATACATCGGATAAAGACCAGAAGCAGAACCCATATTGATGATTGCACCAGGCCTTTTCAAAGCTTCCATGGTTTTAATCTATTGAAATGAAGACAATCAATGTCACCGATAAGCAATGGCTGTAATGTGATTATGTGGAACAAAAATCAAGACATTTTTCACATTAAGAATGTGAACCAACTTTTTTAGACAGCATCAAGTAAAAGATATACTTAAAAGATATGAAAAACCAAAACCGGATCACATTTCAAACTCACCGCAAGGCGGGTGGTTTCAAAAACAGCAATAAAATTCACATTAAGAGTGTGTCTCCAGGAATGAGTGCCATCCGTTTCATCTTTATCGAATGGGATAGGGTTTTCAATCCCCGCACTGATAATACAAATGTCAAGTCCTCCAAATGTTGAAATGTGCTTCTCAAATGCAGCAGCCAGATCCCCTGTTGTTGGCTCTTTGTTAATACATCTGTATGCACTTATAAAATAACAAACTAGCAAGTGCATTTGAATTTGTGACATTTACTTACAGGGTTATGCTAACTAGTTCCCCCGAAGCACTTGTTAAAAAAACAAAAAAAAAAGTAATTTTGTATTGAAAATAACATTTTTTACATTCTTAAGAGGTTGATTTCACAAATTCCAAGATAGTTTTACTTGTACTATACTTAGTTTCTTAACAAGTGCCCAAGGGGAACTTGTTAGCATTTTCCTTACGTATATTATGTTACTTCGTGATAGTTGGAGGTTGGAAGGCGTGGAAGGGAAATTGTTAAGTGTTGTCACTTTTATTTATCTTTTGGCTGAATAAATTGGAAGCTATTTAGGCTGAATCTAAATAGTTATGATACAAGTTCAAATCACAAACAATTTCACCAAGTCTAACTATTTAACTATTCCAAGGATCTCCCCAAGAAGAGTAGCCACCATGTTCATGTTTGTCAGAGGTACACTCTATAGCTTCTGCAAAATCACGGTGGCTCACACTGTGAATCCAGACATTGGCACTTATTATATTACTATTATTTACGTGTTTGTGTTTAACTAACGGTGAAGCGCTATCCATGTGAAGGTCCTTATCCTAAGTGGTTTTACTTGACTAGATGGAATTGAAACACTTACTTGAGTTGGTGACATCACATTTGACAAATAAGACAGATGGATGCTGTAAGTTAGGATGAAACTTGGCATTAATTTTCTCCACAAGGGTTGCTGTTTCTGTTCCTTTTTGTTCAGAAAAATCAACGATTGTGATAAATACACCTTTCTCAGCAAGAGCTAACACAAGACCTTTACCTGTAGAATAAATGAATGAATTTGATATTAATCGAAGGAAGGTTGTTGGAATAATTGAATATTGAAAAGGAAGAAGATATGATTATTGGTGTTACCGATTCCAGAAGCACCACCAGTAACGAGTGCTGACAAACCAGCTCTGATCTCCATTATAGCAAAAAAGTTGAAGAAGTTGGGTTGGTAGTGTAGTGTGTATAAGGGAACCCGATTTTTCAACTTTGTTTTCGACGAAACGACTTGTCTATCCACGAGTCACCAAATTGTCTCTGGCGTGGACTTAAATATTCGCGACCGTAACATAATAGTCAACTGTCCGTCTTTCACTGTCTCATTACATACATGATGATGAGTGAAAGACGGCAGGGACAACATATATTTAAACAGCATTCTTTTTCCTTTTCTTTTGGACCTAAACAATAAATAGAGAATATAAAAACATAATAATTGTACGAGATACTTTTACAAATATCATCATCGCATTATGTTATTTTGGCTAAATTTTGTTAAAGCTTATCTTCCTTGGTTTTTTTCTTTTTTTTTTTGCAAGATTTAAACTTGAACATATTTTATAATTAATTGATTTGTCACTTGATGTTTTAGAGTTAATCCGTCATATAAACCCGAAAAAAAGATTAAAAGACAAAACTCGTTATAAAATTACCCTCAAACATAAAAAGGGTTAATCTATCATATATTTAAAAGCAAAATTAACGTGACTCATTTTCAGCCACAAAAAAGAATGCAATTTTTTTCAACAAAAAAGAAGAAGAAGATTGCAGCTTAATTTTTTCAAGAAAATGTTGAACAATTTCCCCTTTTGAAATATTTAATTAAATTATATTGATATTCACTTAAATATATGTAAGTAGTTGTCAAGATTCAGGATGTGTATTTCCCAAACTAACGAACAACTTTTCTAAATTGAGTTCTCCAACAGTCCAACCTACCTTCATGTTATTCCATTTGATGTATCCACTAGTTTTATTATGAGTATTATTTTTTTTGACGAATTATGAGTATGTCCTTATTCAACCAATTTCTTATGTATTTGAGGTATATTTGTAGAAAGGGGTTTGAATGTTTTTTATATTGGTTGTATTTTGATTCAAAATATAAGCTAATTCTTGACAAAAAAAAAGAATATAAGCTAATTATTTTAATATTTTGTAGCCTTATTTAACTTCTCAAAATCAAACTTTCTAAATTATAATAAGGGTCTTGTTAACTAGTACCCTAGAACATAAAATAAGAAAGATTGTATTGAGAATTGTGAAGAAGCAATTTTTTAAGTTAAGGGTTTATTTTGTTGGAATATTTTATTATTTAATTATATTCCAATATCATTATGTGGGCAAATATCGTAATAATAATTATATTAGCTATTTATCAATTGTGAGTTTTGATTGATTAGTGATCAAATTAAGTAGTACGACTATTAGATTTTTAATTGGATAATTAATTAAATATTTAATTAATTGATATGGACTCAATGAGTGATGTCCGGATAACCCATTAACGGAATAATGGGAAACTCTAATGACTATCCAATATAAAAGATGCAATGGTTCCAATACACCGTACATGACAAACTCTCTCTTCTCCCCATCTGAAGAGAACTGGTACCGGTTGAGGAAGAACTAAATCAGCCGCTGCTAACCCCTTTGTTGTGTTTCAGATTAGATCATCTCCTCTCTTGTTTCAAATTGTTGTTCTTGTTAAGAGGATCAAAGCTTCATCCAAGTATTTCTAATTCTTAATATCCTTGATAAATCAAACATGTCATAGATCCGATCATAATTATGTTCAATGTCTTATTTGCTTCCGCTTCATAATCGTTGAGCATGATTCATGAAATCTCTTTTATTAAAGAACTAAATTTCTAACATATTAACATGTGCAATAGCAATTTTTAAGCATTGTCAAGACATCTCATTTTGTTCTGCCGATATGTGTTCTATAGTGTAAACATAAACTTTGGTATACATAATTGCATTATTCTTCTCACCAAAATAAATTGCATTATTATTTCAAGTAATCCAAAAATGAGAAAGCATCGAGAATATTTCAGCACTGGTTTAGCAACTATTTCCGGTAACATTTGAGAACAATCTTTAGGCTAAGAGCTGAAAACTTGACTTCCTTCTGTATTTGACATGTGTTGACTTATAATTTGGCTACATGGTTAGAGAAGGTTGGGTCCACGCAGACAACCACCTAGAGAAATGATATAATTAGATTGTTACCCAACAGTTACAAAATCAAAATGAATAAATTAAACTTTCAACTAAATTCCTATTCTATCACTCTATCTCCTAAATGTCCCTGAACTATGAAAATATAACGAGTAGTCCCTTTATATGCTATTTTCAATTCATCAAGTTAGTCCTTCAACTATCATTCTCTCCAATTTTCAAATCAGCAGGGCGAGGGCGACTGACTTGATTGATTAATAAAAGTTTGGAGACTACTTATTATATAGTTCGGACGCCAAATAGGAGAGAGATTGATAGTTTGAGAACTAAATTGAAGGTTTACTCGATGTACAGTGTTTCTTAAGAAACCAAAATACCTTCCCAGCGCTTTTGCCTGAATGAAGATACTCAACAGCATCAGCAACAGAATGCAGGCCTATAAATTTCTTTGGATCCACAGCAACCTGTGCGAAAAAACGAGAAAAAGTAAAGAAACACAAACTTTTAAACTTAAAAGCATGGCAACTGAGAAGGATAACAATTAGCAAATACAAGACCAATGTGCATTAATTTTTTTTATTGATCTACAGATATAAAATGCATATAAATTACCTTTAGCTTTCCCTGAGAGTAAAGGTCAAATAGTCTGTCAAGATGTTCTTGCCACATGTGACTATATTGCACCAGGAAAAATCCAGCCTGAAAATTTTGGGCAAATATATATGATCATAGGAAAGGTAAATTAGCAGTAAAAAATGGAAGTTGCACAGGACATCGAAATATAATTAGCCCGTTTACTTGCTAACAAAAAGATAATAGACTCTTGAAAAGAACAAGTGTTTCTCCTTCCCACAGTCTATCGCTACAGGATCTGACAACAAGATTGAGGCCTATTAAATAAAAAATATGTTTGACTCCTCAAGGGATGGATATTTATAGCTCTATATGTCACAAGAATAAATGACAGAATGAAATAACTAATAAGCAATCATAAACAAAACAAAAAGTAGTGGCTGCCTGCAAGTGCATAACTTCATATTTCTACATACCACAGCTTGACTCTTCGACAAGAGCTTCTCGCATAGTCCAGGATATTTTGACGGTGTCCAACCCTTTTCTCCTTGATACTGATATTAATGAAAAAAAATTAGGTAAAATTCATTTTCTATAATACTTAAAACGATGATAAAATCCAAGGCATTACTTGAATTTAAAATCGCCAAATGAATCATGCTACATTGTAAAGGTAGCTAGTACTTAGTAGTATTTTATAGATGCGGTGAAATTTTCACAAGTGATGATGTGTATACAATTGTGGCATGAGAAGAAAAATAAAATAAGTAAAAACCTGAGAAATCATGCCAATGACAATAAGTCGTCCATGGACTGCCAAAGCATCCAAGCACAATTTTAACATGTCACCACCAACAGACTCATAGATGATGTCAATACCTTTCGGGAACTCTTTCTTTAGAACCTGCAAAAGTATGTCACAAACTTAACACGTTGATGGAAGCGGTTTACATTGGCTATGTCCATTTGGTTTTAAGCTTTTCTCAGCGAACGTAATAAGTTGATTTTGAAGGGTTTGCCTGGTTGATGGAGCATATTTGTTTTCAGAGAGTAAAGAGGCACTCCGCAATGCAACTTGCTCAACAAAGATGTTGTCTCACTAGATTCACTACTTTCTCAACAGTTTTAAAGAGGACTTCTACTTTTATTCAATTCAGGAAAAGATAGATTTTTTCTTTTCTTCTTTTTCTTTTTTGTGAAAACAAATCTTCGAGGCTCGCTGGGTTTTATTCCCATGCACCTCTATTTTAATGTTCAACAGTTTCACCTTGGTGTCGTTTCTCTATGAAATGGTAAACTGTATTGTATGGTATAAAAGGGAGTAGAGGTTGAGGTCTATCAATAGTAGCAAGCAATATTCTGGAAACTAGTCTCAAAACTCTTTTAACAAAGCATATGAGATGGCATAAGCAGCTCTCCTAATGGATATAATTAGTATTACATGTATTATGTGTAAGGGCCAAAGGACTTATTTACGTAAAGAACCCATATACCATGATGTTATATTATATACTTATATAGTTCTTTTATGTAATTCATTTAAATAAAAATCAAAACATTAAACATTTATGAAAGCGACAACCTTAATAAACAAGCAACCAGCAATATAAAGCATTTTCTCACTGGGTGAGATCAGCTACATACAATCAAACAATGGTATACTATCATGTAGTATATCATAGATATTGTTATCAGAACTCCAAACAAATCAAAGGATTAAAAAAAATACCGTTTTTATATCTTCACTGTGATAGTCAATGACTCTGTCGACCCCCAATTCTTTCAGAAGCTTGGCCTTTGCCCCACCACCACAAGTGGCAACCACGGTATTACCAGCTAATTTTGCAAGCTGCATATAGAATACATGTTACCAAGCCACGCAACGGAAAAGAACCGCAAAGAACAACTAGCAATCTTTTTCTTAAATAGTGATTAGTTATCTTAGGTCTCAAGGAATAAAGAGAACACGTATAAGAGATCTTTTTATGACCTCAAGAATAAACCGTGTTTGGTAAAAAGAGGGGAAAGAAATAGTATCAATGACTAACGTCTTCCGTTAAAATAAGATCGTAAAGTAAATAGAGAAAACAAAACATGCTGAATTTTGTCTAAATCATGATGTTTAGTTTGACATTGCCCAGGCTCGGCCTACAAGTACAAAATATCAAGAAGCTACCAATTCGTTCAAATAAATAATTCCTAGTAACACATACAATATATGCATATGTTAAATAAAGGTGGAGTTAGATTTGTGAGGGCACCTGAACAGCAAACTGACCAGTTCCTCCTGCAGCAGCCGTAACAAGGACCACTTTTCCGGATTCCATCTGTCCTGCCTTTGCAGTATACAAAAGCTCATATCAGGACATGCCAACGAAGTAGAAGATTAACGAACACCAAATTTAAGGTTCACAGATGGTAGTATATCATGAAAAAACTTGGATTTCATCGTTACATGAGATGACTAGAGTTTCAAATCAGAATACATCTTAAGCAACGAGATAATCTTATATTAATCAACCTTTTCTAGAGCAATTGAAGCTGTTAATCCCGAGGTAAGCATGGCAACACCTTCTGGATCTGGTCTAGGCACTGGAAGGGCGTGTTTTGAAGGAATCTAACCCAAGTAAAAACACAACATCATCAGTAACTTACATCATAAGAAGCATCACAAATTCACAATAGAATTACCATCACATACACTTAATATTCAAAACTCAAAGTTTGAAAAAAAGTGGTAGATGGAAACACCAATGATTATCTTAATGTATGAAAGAATAATATTATCAATATGTTAAAAACTGCTCACCATTGTGAATTCAGCATAGCCTCCAAAAGTCATGAATGCACACGGCATGCCAACTTTCAAGTCAGTGACAGAATCCCCAACAGCTGCAATTATTCCCACAGCCTAAAATACAAATGAAATTCATTACATAAATGAGTATAGGCATACTGCCTCAAGTGGTGAGCTTCATAAAAGAAATCTATGTTTGGGGAGACATCATACCTCAAATCCTGCATCAAATGGAAGACGGGCTGCAGTCTCTTTATTATTGCCACCAAAATAGCGGCCTGAGCTAAAATTTACCTATCATTACAAAGTTTTGTCAGAATTCTAGATAGAATTATGGTTTCTAGATGAAATGAGGGTATAGCATAGCATGTATAATAGATTAAGAAGATTAGTGTGTATTTAATTCTAAGTCCAAACTGTTTCCCTTGAACTTGAATTTATTGAGCTAATCCGTTATTCTCTAACAGACGAACCAAGGCCCATTTGCTACAGCTGAGGCCATTTGACAGTAAGCTAGGGCCTGGTGGACGCGTCTCTGAGAGAGATGTTTAAAAAAATAAATGTGCACACAAGTCCTCTAGAAAGATTTAACAACTTACATCACTAGCATTTACACCAGCATAAATTATCTTCACAAGAACATGGTTTGGTTTTATAGGTAATCTCAATGGTGCTCTGACAATGCTGGTAGCGTTCCGAAAGTTGTGAGTCAAGGTATGAACAACTCTGCAAACAGTACGCA
>Ga0099826_10002898_pt1 | contig 11372 bp, 4 predicted proteins | sample Mtrugardesep15_FD_76830 | JGI IMG/M metagenome (GOLD analysis project Ga0099826, IMG submission 76830) | Root nodule microbial communities of legume samples collected from California, USA - M. trunc garden sep15 | ecosystem: Host-associated > Plants > Roots > Nodule | place: USA: California...
ATGCCAATTGCAAATGTGCACCTTAGTAGAAAGGTAATGTTCACTTTGAGAGAATATATAGTTACTTGCTTTGCAAGTTAGTTACATATGAAGTTGTGTAAACAGTAGTGCTATATATCTAGAGAAAAAGCTTCCCGAAGTTGTCCCGATACACAATTCAACCAATCACAGTTGGTTCTGTCCGAAAAACACGACAGTCATGCTTTTAATTTTATTTTTTTTTCGGAAGCAGTCCATCAAATAAATGTGAAATCTAATGGGTATTATGCTGCCAAATTACTCGCGAGCAGCTTCACGAAAATTCCTTCGCTGTGTTTAGTATTATCCTATTTAGAATCACTGCCCCTTTTGTATTCCACCAATTAACAGGAAGTTCACTTTTTTGTAAAAGAACATGTTTGCAATCTTGCTTTTCGTAGGCTATATTGATATTTTTTTATTTTTTTAAAGCAAATGAGGTGTATATGGATCTGCAACACCTTAAGTAGATTAAAATTCAAATAAAAGAATTGATGGAAGAGGTGAATACATCTCCACTGAATTTCACAATTCTATGAAAAAGAAGACATTTAGCATGATGTTATAGCTCACTAAAACACTGCAACATAATGGTTTTGTTGAAAGCATGATCAAAGCAAAAGAAAGATAATACACAAGGCACATTATGAAGCTTGAACAGGTTTGAGGCCAAGTGTTGGTCAATGCTCATTTTAGAGTGTTTAGCATGTATCTGAGCAGTTATGAAGAAATATGAATGATAGAAGTCAATCCATGATTCTCATAGGCTATCACTCCACAGCCCACAGGTGCCTGCAAAATATACTCACCAAATGAGAAGAAGTTCATAATAACTAATAAGTATAGATGTGTAGTTTGATGAAACCAAAGGTTGGAACTGGAATCATAATTCACGCAACTCGGAGCAAAATGAAGAAAAAGTAGTCGTAGATAATGTAAGAATTGTACTTGAGGAAGATCCACATTTGCTGGAAACGAAACCTAGGTGATAAGGCGATTAGTATTTTAGTTTTTACTTATTGCTTTCTCTTATTTTCTTTTTCTACAATGAAATCTTGAGATTGAGGAAAGAAGTCACAATGATATATTTTCCTAAAAATATCAAGCCTTTGTTGCTATGTTTTTTAGATGTCATCTTAGTGCTTTTAAAGTTGTGGCATATGATTATTTGAGTTTAGCTCGTCAAGGTGGCAATTGATATAAACATAACAAGACCAAATAATCATATGTTTATATGAATTATGAGTATGGATGTTTGAACTTGGTTAACATTTAGTTATAATCAACTCTTTTCAAAAGAATCTAATAATTATAACATTATTATAATTCATAACCTTGGACATCATTCTTTGTTGAAAAGAAAAGGTAAATATTCGATCTATAAGGTGAAACAAATGTTCCTATTATTGATTTGCATAGCACTATAGGGCCTTTAGATTGTAAATTCTATCTTGTGATGAAAATCTACAATTCTAATATATTTTTATTATATTGTTAAAACCTTCAACCAAAACCATTAATCAATCTTTCAAAACTCAAACAATTTTTATTTGTATACTTAGGAGAAAAAGGTAATCTTGATGATCACTAGTCCCTTTGAGATCGATATTTTTATTACGGAGATAAAATCATGCATTTGGAGGCTTATTTAATTGATCGTGAGTCCAAGGAATTGAATTGCATGTCGTCTTGTTGTCGGATGATATGGGGACACTCGATTATGATTGGACAATCTAGATTTTGATATCAATTTTAGAATTAATAAATACAATCAAATTTTAGCTTGAAACATAGATTGTCTGATCTAAATCGAAACACCACAAATCTTGTGAGTGCAGGACTGCATACAATCCTAATCCAAGGTCCAATGTGTTTGTTTATCGATTTCTCTAAGGTAACATAGTCCTATTTTCATGTTGCATTTATCCCCCACTAAAAGTGTTGGCTGAGTTCCCTTCAACAACAAAAAAACAAGTTGGTTGAGTTAGAGAGGCAACTTAACCATTTTTTGATGATTTGTGAAAATTAAATTGTATCTCATATTTCTGTTAAAGTGCTGGAGAATTAGAGTGTACTACAACAAGGGGAAACTCAATATGTTTAGAGTCCATATTGACGTTACACTGCCTAGCTTGAAGGATCAGGTGGACCAAATTAATGGTCATCATAACCATTGAGACACAAGAGCAGTGAACAATGTAAAGTATCGTCATTCATCGATCAACTCAGATGGGAGTGTTACGTTCGCCCAGATGAAGCTCCATAACAACAATGATGTGAGAAACATGTTCTCTGTATTTGGTAAGTGTAGTTTGAAGGGACTGGTCTAGTTAGACGCTTCCTTGGTGAGATATTTTCATGATATTCATAGAAGTTTGATCAGACCCAATACATGCAAAGAAATCAAGGCTTGCATGGATGAACCTGATGATTTTTTTATTGGTAACTTATGAGCTTGTTTGTGTTTAATTATGTTGCTTCAATTATCATTATTGTTATTGTTTTACGTTGTTGTATTATGTTGTTGAAAATGTTATGGTTAAATGATGGTCGGATATGGCAAGTGTACCAAATTGTTTACCAAGTAATAAAGTGATAAGTAGAGTATCGTATCCACAAGGATTGTTGTTTCGTCAAAACAATTCGCGTTACTTATTTTTGTAAGTTTGACGATATAAAAGTTAAGGGTTAGAAAGCTTGCAATTTTAATTTGTTTGCAACATAGTAAGTTTAATTCTTTTGGTTGTAGAAAAGTAACAGTAATGTCGCGTTTATTTATCTTAGGTAGACTATATAAGTGATAAGGTCGTTGAGACGTTTCTAACCTAATTAGTCTATCCCTTTGATGGCTAACTGCACCTATTGATCACACGGTGATCCTTATGTGTGGGGTCTTGTTAATTCAAAGGTAATTGAAACATAAACTTAAATTGTCGTTCCAGTTTTTCCGAATGCAATGAAGGCCAAGGTTCCATTAGGTCGGCCCATCTATGAATATTGGGACTCTCATAACACACCCTCTTCTCCACTCTTAGTAGTTCTATAAACGGGCAGCCCTAATCTATGTCTACCTTACTAAGGGTTTTAAGAGAAAGATTCGATAAAGGTTTATTCCCCGACGCTTGTTTTCCTAATTACTAACCAGTTAAATCCTAGGTTCAACAAAGTTACTACTTAGTCTTAGTAATGTCACCTCCTAAGTACTTACTACTAGGGTCAACTATCTTTCGGTATTCGCTAGTTAATAATCACTTACTTCCTGGACAGATAGATACTAGTATAATGCTATAAATATCAAGATATAATCAAAAAGATAGTAATAACAATGTTAGGTCCTGCCACAACCTAGGTACCTAATCTAAGGTTACGCTCCTTTGAAATAAATCACTAAATCAGTGGTTCATCTTATAACTCTAACCTAAAAAGATTTAGTTAAACATGGTAACTAAAAACAAATTACTAAAGACAAAAACATACCCTAGAAAATCAAGGAGAAGATAGAAACTCTCCTGAAGCTCCAAAGTTGCCTTCCTTTTGAACTGCCATAGTTCTAAACAAGAAATTCTGAATGATTTAGGTTGGTATCTATAATGGAGATTTCTAATTGTGTTTGGGCTAAAAAAGCGGGCTAAACCCACAAAAACGAATAAAATTACGCATGCACCCCTTGCATTTGATATGCTCGGGGCGCATATAGCATGCCCTAGGCGCATCTAGTGCAATTTTGCAAATGCTCTAGGCGAATCACATATGCTCTAGGCGCATGGTTGCCCCTCTTGGGCCCAGTTTCTCTGATTTTTGTCGTTTTTAGGTCTTCGAATTATATAATCCAAAATATCTAAAAATATTATTGGATTATATAATCTGAACTGGGCAAAATGAGAAATTTGGAGGACAAAAAAACATGGAATAAGGCCGCATTAAAGGCATAACCCACCAAATCTATTGATCACATCAACAAGAAAACATGATTCCAAACACATAAAATTAATTTAGATTTTTCTATCATCTCTAATTTTGCACATGTTAAGAATTTCAAATAGTAAGATTCTTTTGGAACTTACATTAATTTTCAGACCCAAGTATCCGAAATAGAATCCTGCAAAACAATGTTAACCAACAAATAACAACACTCGACATTTCCTCCTACCACCGAAATACTCCCCCCATCTCCACCTCCTATCATCAACCCCCCCAACCTAACCTCCTCATATCTGCCACATAAATGTTAAGATCGACAGGAAGATCAAAGAGCTAAATTAAATCTATGACGGATGTTTCCTCCTTCTATCCAAGGATAATTTCAAAATGAGGAATTTTCTCCACTACCTAACTGACGCCTCATCCCGGTTTCAAACCACCCTACATTCTGAACCCCGACGACATCTTTAACTCCACATATTTTTTTCCACCATCCAAACACCTTTGACCCCCCACCTAATACAACATCCCTCTTCCCCATATTCAGCTTCTAGCACTTTGTACCACAACCCATACTGATCAATATATAACCTCCAACACCACTTTCCCAACAAAGCCAAATTAAATTCCCTAACTTTACAAACTCCCAGTCCTCTAAACTCCTTTTTACTACAAAATTTTCCCCATTAAATCCAATTGTATTTGCAAACATCTTCACTCCCTCTCCTCCAATTTTTTTTTACTTCTAACTATATCTATATTGAAGTAATAATTATTTTCATATCCACGAGGACTATTTTAACTTCTACTTAACAATAACATTAACATTTAGGATGTGTATAAATGGGGGGACGCAAGGCAATCATTGTTTTCGTAACATAAATTGTTGGAAAAGATAGCAAAGTTGGTTTTAGAAACTTAATGTGAAGAATGATTAAGTCGACTGATTCCTCAAATGTTCACTACATAATAATTTGAACCTCTTTCTTATCATTGTTTCACGAATCTCACGATAGATTAACAAAGTATTTCTAATCATTCTCTTGAATTCGAACTCTCTCATAAAGTCATAATCTCTTAAGTGAATTTGAAACCGTTGGAGGTTTTAAATGTTTGTTTATCTCTAAATCATAACTTAACAATTATCTATCTATAGCTTAACTAGTTAAGCTAATCAGATTACCTAGGTCAGATTCAGAATTTGTAGAAAGTAGTCATTCAAAGTCTATAGTCAATTCATACATTCAAAATGCTAGGGCTAGTATTCAATCATAAACATATAAAAGATATTAAACTCAAGGAAATCGGAATAAGACTAGATCTTCATTGATATTCAAGAGAGTTCATACAAATTACATGGCCATATAACTTACAAAAGATTCATCTCAGGCTTAACCACAATGAAATTTGTTACTCATAGCTAAAACATAAACAACTAATTCAAAAGAAGGATTCATTACATAAATTGGAGGACTGACTATGAGTTGTGATGGTCTCCCACCAATTCTCCAGTTCTTCAATTCCAAAATCTTCTTTATATCATTAAAAATTTTAACCCTTGGCTCAGAAACACGTCTGCCTTTTATAGATATGTTTTTAGTGTGACAAAATCGTGCCCCAATGTGAAATAAAATTAAAATTATGTTCAAACGCTTCTAAAAATCGTGGCCTAGAAATTGTTCAATGGAATTGCTTCTTTTGGGGTCCAAATCTGGCCCAATCTAGTGAAACCATGGCTCAATTTTCAGCTTTATGTGAATCCTTGTTTTCTATCTATTTAAGCTTCAAATACTACATTATTGCACTGAACTCAACTGAAAATGCATAAAAAATAACTAACAAAACAAATTTGACATGGTGCCATCATAAGGAGACACTATAAATAAAACTCTCTTTGCTATCTTATTTCATTGCCATAATCTTAGAGTACAAAATCATAACTTCAAGGTCCATGAAATTAGGAAAAAAAACATAAGAAGAAAAAGTAATTATTGAAAGCATGCACAAAAACTAAATGACAACAAGTGAAATGTTCTAGCATAAGGTATACCGTACAATTCTCCTGCTAGAGAAAGAACTTGTTTATCTCATTAGGATGTTTTAGATCGATACACATTCGCCTTTACGACACCTAACATTAGCTCCATTAAATTTTGGACAATCTTTATCTCTTATACATTTACTGGCAAAAGTTTCCAGGTAACTAGAAATAGATACTATTATGCTAAGAAATATGGAAAGAAATAGAACTAGAACATAAACTAATTTCGGAGTTTTAACCATATTTTTTCCAATTTGCATCCAAATAATATTAAATGACTTGATCTATTTATAGTGTATGATAAATTTCATGGTCTTATAGAAATAATTAAATAGTTCAAGCATTATAAATTTTATAAACCATTCAAAATTCTAGAATCATTTATAAATGTCCTTTAAATATATCAATGTGTTATTTTTGTCCCGTTAGCACACTTAGAAAAGAGATCATGTAATAAACATAACTATCAAAATAATTAAATACAATTTTACTAACTTGTCATCCTTTAAATAAATTTATTATTTTTTTAACCTTTCACAAGAGTAAAGGGAAAAAATATGCTTATACCATCATAAAGTTATGTATGAATATAAAACACCATTGATATTTATGAATAAGTAGAACGTATGTTATAGCAATCTATTTTTAATTAATTAATTAGATAATAAAGAATTATATTTAAACAAAAATTCATTGCATAATTTATTCCACAAAAAGTGTTTTAACACTCATAAAATAAATAGCAAAATATAAATAGATTTGTAATGATTTTTGGAGAAAAATGATAATGTCTTTCTAATCTTATATCCATCTATGTTTAGTAAACTGCACTTAAACCCTACAGTTATTATTCTAGTTTCATTATAATTAACACAATAGTTCTTATCAATCTCTTGATTCAGAGCTGTCTTCTTAGATTACAACTCACTAATCTCTTAGGTGAGTCTGTAACATCGAATGTTTATTGAACGCTAATATTTAATCACAACCTAACAAGTTGATATCTCTAAAGTGACCTGTTTGATTAAAGTCTATAACTAGATCTAAGTCAACAGTTAGTGATAATAGTCAACTCATCTTTGAGTTTATTTTATATATGATCAAGATACAAAAAGAATTAAACACAAGTTTTATTGTATAAAGACTAGAATTGCAAATGTGTTGCATAGAGTTTCATAGTTTACATTGTTCAAACAGCTAGAACAGAGTCATCTTAGACCTAATCACAAGAAATTAAGCTACCATGGCACAAGTACAAACAACCAGATTGAAGAGCATTATAAAATTTTAAAAACCCTTGAGAATTCAAAATATATCAATGTGTTATTTTTGTCCCTTTAGCACACTTAGGATACAAACCATGTAATAAACATAATAATCAAAATAATTGAACTTCTAAACTATATCTATATTGAAGTAATAATTATTTTCATATCCACAAGGACTATTTTAACTTCTACTTAACAATAACATTAACATTAAGGATGTGTATAAATGCGGGGCTACGCAAGGCAATTGTTGTTTTAGTAACATAAACGGTTGGAAAAGATAGCAAAAGTTGGTTTTAGAAACTTAATGTGAAGAATGATTAAGCCGACTGATTCCTCAAATGTTCACTACATGATAATTTGAACCTCTTTCCTATCATTTTTTCACTAGTCTAACGATAGATTAACAAAGTAGTTCAAATCAATCTCTTAAATTAGAACTATCTCATAAAGTCACAATCTCTTAATCTCTTACGTGAATTCGAAATCGTTGGAGGTTTTAAAAGTTTGTTGATCTCTAAATCATAACTTAACAATTATCTATCTCTAGCTTAACTAGTTAAGCTAATCAGATTACCTAGGTCAGATTCAGAAGTTGTGGCTAGTAGTTCTTCAAAGTCTATAGTCAATTCATATATTCAAAATGCTAGGGATAGTAGTCAATCATAAACATATAAAAGATATTAAACTCAAGGAAATCTAAATAAGACTATATCTTCATTGATATTCAAGAGAGTTCATACAAATTATATGGCCATATAGCTTACAAGAGATTCATCTCAAGCTTAAGCACAATGAAATTAGTTACTCATAGCTAAAGCATAAACAACTAATTCAAAAGAAGGATTCATTACATAAATTGGAGGACCGACTATGAATTGTGATGGTCTCCCACCAATTCTCCAGCTCTTCAATTCCAAAATCTTCTTTTTATACTTACAATTTTGAACTCTTGGCTCATAAACACGTATACCTTTTATAGATATGTTTTTAGTGCGGCAAAGTCGTGCCCCGGTCCTTCAAAATTGTACCCCAATGTGAATAAATCTTAAATTATGTTCAGACGCTCCTCAAAATCGTGGTCCAAAAATTGTCCAATGGAATTGCTTCTTTTGGGGTCCAAATATGGCCCAATCTAGTGAAATTGTGGCTCAATTTTCAGCTTTCTATGAATCCTTGATTTCTATCTATTTCAGCTTTAAATACTCCATTATTACACTGAAATCAACTTGAAATGCATAAAAAAAATAGCTAGCAAAACTCTCTTTGTTATATGATAGACTTTTAGCAAGTGTACTAAAAATGAATTGAAGTAATAAAATTTATAAGTTCGTATCCAGAGGGATTATTTCAATTTCTACTCGGCAAAGACGTTAAAATTAAGGATGTGTTAAATTTATGGGTTGTCCTAGACAGTTGGATTTGGTTGCATAAAACTTAAACAAAGTAAATAAAATGGTATGCTAATTGGATTAAAACAGATGATCAAGCCGGTGAATCCTCTATTGCTTTATGTGAAATAGCTTATCTCTACTTTGCTCTCAACACTTATCCATTCTTTATGACGGATTAGCTAAGTGTTTTTGATCAAACTTTTGACTCAAAACCCTTTCCTAAGTTATAACCTTTTAATATCTTAATCTGATTGAATAACTGCGGAAGCATGGTGAGAACGTTAATCCATAAGTCATAACTCGCAACTTCCTATCTCTAGTTTCATATGTAAAGCCAAACATAATCACTATTTCAGGTTTAATAGCTAGGGTTAGTAGTCAATTAACTCCTAAGATCAATTAATACGATTGAAATAAGCTAGGGTTAGTAATCATACAAACAATCATAAGAAAAGCATTAAGCACAAATAATTTTGAATAAAGACAGAATGTTATTGATAATAAAGAGAGTTCGCTACATGGTTCACATATCACAATAGATTCATCAAGGCTCAATCAATCGAGAAGATTAGATACTCATAACTAACATAATCAAAGACATATAGAAACAATAGAACATACATAAATCTAAACCAACTATGAGTTGGGTGAGATCCATTGTGTGTTCTTCAGCTTTTTGGTGTCGTCTATGCTCTGTTTAGCTTTCCAAAAATCGCCCCTTTAATCTCTGGTCGCTTCTGGCTTTTATAGAAAGAATTTTAGGGTTTCAGAAAGCCCACCATTGTGCCACGTTTCACGACCATCGTGGTATGATTTGCTCATTAATCCTACGTGGCAGCAAATTCACTCAACCATCGTGGCACGTTACATATCCATCGTGCCATGATTTTTCTAGCAACATCAGGTAAATTCCACGTTTCGAACGTGCCACGATTCAGGTCCATCATGGCACGATTTCTCCAGCAGCCAAAGTTCTTGCATTCTTCTCAAAATTGTGCAAGACTTCTCTTTTATGAATCTTGAGTTGATTTAACCATGTATACAAGCATTTGAGTCTCAAAACATTACAAAATGACACAAATATGACTAAAAAACTCGTGTTGACTTACTTTCATCACTATCTTATTTCATTTCCATCATCTTATAGTAAGAAATAATAACTTCAAGTTCCATGAAATTAGGAAAAAACAAAAGAAGAAGAAGAAGAAGAAGAAGAAGAAGAAGAAGAAGAAGAAGAAGAAGAAGAAGAAGAAGAAGAAGAAGAAGAAGAAGAAGAAGAAGAAGAAAATTATTGAGAGCGTGCATAAAAACTAAATGACAATAAGTGAAATATTCTAGCATAAGGTATACCGTACAATTCTCCTACTAGAGAAAGAACTCATTTATCGCGTTAGGATGTTTTAGATCGATACACATTTGCCTTTACGACACCTAATATTAGCTCCATGAAATTTTCGACAATCTTTATCTCTTATACAAGAACCACCAATAGTTACTATGACACTAGAATTAGATTTTATTATGCTAAGAAATATGGAAAGAATTAGAATTAGAACATAAGCCAATTTCGGAGTTTTAACCATATTTTTTCAATTTGCATCCAAATAATAGTAAATGACTTGATCTATTTATAGTGTATAAGAATTTTCATGGTCTTATAGAAATAAGTAAATAGTTTAAGCATGATAAATTTTATAAACCCTTCAAAATTCTAAAATCTTTTTTAAATGTCCTTTAAATATATCATTGTGTTTTCTCCCTTTAGCATACTTAGGAAAGAGATTATGTAATAAACATAATAATCAAAATATTTAAATACAATTTTACTAAATTGGCATCCTTTAAAAAAAAATTAAAAATTTAACCTTTCACAAGAGTAAAGGGAAAAGTATATGTTTATACCATCATAAAATTATGTATGAATATAAAACACCATTGAATATTTATGAATAAGTAGAACGTATGTTATGAGCAATCTATTTTTTAATTAAACCATTAGATCATAAAGAATTTATATTTTAAAAAAAATCATTGCATAATTTATTCCACTTCCTTATTCGCATCTATTATACGAATCAGTTATATAATCATTGGCCCCCCTCTTGTATATTGATAGACTTTTAGCAAGTGAGTTAAGAATTATCAAAGTAATAAAGTATAAAATTCTTCTCCACATGAACTACTTTATTTTCTGCTCGGCAAAGACATTATCAACATAGATGTATTAAAATTGGGGGGTCTCACAATGTAAATAGTTTGTTTAACAATCATAAATTAAATAGCAAAATGTAAATAGATTTGTAATGATTTTTGGAGAAAAATGATCATGTCTTTCGAGTTTTATATCCGTCAATGTTTGGTAAATTGCACTTAACCCTACAATTATTATTCTAACTTCATTATCATTAACAAAATAGCTTTGATTAATCTCTTGACTCAGAGCCCTCTCGTTAGATTACAACTCAGTAATCTCTTAGGTGAGTATGTAACATTGAAGGTTTTATAGAATGTTGTAGTACCCTAATTTTGTCCAGGCAAATTTCAAAAAATCACAAAAATATGTTTCAATTTGTTTAATTTTATTGTTTTCCATCGATTAATAATTATGCAACAAAAGGAATGTTCAGTAGCAAAAGATAAAAGACCCACGTGAGTCTTAAAGAAAGAAAAGCAAAAATCATACAAGAAGAATGTTCTCAAGAAGGAAGGAGAATGTTCTCAAGAATGAAG
>Ga0099826_10002899_pt1 | contig 11372 bp, 5 predicted proteins | sample Mtrugardesep15_FD_76830 | JGI IMG/M metagenome (GOLD analysis project Ga0099826, IMG submission 76830) | Root nodule microbial communities of legume samples collected from California, USA - M. trunc garden sep15 | ecosystem: Host-associated > Plants > Roots > Nodule | place: USA: California...
AAATTTTCACGGTTTTTCTCCGCCGTTATGACCGTAATCATCATCTCCCCCTCCCTCCATTCATCTCATTACCCAGCCTTAGCCATAAGATCTTCAATCATTCATCATATCCCTCATCACGATTACCGATTCTACTTTCACACATCACCGTTTTTTCGTAATGCCGATCAATGCGAACCGATTTCAAGGGAAATCGGTGCATGTCATCCAAGTTTGGTTCATGTAACAATTACTCTTGATGTCGAGTATCTTCGTGGTTCAATCGCTGCGGTGCATTCCATTCTTTATCACGCTTCTTGTCCAGAGAATGTTTTTTTTCACTTTCTTGTTACAGATACGGATCTGGAAACATTGGTTCGAACAACGTTTCCGCAGTTGAGATTCAAGGTTTATTATTTTGATCGGAATATTGTTAAGAATTTGATTTCAACTTCTGTGAGACAAGCGCTTGAACAGCCTTTGAATTACGCGAGAAATTATCTCGCGGATCTGTTAGAAAGTTGTGTGAAAAGAGTGATTTACTTAGATTCAGATCTTGTTTTACAAGACGATATTGCGAAGCTGTGGAATACTGATTTAGGGCTGAATACAATCGGAGCACCGCAATATTGTCATGCTAATTTCACAAAGTATTTCACGGCGGCGTTTTGGTCGGACCCGGTGTTTTCGACGACGTTTGAGAAGAGAAAAGCTTGTTACTTTAACACTGGGGTGATGGTAATGGATCTAGTGAAGTGGAGGAAAAAGGGGTACACGGAGAGGATTGAACGGTGGATGGAGATTCAGAAGGTAGAAAGGATCTACGAGCTTGGGTCTCTACCACCGTTTCTGTTGGTTTTTGCAGGACACGTGGCAGCGATTGAGCATAGGTGGAATCAACATGGTTTAGGTGGTGACAATGTGAAAGGTAGTTGTAGAGATTTGCATCCTGGTCCTGTTAGTTTGTTGCATTGGTCTGGTAGTGGAAAACCATGGAGGAGACTTGATGAATCAAAACCTTGTCCTCTTGATGCTCTTTGGGAACCGTTTGATTTGTATGGACATAGACGCAGATATGAATCATTATAGCTAATTGATTCATTTTTCTGTTAAATGTCTCTACTCTGTGTACTCTTGATTTTGATTATTTTGGTTAATTTTTTTGTTCCACTTATGAGATTATTAACCAGATAGTGATATTTTAGTCATTGATTTTCAGGTTTTGTTCATATAAATAATCTTTAGTCTGTCATTTGTGTATTCTATTTAATTTCATTTATTTTCTGCTTTGAAAAATATACTGGAGTTAGATGTAGTGATGATTTAATAGAATTCTGTGGCGATTTTGTTTGAAGTTTGAAACCTTGAATTGGGTTAAGCTTATCCGTAGCTTAAAGAAAAGTTAGTGCTTTTAATTACTAACTCATTAAATTAAATAAATCACTTGTAATGTTGATAAATAAGTTTAGTTTAATTTGATTTCTTAGTTAGTGTTCTGACTTAGAAGAGACTAGTATAAGCACCGGATTTGATGCCCTATCGGTGCGGTAGAGAAGTTCTGAGATTTTTGTGTTTTATCTGTTGAATTTGTGTGTGTTGGGAAGTGGCATGTTATTGCTACTTGCCAAAGAGGGCAAGGAACAGAAACAGATGCTAAAACTAAACATTTTATTAGTTTAGATAATAAGGGGGAAGTGGAAGACACGTATGTTATTGATGATGCATGGTGGATAGCTTAGCTGTCCACGTCTGCAATAAGTTAATGAGAAAAGGAATCGAAAGAGGGGGCTGCAATTTTTTAGGTATATGGAAGACATGATTCACATGAAGTATCTAATTTAGTCGGCATATATATATATAGATACATGAAAACAAATAATCTAACGAGTGAAGCTAAGCTATGGATTGTGTTGGCAGAGATGCTAAGTTTGGTGGCAGTGGCGGAACGGAGCGTTTTTGAGCTTATACAATTGTATTTTTCTTTGTATTATATCATATGCTTCTTTCTATATTCAATTTTCTTTGTCCGTACGTCACTGTCAATTTGTCCTTTGCTCCGCTTGCATATTAGCTGGCAATGCTTTGTTCTGTTCTATTTTCTCTTCCACCGTCAGATTATTTATGCTGCTACGTTTTTGACCCCACATTACTATGTCCTTTTCATTAATTCTGACACTGTTGGATTCTTTCTTTCAAGGTAAACTAGAATCATTTAACATGTGGCTTAAGGCTATTCAGATTAGTCATTCGTTTACCTATTTAGTTAGCACAACTTAAATAGGCGCTTAAAAACATCTCCAACGAAGAGCATATAAACAACCTAGAGTTGGTTTTGATCGATGGTAAAAATTAAAACTACCATTAAGGAGTCTACATTTCAATAGTTGTTATATAGTCTAGTATACTTATTTTTAATTGTTATGGAACGATATCTTGCACAAATATATGCAACTCACACTATCATGTAGTTCTCGTGCAACAAAAAAAAATGTTACGCTATGGTTCCATTGTTTAAAGAAACCGATACCTCGGCTAAAGATGTTCTAAATGATGGGATAAAAAAATTATAGTCTATTTTTTATTTTTTGAAGGAAATTTTAGTCTATTTAAAATGTGATTATGAAAGATCTTCTCTCTATTTTTTTTTTGGGCTTTTTGTTTTTTTTCTTAGAAAAGTGATAAGCCACTGAAATTAAACTCACACGCAACTGCTGTGAAGTCCTGAGTTCGAACTTGAGTCACGACGTCCGATCTTATAATATTGACATTCACCAATTAAGCTAGGACTTTTAGAACTTTTTTGAACTCATTTTATTAAAATGAATTGGACGTGCTAGATGGATGAATTCTATGCTTATTAGGTGTTAGTGAATAGTGTGCATAACTGAGATTTACTTATACACCCAAATGAGTGCTACATTGTATATGCGTTAGAGAAATTATTTTTTAGCACAAAACTTATCATTAAATGGTATATTTAGGTTTTTTTTTTAATGTATATTGGTATAGAGTGTCAAGATACAATGTCAATTTTGTTTGTTTAAATAATACATCTAGAGAACATTTGTTGGTAAGAAAAATTAAAGTTTTATGTTATAATATTAATTTTTAAGATTTTAAAAAATTGAGTACACTTTCATTGGAATTTCATAGTAAAATATGATGCTAATTTCTATCCATCTCCGATATAATTTTTTTAATATATACATCTAATCAAACCACATCATCATATCCCCTTTTCAAAGTTAATTTCTAAAGGTATCATTTTATTGGATGTATATGTAAAAATGAATTATATCGTCAATCTACACTAAATTAATTTTTAAACTATTACTATTTTATAGTATGAGATTAATTTTCATACACCGACGTGTAAATATTTTTACTTTTACATACAATCAAATCACACTATATATTTATAGAGATATTGTTAGGAACTAACTTTAAAAAAGTGGTATTATGACGCGATTTGATTAGATGCGTTTTTTTTTTAGGGAATTTGTATAACTATTTTTTGACGTATTGATGTATACAAAACTAATTCTTTATAATGTGATGGCTGGGAGTTGAAGTGTGGAACAAATCAAGTAAATGAGATGAGAGTCCTCGGTGCAAGGGATTTTAATGGAGTGAATATATAGGAGGTCAAATGATCTCAATTCTTGATTCATGATGGGAGAATTGGGGTATTTCTAAGTGATCTCGAAAGATTTTGCGTTCCTCTCCTTTTAAAAATAATTTCTCCCCATTGCTTTATTTTTCTCTCTAATAAAAAACCATGTTAAGTGTTTCTCATTTCTAACCAGGGTTTTCGGGTCAATTCTCTTTACTCTTGGTGTCAACACATGGTGGTACTTATTGAATATTCCAGATTTTAAATATACTTATTTAATTTCCTCTAAAAAAATATGTATACTTATTTAAAATGTATGTTGCATAATTAGAGAAAACAGCAAAGGAGTAGCAATCGTGCAAAATACATGCGATGGTTGGAAGTTGACCTTTCAATTTTTTTGTAAGAAATTTTTTAGAGTAGAGATGATTTATCCTTATGCAAGGTCAAGAACAATCTTCAACTTCATTAATAATTTGCAACGAAATTATGTATAACCAACCTATCAACTTAGATAATTTTGGATTTAAAATCAAGTTACACCGGATACAAGCAGAAGCTAAGTATGTGTTTAGTTCAAACACAACATTTCACTCTCAATCACTTTTAATCAAAATCAGTTTTACATAATCAATTCCCTCAAAATCAAATACACATACCAACCCAAGTTGACTGAGCAATAAAATTCTAAGAGAGAAGAATTTCATAGGAGGAACGAATTCTATATCCAAAAGCATGCGTTAGAGTGTCATTGGTTTTAAACATTGCTAGCTGTTGCTATATAATCGATATTTAAATAAAGGAATGATGTGCAATGTCGGGTTTAGGATAATATTTACAAACTAATATTAACGGGTTTGGACGTGGAAAGGAAACTATGGCTGAAGCTGCCAAAGTGAATGAACATTTATTTTGATATGGTCATCTTTTATACCGTTAATGTAATATCATTATTAAATACAAGTTCTTTTCTTCTTATAAAAAGAAAAAGAATACAAGCTTTTTGATTTAATGTCTCCATATGTTTTGGACGGATCTAAAACATGGATATATAGACGTTAAAGGGTACATTGAGGTTGAAAAGCAAACCATTTTAAGAGCAAGGACAGCTAGCTGCACTGGATTATTTTGTTGTTGTATTTATTAAAGATTTTTTTGATATAGAAAAGATTAGTGGTTATCTTCAACGTTTTCATTCAAAAAATTAATTAGTTGTTAACCCTGGTATGAATTATCAACCACGTGATCAGAAGGTCTAACATATGTGTGAATTGAATTTCCACTCAAAGGAGTTGCTTCGCACCAAATTTTAAGTAGGCAAAGTTAGTTGATTCATGTGAATGAAATTGGAACCTGTACCCTTTTATAAGGTGATCAACAATATATTATATTTTCATAGCTTTATTGTTGTAACCAGCATGAAGCTAAATAAATGGATGAATTGAGCCTCATACCTTTGATCAATTGGCTGCTATCTCTTTTGAGTGTACATGAAACATGATTTTCGTTCCTTATGGTTCAGGGGTCATACTCATAATAGGACAATATTTCCATGGCAAAAGAACATAACAAGGTCCATGACAAAAAGGTCTATGTCCCTATCAGACTACGTCGCATTCATTTGCATACTATAAGCACAAAATGGAAATTTAATGCAAATCCAAAATGCCAATTTTGTAAGCTGTCGGTGGAATCTTGTTCTTGTATATGAGCTGTCTTTCTTGAGAAATAAAATTGAACAAAAATTAAAATGAATTGTCATGTATAAACACAAATTAACCATGCGTAACGGATAACACCACCACCACCAACAACAAAAGATCAGCTATATAAATTAAATTAAGTCATAATACTATTTAAATCATATAATTTTCACTTAATTTAACCGTAAGGTTTATTGATCCATATTTAACGAATTAATAACCTTAGGTCTTACCATCACATAATATCAATACATATTTAAAAAAATAATAATCTAATGAGGATAACTTATTTAGATGATAAAACATACCATGTTTGGATGTTATGATCATCGCTGATCAAATGTTTGTTTAGACAACTAACATGTATGACATAAATGATAAATACTTGAGATTTCTTATTCATTTGGTTCAAGATTCAACTCTTAATTGGTTTGTATGGAAAAAACACTTTCTCGTGTCTTCCAACTAGTTTAGGATCTTTCCAACCGAAAACTAAATATGCTATGTCTCATGAGACATTAAGTAAAAGAAAAGTGATAAAAAGAAATACTATAATGGCAATCCAGAAATAAAAAGTGATATGAATACTAGAATGCATTTTTAGACAAATAGGAGAAGTGATATCTCAGTCATTTGAGACATTAACAAAAGAATTTGACTGATAACTAACTACAGTACCAAGTTTGCAAATTCCTATTTTCTCTCTCTAATAGTATATGGAGAGTGTCACACAATCAAAATAACAGAAAGTAAAATATACCCAAAATATTACAGCATAGACAAATACATGAAGTAGAGTAACTTCACTTCTTCAAACTAACTAAGGGAACTGAAAGTTCATGTAATCCTGTGGTCTTGCACCAGAAGGAGGGTTAATATAAACCCAAAGCATAGAAATAATGATTGAGAGTAATCCAGACCAAACATATATAATGGTTGGAATCTTTCCTCTCCTTCCCAGAAGCCCTTTTGCAAATGGATAAAGATGACACAAAACCCAAAAGCTGAAAAACAACCCTCCAACAAGTCTACTCCATTGTGGAAATGGACTATAAAGAGTCCTAGCCACTCCCACAGCAACAGCAATAGAGTTCACCATCATAATTGTGATTGGAGGAACCATTAGAAAGCTCCATTTCACCAAATAAAGATCAGCAAACTCATCCTCTCCATCTTCTGGTGTGGCTGACTTTGATGTCAGTGTGAATGAGATGTCAACTCCTGCTATCACCTTCAACAAGCCTTGTAAAACAGCTGCAGGATGTGCACTTGTTCCCCCGATTAACCAAAACTGTTCATTTCTCCACCAATCATGTAAAGTGATTCCTGACCATTTGATCTCAAGCAGTGCAAGCAGGCATAGGGTGACTGTGATTCCAAGCAAGAACACTAAAAATGTTACGCTCAAGGATTGGACTATGAACTGTCCTGAGAATAAGGATAATGCAGGTAGGAAGCAGTACACAATCAGAAACATTGACGTGAAAGGGTACATTCCAACATTGAAGTAAGCCACCCTTTGCAAGAATTTCATTCTAGGACTTGCCAATAACGCGTTGTTCCTTGAGAAGAAGATTTCGACCGACCCTGTTGCCCAACGAAGCACTTGGTGTAGCCTGTCTGTTAAATTGATTGGAGCTGTTCCTCTAAAAGCATCTCTTTTTGTTACACAGTAAACTGACCTCCACCCTCTATTGTGCATTCTGTAACCAGTAACAACATCTTCTGTAACTGAACCATATATCCATCCAACTCTTTTCCCCCACTCAGTTTTATCCTCATAGTAACAAGATATGACACTAATTGCCTCAGCAACGGTAGCAGCATCTAACGGTTCGCGAGGCCCGGCAAGAGAACCTGCAGGCCTTCCTTGTGTTCCATTTCCTTTGCAATCTTGTAGCAATCTTCCTTGGAATTCTGCAACTGGAATGGATGCAGCTAGATAAGAAGAATTGCCAAATCTTTTTGGAAGAAGCAAGGACTCAATATCTGCATCGTCGTCATTGTGATCATTGATTGGCACAGAAACTTCATCTTCTTCCTTTTTTGACACCTTTGATTTTCTCAGAAACAACTTAATCTTCCTCCTGCCAAACCAGCCATGATGTTCAGAAGCTCTAGGAGGACTGAAACCATAAAGAGCTGTTCTTCTGAATATGCAGCCAGTTCCAACATACATTGGACCTTGTAAACCATCAAGAGCTCTCATGCTCACATCAAAGAACACTGTGTTGTGGTTTGCATATCGATCACTGGGGTCAATACCTTCAAACCTTTGAGGGAATTGAACATAACATATCCTGTCACCACCTCTGTCAAGCATAAAGCACATACCTTCCCTCAAGGCCAAGGAGTTGTAGATGTAGTGATCACAGTCAAGATTGAGAACGAATGGTCCATTGGACATGACAGCACTAGTTCGAACAAGAGCATTCATGGCGCCAGCTTTCTTGTTGTGATCATATCCCGGCCTCTTCTCACGAGACACATAAACAAGCATTGGCAACCTAACATCAACATCTGTTGTGTCAATCAAGTTCTCTCCATCAGCTTCTGAACCATATTCTGGTTCTACATTTGGCGGAGCCAACATTGCCTGCAAAAACAGATTAATTAAGCATATAGTTAGTGATGGGAATCTAATATTTCATATGTATCATTCAAAGTACACATTAGCACACATAAAACGCAACGTTAAGATTATTACGCACAAGACACAACACAAAGTAATTAATAATGCTGAAGAAGTTACCTGAATCTAAGATTCAAACAATATAGTCAGTGATAGTGATCTATGATTCACTACATTAGTACACATGAAACACAACATTATTACACACAAGACACAACACCAAGTAATTGATAATGTTGAATTGAAGAAGTTGCCTGAGTCTATGATTCAAAACACTACATTAGTACACATGAAACACAACATTATTTAGACACAAGACGCAACACCTAGTAATTGATGATGTTGAAGAAGTTAACACAACACTATAGTTAATGATGGTGGTCTATCTATCTAATATCTTATATCCATATTCAAAAACACTACATTATTACATACAAGACACAACACCAAGAAATTGATAATGTTGAAGAAGTTACCTGAATTATACCAGCATGGTCACCTCTAGAGTGGTCAGGTTCTGCTGATGACCATGTTCCAGGCCAAAGAGAACCATCAGACATCCAAGTTGCTTTAGGAACCTTGAGTTCTGATACATCCGAACCAGTTTCAATCTGTTTCTTCTTGGCTCTCAACTCCTCATGAGCATTGTAAGCATCTGATCTTCTCCTTATTGATTCAGGTAAGGAATTGATCCTCACTTTGAATTCATCATATTCCCTCTTCACCCTTCTCCTCTCCCTAACGAAGTCCAACCGAACCTTGTTCTTGAGAAAATCGCGCTTCTGACCGAAATAAGCTTCAGGATTTCTTGGCTCAATTTGATGTTTTCTACAGAAAGGAACCCAAAATCTTGCAAAACTAGCAGTCTCAGCAAGAGCTTCAAATGTCAAAAGAGCTCCACCATCATCAGACAAATAACAAGCAACTTTTTCCACAGGATAATCAACTGCAAGGATAGATAAAATGGTGTTTGCAGTTACAAGAGGTGGCTCCTTTTCTGGATCTGCAGTTGAAACAAAGACATCGATTCCAGGGAGATCAGACCTCCCTTTCGGGTTTCGCAGATTCGGAGACTCAAACCGTTCTTTCAAAACAGACAAATCAGTAACTCTGTTCACAGGACACAGCTTTGGAAGCTGATCAAGAAGCCATGAAAATGCAAACCATAGCTCACAAGTCACTGACATTGCCCACAACCACATTGCCTCATGGTTTGGGTGTCGAATCCTCCATGTAAGAAACAAACCAAGTGCAGCAAGACGCATCAGAATAAGCAACCTTAACCAACAAACAAATCAAACGAATACATTAGAAATTGGACACTTAAATTCACTCAAACAAGTTGTTTTCTTATTTTAGTTCTTAAATTGGATATTACATTACATAATAAATTCTAACGAACATATTTAACAAGTATTAAAACAAAACATCAAGAATCAAGAACAAAAAATGACAAGAATAAAAAAAATTCATCAACTAAAATCAAAAGGTTGTATATTTCAAAATGATGTTCAAATTTCAAACAAAAAGAAAAGCTTCGATTTTGAAAAGACTCACCTATAAGGACTGAGAATAGCAGCAGAAACACCAACTTTTCTTGTCAAGGGTCTTCTAGATTTCTTTCCAAAATCAGGAGGAGGTTCATAACCATTGGAACCAAATCCATCTTTAGGCCAAACAGCATTTCCATAACCATAAGTTCCTTTAGTTTCAAATAACCAACGAGTATGATCAAAATCAGGTGGATGATTCTGATTCTGAGCTTTAAACGATTTCACAACAGAAAGCCTCTTATCCAACTTGAATTCCGCCATGGAAGGTAATGGTTGTGCTTGATCTTCGCACTCAGAAACCTCTTCCTCTTCCTCTTCTTCATCATCACTAACATTATTGTAAGAATCTTTGCAACCTGGACATTTACCACCACCTCCATTTCCACAAATCTCCTTGTAACAATCCCTACAAATCTTAAACCCGCATTCACAAGTACAACCCTTGATCGCTTCTTCGTCACAGCCTTTCATTCCACACATCAGTTTAGATTTCAACAGTAGATCGTTGCTTTCGTTGGAGCATTCGATGACATGGCCTCGTGTAACGGAATTAAAACCTCCGGTAAAAATTGTACCCGAGATGAAACCATTGTTTTTGTTGTTTTCTTCGGGGAGGCTTGTTTGTGAAGATGAAAGTGGCATGCGATCTGGTGTTGGAGGAATATGAACTGTGTATGAAACATATTCCGATGTTGTTGTGTCTTCTGTAACATCATCTTTGGACATGGATGAATAGTTACCTCCACCACCTGATAACCTTCTTATGACGGCTCCACCACCGGAAAGGCGGTTTGATAGGTTACTGAGAGGTGAATTGTTGTTGTTAGAGACTGAAGAACGTGGTAGCGGACTCGTTAAACCCATGTTTCTGCTTCCTCCAGTTTTGCCTCCAGAAGAGACAGTGATTTTCACAGGAGAGGAAGAAGAAGATGTTGTGTTCACCATGTTTGTTGGAATTTTGAAAGAACAGAGAAAGAATCAGAAAGTAAGAATAGAAAGAAAAAGAATAAGATTTTTCAGTGACCCATTAAGAAAGTGAAGTTGAAGTGAATGAGGAAAGAGTGTGAAGAAGTGAGTGAGATGAAGAAGTAGAAGAAGAAGAAGTAGGGTTTGAAAATGGACAACGGTCGAATTTGAATAAGAAGGAAAAAGGGTTGAGTTGGGATTTAAATGCAACGGTCAATAGATCTGGACCGTTGATCTGATTGGATCTTGGATATGCTTTCGTTTTTTGCTTTTTGCTTTCTAATATAAGAAACGGTTCATTTGAGAGTTTAGTCAACTAAAGGAGTTTCCACTTTTTGAACTGAAACGGTCCAATAACATGACATGGAACGTGTGTCCGTTTTTTGTGTGTGAACAAGATGTGTGTTTGTGTATCACTTTTCGAATAATAGCTTTTCAAATTACAAATTGTTAGGTAAAAATTAAATTTGGCTGATTAGTAGTATATTGAAATTCTGTTAACGGCAGCTCTCATAATTGAGTTGGTATAATTAAATGATGATGACGGGCTAAATAACAAATTCAAAAATTAGATTTGTGGCAGAGATCTGAATTTTTATATAAAAGAGTTGATTTAAGTAGTGTTAAATCGTGCTGTAAAAAAGTTGTTTAAATCGTAAAAGTAAGTCATGAATTCGATGTTTACTCAAATATTAATAAATAATAGCTTTGGGTCTGGTTAATCACCTGCAATTTTATCCTAAAAAAATCTTGTGTGCTGTGGTTAATTATTACTAGTAAATCTATCAAAAAGGTTTAGCAAAAGTGCCAAAAGTTCAAAAAAACCTAAAAAAAAAAAAAAAGCTTATTTCAACCAACCCACATGTCTCCTCTGTCATTTATTAAAAAAATATTTTGTTGGATATTTATTAGTTTCTAGATCACAG
>Ga0099826_10002900_pt1 | contig 11372 bp, 5 predicted proteins | sample Mtrugardesep15_FD_76830 | JGI IMG/M metagenome (GOLD analysis project Ga0099826, IMG submission 76830) | Root nodule microbial communities of legume samples collected from California, USA - M. trunc garden sep15 | ecosystem: Host-associated > Plants > Roots > Nodule | place: USA: California...
AAAAAAAAAAAAAAAAAAAAAAAAACTTTTAAACCATTACGATTATGAATTGGATTAACCATTACCCCTGAAGTTGATGGCAAGTAATAACTTGAATCATCTTTATAATAATGCCCTTCTGAAACCTTATGATCAGACCCTTTAAAAATTCTACTAAGCCAACCCATCAAACAAAAAAATAGCTATATGTTCAACAATAACAGCTCCCTCCCTGCACAAATAAACATCAACATTAAAAAAAAAGTAATCACAAACAATCAAGAATCAAGATATTGCAAAAAAATCATCCACGGTGGTAATTTGGAAAATTGACATAATTGAATGTAATCACATGTGTCAGTGCCACGACAGGTGTTCGTGTCCGACACTCGTAACGCCTTTGATCAGAAGTGTCGGTGTTGCAGAAGTAAATTACACAAAAAAGAAGAAGAGGGTTTAGCAGGTTTATATAAAAATTAAATAAAATTAAACAAGTTTATGAAACAAAACTAACCTCTGTTAAGAAATTGCAGAAGCAACGAAAATTGAAATAGTTTGGTTTGGTTGTGTGATCTAATTTGAAAGAATAATTCAAAAACGAGTAAGAAAGAAAAGACTCTTTAGATCATTGACAATTGAAGAGAAAGAATAATAATCAAGAATTAATTAATTAAAAAAGAAAAGAATGAATAAATGTGAAGAAGAGGGAAAAGTAGAAGAAGTGCACGCGATTATAAAGTCAAATTAAATTTGAAGAAAAGTAAAACATTTAATCAATTAATTATTTATTTATTTATTTAGGAGGAGATTTGGAATACAAAGGTATGTGTGTGTGTGTGGGGTCCTCCGTGTTCACACACAACACAACAGCTTCTTCCTTCTTACGAAGGGAGACCCCAAAACCAAAACCCAACACAAAGACAAAAAGTTTGTTTCTGATAGCCAAAACCAGAACAGTTTTCTTTCTTTCTTTATTTATTTTACTTTTAAGTTTTAACTAACGTCAAAACAGGCATTGAGGAGCATCCACCCATTTTTTAGTACCGGAATGCTTTCGTGTCCCTCCTTTCTAATTTTTTTAATGAGAAAGGTTAACTAGTGCTTCAATAGTACTCTAATAGGTAATTTTTTTATAAAAGTTTATTAATCAGTGTATTGATTAAAATATTTGACATTTATAAAAAATAATTACTTAATATAATATATTTAAAGAGTGTCTGACAACATTCGTTAACAAGACATTTTTTTAATAATAATTCAAGTATTCAAGACCTCTCCGTTGAAGATTGTCTTATATAAGCACATTATTAATTATGGATATTAACCTTTCTCTCATACTTCCTTGATTCCTTTTTATAAGACTATTTTACAAAAATCGTCCATATTAAAAAAAGTCTTTAGATCAATAAATTTATGTGAAAATATGTCACTATTATTAAATTATCATTTTTGTATAATTATAATTAGGAAAATGCTAACTGGTGCTCCCGGACATTGATACTAAATAGGAAATTATATACTCCCTCCATTCTTTTTTAAGTGTTTTTTTAGAGTGAATTTTTCGTTTCTATTTAACTGTCTTTTTGGTATTAAGGGTACGATTTGTCAATATCATTTGCCAATTACACTTATGTTTTTCAATAAAATTAATTAATGCTATCTATTTGGAAACTAAAGTTTGTTTTTTTAAACAAAGTTTGTTTGTTGTTATCTTCAAATTTAAACAAAATTTTGTTAGAAAAAATGGTTCCAAAAAGAGTTAAAATTCTATAAATAAGATGAGTAGCAATTGTTAAAAATTTCAAATACAAAGTAAAGAACATATTTGAGTTAAGAAAAATAAAAGACTCTATGTATGAATGTTCAAAAGGAAGAAAAAGTTTAAGACTGGTTGAAATTGCTCATGAGAGGTGAAGATGAGGCAATAGTTGAAGACTCGTTTCACAAGGTACAAGAACAAGAACAAGATGACAATGAAGAAGAAGAAGTTTCATCAATATAATTTTTATATTGACTTCAAATAATAAAAAATGTGCACAATATTTAGAAAATTGACAATTGTTTGTTATGAGAGAGAAAATGCCTAAAAAAATAGGAATTTGTTGGAGAAAAAGATAATAACTGACAAATGTTTGTTACGCGAGAAATATAACATATTAAATTTATTGAAAAGATAAAGTTTGTGCAAAAAATATGAAGTTATAGGCGGATTAAAAAGAGGGCATAATAGGAAGAAAATGTGCAAAAATACACATAGCTATTTTGGTGTTAATTTTCTAAAAAAACACTTAAAAAGGAACTGAGGGAGTAGTAGTTAATGTATTGAAAATGTTTAATTTATTTATAAAAAGTAAAAGAAAATCTTCAATAAAAATAACCTCCTTATTTTGTATCTTTAACCCGTACTTAAGGCATCCGTTAGCGGTATCCTTATATTTATTATTGATTTTTCATATTACAAATTACAAATTGATAAAGTCTGATTGGTAAGTCCATATGTGAACATTGTGACAACTAAAATGGTTATGGGTGGTTGATTGATTACGTTAGGGGCGGAGGATATGGGGTTAGGTATTTATTTGCGCGTCCGCGGATTTATGGAGATTACTTACTTCCTTGTCATGCGCTAAGATAGGAACGGGATTAATGACAATATCAAGAAATTAATTAATATCCATTCTTATTAAATTTATTAAATATTTTAATTTAATTCAGATATTTTTAGAGTAACTTTGTTTAAAGAAAACAAAAGTAAATCAAAACTCATTAATTTGGAATTTTTTTGTTAAAGTTTTTTTGGTCAAAAAACAAGTTTTTTTAAAAAAATTCTTTAACAAAAGTAAATCTAAACTAATTCATTAGGAGTAACCAAAAAAAAAACTAATTAATTAGGAGTAATTTTAAAGTTTTTTTTTTGTCAAAAAACAAGTTTTTTTTTTAAATTCCTTTTTACCAATGACTCACAATTTCAGGTCTGTTGGAGTTTTTTGAATTTAAAGCTTTACTCACCATCAACTCATATTTTTTTTTGAGTTGATGATATAATTATACTCTGAATATTTTAATATTTTATTGGAGAAGGGTTGTTGTTCATGGTGCCTCATGTCAGTGAGAAGTTTCTATTTATGCCATGCAGAGTTCCAAATAATTAGGAGAATACTACAACTATGGAGTTTAATGAAAAATTCCAATTAAGATGGCATCTTCGGGAAATCATGGCATGTGCAGAAACAAATGTGGCTTACAACAACTTTGGATCAATTTGGATCGTTGAAAAACCACTTTTAGTCAAAATAAGCTTGTTAAAGACAAAGATTTGGTCTGTAACTGCATTGAGAAAAACACAATTCACTTATTCATAGTAAATGATTGTGGGTAAACACAATATGTTAAACACAACCACAATCCGCAACAAATGCAGTGCAGACTCCTCTTGCGATGACAGAGAAGACACATGGAATTGTATCCTATACCGCAGTGACGTCTTTTTTTGGTTAGTTTTCAAACTTCATTTAGAATTACCAACCACAAAAAACACTCGATCCTTTGAGACCCATCCCAATGCCACACATATTTTTAGCTTTGCTGCATTTGAATACTCATCGTAAATTAGAAACTCGTAAGTTGACTTAGTTGAAAATTGTCCATTCGATGAAAAAGGACCACTACAAATTGTCATTAGTTGCTAATGTTACTTCAACACGACAATCATGAATTTGCAGCATCACACTAGCGGGAATTAGGTGATGAACCTGATCCATTCTCCCATATAAAATGGTTTTTTTTAAAGTAAATTAAACGTGATTAATGAAGTATTATAAGATTATTATATAATCATTTATTATGTTATCATTTTAATTTTTTGAAAATTATTTTATGATGAATGTAATTTTAAAAAGAAAAGTAAATTCTTCCCTTCAAATATATGTGAATAAAATCTATCCCAACATGTATCTTCAAGCATATTGTAATAATACAATAAAATGAAAACCATGGGGACTCTTGTACACCATTTGAAAAATGATCATTTAATACAACAATGTTATAGTAAAGGATTTAATACAACAATGATCTCATATATATTAATACAACAATAGTAAAGGATTTAATTAAAACAAAATGAAAACCATGAGGACTCTTTTACACCATTTAAAAAAATAATAAAGAATCACTTAAAATTTTAACTACACGTACCCATACAATAATCTAATCCAAAAGACATTTTTTGCAAGTTAAAAAAATTGTCGGCAAATGTGTCAACTTCAATGTTAAACCTTATTGGCTTAAAGCTTTAGTTGGAATAAATCCAATTCATAAATTCAATCACAATGCGCAAGCCAAATACTACTCAATAAACCGACCAGGATTCATACGTCTCCATCGTATGACAAATTGCAAAATCCAGCATTGACAAATTAGCATTTTTGTGTGTATTTTTTCTTCTTTCTTTTTATCTATGTATTTGACCAACTATACAATAATCATAAATGAATACAATACATTTGTAAAATGATTTTCTCTTTCTTAGATTTTTTTTTACAAAAACTTCAATGAAGAAAACTCTAAAAAAAACATCATAACCACAAAGTGACAAAACCCAATCTTTACCAAAAAAAATAAAAATACAATTTACAAATGAATATCACTACTATTATAATAGTAATGATATTAAGGTAACATATAAAAAAGAATCAAATATTAAGGTAAGCACTTAGAAGGATTTACTACAATTGGATTAAGTTTGAAGTTGACGAAGACTTAAGCAGATGTGTGCTTTTACTGGTTTATGATCTGAACCGTATATTTCATCCATTGACTCGTAAGAATGTAGGGTTGCTTCCACGTTGTCTGTGTCTTCTATCTTGAACAGTATGCGATCTGTCCATGCTGGTACTCGAACCTATAAATCAACATGCACACATCATCATGTATACATACACTTACATCAATAGAATCATTAAGCGTCACGAAATCATATAGTATATCCGTAATATGTCACATGTACAAGTTGCTTTGTGGAGCCAGTTTCTAGTCATGTATAATTTTACGTGGAATTTTGAATCAATATATATGTACAAGTTTTTTAAATTCGAAGACAAGAATTAAACAAATTAAGATTTGGTTTTATAAGATCAATTAAACAAAGATTGAGTAAATGACATGATTGGATCAAGTAGTAAAAAAATTCTAGTTAAGGTAAAATTGATTAAGATTGCCGAGTTTGATCGCTTGTTAAAATTATATTGGTCATATTTTACTTATATTGGACCGAAACCTAGATTACCTTGGCTCAAATTAATTATATATTTATTGCATTAGTATTCTGTAATGCAAAAACAAAAAACTAGTAATACTTCTATCAAATGATTTTTTTTTTTCAGAATGAAAAGCAACTAAATCACACTTAATAAGTTAATTAAATTTAATATTTGCAATCACACCAAAATAATTCTATTGTCTAAAATACTCTTCACGTCCTTTTTAGTATAATAATTATGTACATTATAAACAAAGGTGCCCCTAAAATGGATCCTTTTAAATAGGTTCAACCACGAAACTCTTTCCTATAATCGCTTATGATAAGTCATTCTTTTATATTGTATTTTTTAATCTTTTTTAAATAGGGGTCGTGTAGTTTGGCTAGTTTGAGTTAAATGATTAAAGGAGTTGAGGAGTTATAAGATTAAGTCTTGACAAAGAGAAACATACTAAGATAACAAATAACATTTTTTATTCATTTTTTTTTCTTTTTCAAATGGGATTATGAGACTATTCGGTGTGGTTTTGTAAGCATCTTTTTGAAGAAGAAATATTAGGAATATGTTCTTTTAAGTTGTGGTGTTTTCGATGTCATTGGTGCTGGTGATTTACTACGTGCCGACAAGCGATTTGATAGCGGATTTTTCTTCTAATATGAGGGGCAAGGCGATGATCTTTTTGTTGAGTTATTTGATGTTTATCATGGTTTAATATTGATCATGAACAACTCTATTCAACATGTTATATTTGGAAGATGAATTCTTAAAAGTCTTTCATGCTATTCAAAATCCGGATCACTCATATATAAATCTATACGCTTCTTTGTTGGTTTGCTTATATTTTATTTCCAAAGGAGTACTATATTTAAATTAATAAAATTAAAACTTTTTTTTACTGTAATGAATTGTATTATGAAACAAATGATTTTTTAGAGATTGTAACATGCAAATGAAAAAACCATTTTTTAAAATTCACTTTTATAGAAGTACTTCTTAATTTTATCTTGAATTGGAAAATGTACTTACCTTGTAACTTGTGTCGTAATCGCTACTTCCTTTATTATACTTGTATGTTGGCTTGAATGTCAATGTTCCCTCACAAAATCCATTGAAAATTTGTCCTTCTCCAGCTTGTTGCAAGAGTTGATCATTACCATGCAGCTTCTGAAGTAAGAGCAAAAAAAAAATAAAAAAATTATGTATGTGAGTTTAGGATTAAGTTACAAACTAATTAACATATGAATGAATATTCCACTTTGGTGATGAATTAATTACCTGGTGAAGGTCTTGGTCTATTAGGTTTCTGGCTGGATGTGTATTGATCCCTTCTAGCCTATAGTTAAGATCCCCTAACCAAATAGTCATGTGGACTGGTCTAGAATATGGGTTCCAAATCTTAGAGAAAAGGGAGTGCGATATATGCCTGCATTCATAATTTCTTTCTTGCACATTGCGACCATGAGCTGCAAAAAATAAACAAACCAAGTACAAGGTAAATGGTCTTATAATTAAGTAGGGATGATGTGTCAATCAATGTGTACAACATGCATGTGAAAGTGTTTGTTTATTTCTTATTAATTTTCACTTTTGATGCAGCAATTATTAGCAGAAATGGATTTACCGTAGATGACAATCGAGACATTCTATATATTCATGCAGTCAACACATTGGTGGTCGATCAAGATCGAACATTCTAAAATTTATGCAAAGTTTGATTTTTTTTCTTTTAAACTTAAACTTATTTATCAAATTTAAAAACCTTTCGATGTTAACTTAATTTGACGTGTTGATTTGCGTCAATGCAACATTTCAAAACTATAGAGATTATGGAATTCATATCCTCTATTGCAAAGAATTTTCCTAAATAATATTCCATTGGTGCTTAAAAAGGTGGGAATTAATCAAATCATACAGTATATAGTTACCAGAGAGATGACATGAGATGAACAACAAACGTATGCCTTTGTAGGTAATGCGAATAGCTACAGCCCCTTTCTTTCTTCCAATTATTCCTCCACACCCCCCAACAGATTCTTTGTCCACATGTAATTCTGCATACAATTAAAATCATCCCATTTAGCATATATACATTAATAATTACTAGTAGTCTAAAGTAAGAAAAACATAATTTGACATAAACAAGCTCACCTTGAATGAATGATCCTGCATTCTTTGGTCCAAACAGGTACAACTGCAAAGATTGCATGGTAACTTTACCTATCAGCCTTCATTTCCAAAAATCAGAAAGAAGTAGAAAAATATTTCAATAAGTTCACATACACTTGCTCTAGCAAAATTATAAAAAATTTACTACTAGGAAAAGTTAAATTTATGCACAAATTTATAGAGTACATATATAGAAATTGTCTCTAATTTTATCATTAGATATTTAGATTTACTAGCTAGATTGAATTACAAACATATATATTTTTTTTCATTTATAATTTTAAAAGTTAATTTTATTTTTCTTTCTAGGGTGATTATAAACATGGTTGCACTATTGCACCTGCACTAGAATAGTATCTTGACATATATAATTAGAACTGGACAAACTTAGAGCTTATTATAAATTCTGATTTTCATTATGTTAGGATGGAAACAAATGAACTCTTACGTGTGACTTTCATTCAAAGCTGCCGAAAGCATAGTTGCAATTTTGTTTCCCGGAGCTTCTTGCAAGCCAACAGCTAGAAGATCGAAATCCCGGTTGCTACCAACCATTTCTGCTAAATCTTCAAACGAAACCTGATTAATTCACGCCAAATTTAATATTAATGTTGAATTGAAATTTGAAACAACAATTAAATAGAAATAAATTTTTTTCGAGCAACATGCGACAATTAAAAAGAAGAAACGGAAGGAGTAGTCAAGTGACTCTAGTACCTGACCATTCATATTCCAAGTAACTATGGAGATGCATAGATTTGAAGTGGTGGAGAAGTTACAAGTGTTATCCACATCCACAGTTCTTATCCCAATCTGAGGCGGTGAAGTTTGATGATGAACAAAACCCGTTGGCCTTCTCTTCGACTTTAATTTTCGTCTGTAAATTTTGTATACATATAAAACAATAAAATTGGAACATATATAGATGAGTCTTGATTGATGGAAGCATAGAAATTTAAGTTAATTTGATGGATCATACCTTTTGCAAATTAGTTGGTTCCCCATTGTATTATGAAACAATGATTTTTTTTTTCAAATGAGTGCACAAAAAATGAATTTGAGTAAAAGAGATATAAATTCATTGACTTTGGAGCTTGGACCTGTATTTATAGTAGAGGCTCTACACCGTTTCAGTGGTCAAATGGAAGATATATTGAACTTCTGTACAATTCTAGAGATTTTGTGTTCAATGGTTGAAAATTTCTGAACAAGTACGTGCTGTGATATTTTTCTCGTGAGTTAGGTTAGATGTGGTTGACAATGGAAGAAGATAAAATAAAATTGAAAAGGACCATCCGCCCGTTTGGGCTATTCACGCATGCCATGCAAATTACGTCAAGCAACTTTGTCTGTGGTTGGATATCTTAAGTCTAAATAAGACGCCGTGGAATGTCAATTTCAAGAAATTATTACATAGCAATTTGGTTCAAGATACTCAATGATAAGTTTATTAGATTATTTTCATAAGGCAATAATTGTATTTAACGGGAGAGAAAAGATTATTTCAACTTACGTTAGTATACCTAAGAGCGTTTAGATGAAATGATGCAGATTTTTTTTAATTTAATCAATGTTATGAGTTCGAATCAAATCTTGTGCATACAACAACGTTAAAACTAAGGATTAGTTTCCGCTGTCGCGCGCTTGAAAAAATGCGTAAATAGGTAAATAGAAATTGACCAAACTTGTTACATTAGGATACATAAAAATTTCATAAGAGTAATAAACATCTTAGAAAATGTTCATTCTCCTCTCTTCTTCTTCTTGATCTACCAAAAATGAATGATTAAAAGTCAATTTTGCTTAGGAATTACTCAGCCAAATAATTTTTTATGTTTATAGTTAAATAAAAAATTTCCATATGTATTAAGTGTTTTTTCTTTGTAATTTCGTCATTTTAACATGACTTTGTTTTCAATGATTTCAGGTATTGGTGTAATGTTTTTTTTTTAATTTCCCGACTTAATACAATGTTCATTTAATTCAAGTTGAAATATTAGTTTCGATCTATTACATATCTAATCAATAACTTTAATTTTGTCAACATTACAAAGACACAAATACTAGTAACATTTGAATATAATCACATATATAGTCTAGGTTAGTAATATATATAAAAAAAAAGACTTACGTATTCTAGTGTTTAATATTACTAACCTAGACTAGATGTTCTTAGTATTTTGATTGCACATTAATCATTTTTTATTTTAGTCAATATGTAGAAACTCGATGTTCCTACTTCGGCCTTTATTACGAAACACTAGAAAATTACACATTTACGTCCATCGATAGTTAACTGCTGTTAGATCTACACTTAAAAAAATGTCACTTCGACAGTTAACTGCCACATAATAAGAAACTTCGACAGTTAACTGTCGCCGAGTAAACTTTTTAGCAATCTCAAAAGTGGAAACAACAGTTGACCAATTTAAATTTGTATCGTATCTATATACTCTATCAACGAACCATTTTAGACGGGCCGGTTCTTATGTGTGAAATATTCTAATGGGCCTATATATCCAAAGGAAATGGGCCTGAATTAGTTACTTGTTCTCTGTTCTCTCGCGTTGATCGCTACGTGAACGATTTCAGTGTTTGAAGCTACCACTATTTCCATGATGATCTTCATTTAGGTCTGAATTCTTATCTCTACGCGATCCCAATCTTTCTCCATGTTTTCCTCAAATTCAGCTTCAATTTCCAAATTCATGTAATTCAATTTCAATTTATCACTTCCACGCCTTTGAATTTTCTTATTCTGTGAGTATTTCTCGCTCATTTCATTTCTACCTCGTTTTTTTTACTAGTTAGTTATTTTTAATCTAATTAATCATTTTTTTCCTGTTTTGTTTGTTGTAGCAATCACTTTGCTTCTCCTTGCTGGAATTACTCGGTAGCTTGAAATGGTAAATTCTCAGACACTCTTATTTGCCATATATTTGCATCCTTTGCGTAAAAAAAAAAAAATGAATTTCTGCTATTTATTTCTTGAAATTTATAGCTAAAAGGAGCTAAATTTTGATTTTGTAATAGATTACACGTTTTAGGTTCATATAATTATTAATATTCATGTATCTTTTTTTTAAATATCTTAAATTAAAAATTACACTTATAGACCCTCTTTGGGTAAACAAGTCAATGAATCACTTATAGCTATAAGCACTTATAACAAGAGATCAAATAAGCTAGAGGCTATTTTCATAAACTATCCTCTAGAGTTTATGTGCATAAGCTGAAAACAACTTATAGACATGTCATAAGCTGTTTACATAACCACTCCCAAAGATTCTTATAAGAGCTTATCTCAGTAGATAAACTCAAATAAGTCAGTAGTTTTTAATGGTTTAATAGAAGCGATAAACAATACGTGTAGCTGTAGCATTTTGTTATTTGAATTCAGAGGAGTTACATTAGCTTGTTTTTTAATATTTTCTGTTTTTTACAATAACCTATTTTGTTTTCTGACTCTTGGATCTTTTGTCTGAATATATCTAAAGAGAAGGGAACAATCCCAGTCTCCTTGCGTAACAGATGCGGAGCCTGATAAAATTAGTAGTTTACCGGGTCATATAATAGACCAAATTCTCTCAATTTTGCCAATTAAGGAAGCAGTGAGAACAAGTATTTTATCAACCAAATGGAGGTACAAATGGGCCACACTTCCAAATCTTGTGTTTGATAGCCAATGTATCTCCGACACTTCTGAAGACCTTTTAGTTATCAAGAGCAAGCTTTCGAGAATTATTGATCATGTGCTTTTACTCCATTCTGGGCCAATCAAAAAGTTCAAGCTCTCCCATCGTGAGCTCATTGGAGTGATTGATATTGATCGATGGACTCTTCATCTAACCAGAAGGCCTGTTAAAGAGTTTGTGCTGGAAATCTGGAAAGGGCAACGCTATAAAATACCTTCATGCTTATTTTCTTGTCAAGGTTTACACCATTTGGAATTATTTAACTGTTGGCTTA
>Ga0099826_10002901_pt1 | contig 11369 bp, 7 predicted proteins | sample Mtrugardesep15_FD_76830 | JGI IMG/M metagenome (GOLD analysis project Ga0099826, IMG submission 76830) | Root nodule microbial communities of legume samples collected from California, USA - M. trunc garden sep15 | ecosystem: Host-associated > Plants > Roots > Nodule | place: USA: California...
AAAATCCCAAATATTGAATAAACAGATAAGGATAGAATTTATCAGAATTAATAACATTGGTCTCACGGTTAATTTCGTTGTGTATGTATGTTGGTTTCTCTACCACGAAATCCTCCTCTTGAGCAACACCATTGACATAGAGTCCTCCATGATGAACCTGGAAAATGTTAAAAATAGAAGAGAGAAAAAGTGAATGGTGTAACTAGGAACTATATCTTAGCAGTGATGGCTTATCAATTACCAAGTAGATACTTAAATTTTAGTATAATGCAAAATTCAATTGACATTTATTTACTACCTCAACAGTGTCTCCTTCTTTTGCAACAACTCTCTTGATAAAAATTACATCTGTGTTATCTCCAGAGGGCTACATAAAAAAACCAATCATGTAACTGTAAGTATGCTTGCTACATATTCCATACCAGTACAGTATACGAGCGACACATACCTGCGTTGGATCCCGAAATGTTATAATATCATGTATAGAAGGACTCCTGATATAATATGAAGCCTAAGGATGTAAACAAGTAAAGCATAAAAAGAGAGAAAAAATACATACAAGGCCCGAAAATATCCATCGACCTTATTTCTGAAAGTGTTTCTTACCAGAATGCAGTTGGATATATGGTAAATTGAATAAGCATGTAAAATGTAATGTAACAAATACCAACATATGATTGTGGCACATCAGGTTTCAAAATTGTTTCAATGCAAAAAGTTGTTTCATTATAAGGCAGATTTTCTAAGTCTCAGTAACTAAATCACCATAGCTACTTAGATAAATGAGCAAGAACAACAACAGTAAGCCTTAACCAAACAATTTCTGTTAATTATGCAAATCCCTGACAAAGGAAGTTACTATATTTCATTTGGACCTCTTTTTAAACCCGTGGGTGTTAGCACAATGGTGATGTCTTATTTTGTAACCTAAAGGTACAAAATTCAAATCCTCACTAGCGAATGCATGGCCTATGCCTCCCCCTAATAAATAATAATATTCCCCATCTCCTATTTCTTTTTCTTCTTTTTGATAAAAACCATCTGTTTCTTTACAGAAATATGTAAGTAACATTCAAAGAAATCAGTTTTTTATGTCACCAATCTACATCATTTTTAAGCTTTTGTCCCGATAGTCCTCGTTTCTATCACCTAAATATTCTGTATTTCATTCTTTTGGAATACACGAAATGCATGACGGATCTTTTTCTATTAGAATTTGAGCTAGGTCTAACTCAATCCCAAAAGTTGGCTCAAATTGTCCAACCCTTGAAAGGAGTAAGGACTACTTTGGCCATATTACCCGTCAATGCAAGGTCTCAACATTTTTCTTAAGAAATGACACTTCAATGACATAGGTATAAGTATAACTAATTTATTATAACACAATATCCCGTAGAATTTTAGTTAACTTGCATGGGAATGGGATCACATTCTTGAGCAGATTGTTGCAATGAATTGGATGCATTAAGCAGTTGTTAATTTCAAATCCATATAGCTAAACATATTTTCCCTTAGTTACCGTAATACTCTCAATCTTATAGTTCAGACAAGTTGGACTAACCAATGTAACAGAAAGTACAAGTGTTATTATAACTAAAGTAAACCAAGAAGCTTATTCTCATAATTCATAAAGCTAGTTAGTTACAAGGCGTAGTATATTTTTGGGGTATATGATATAACCCCGTATAATGATTGCTGATATTAGATATCAACATATACAGAAAAACCGATTCCCAGCAAAATAAGTTAAAGGAAAAACTAAACTATCATACATCAAATTAGGATTATTAACTAAACAATAAAAGACAGATATATTTAGCATGATTATCCTGCAATGAACTTGAACTTAAGTCCATTCAAAAATTGGTCAAGGGTTATACTCATTGTCATAATTAAAACAAAGCATAATGCCATTTCTGCATGTCATTCAAGAATCAAAACATTTTACCTAGTTTTCCTAGGAAAATGTACGAAGACATGATCACTATTTTCTTATTTTAAGCAGTACAATCAAGCTCACAGAAGCAAATACATTGATTGTTGAACTCATTGTTCAAATTTTCAAAACTTCCTCAAGAACAACTTGTATACAGCAGCAGCGACACAGAACAACAGTCGATGTTTTTCATTACGTGCAACCAACTACATGAATCAAATGATGTCATAAAACCCCATAATGAAAATTTTAAAATCCATTATGTTCAGAATTGGTAAAGTAGGTAGAAAAGTGAAAATATATTTGAATATAAAAAGTCTAGACATGTATAAAATTGCATGTCATTGACCTGTAATTTATGATTATGGAATATTCTTCAATCGTAAGATCATGCATAAAGGTAGATATAATAAAAATGGAAAGCTGAATGTTACGTGTAAACCATGTAACTTTTTGGCAATAATTCAATAGCCAACACGAAGGAAGAAGGTATGTAACAGAGTTGGGAGAAGGTAGACCAAAGAAGGAAACCACCAGAAGTCTTGAGAACTCGTCAAGACCTGGCCATCGAAGGAACCCCCAACTCTGACAAGGCATCCATCATGACTAAGGATATGTAAACACAAAGTTTTACGTTGCAGACGGCCTCACGAAGCTCATTACTCAAAACTTAAACTGAATTCAACTAATTATGAAAGAAAGAATAATTATATATCATGAGTTTGTCTATATATCCATCACACACATTTGGTAGTTCCTAGATACCAGCAATTCAAAGACTTGCAGATTGTGAAATGAGTTTTCCCTTTCTTACTTAAACAGAACAGTAGAATTAGTTGGCTAGAATTGGTGATTAAGAGGATGCATGGTGCCATTTCAGCATGCCACTCAAGAATCAAAGTTTTAGCATAGTTTTTCTAGTAGATGTGTGAAGACCTGATCACTATTAAATAGTACCATCATGCTAACAGAAGCAAATACATTAATTGTTGAACCCAGCAACTAGAGCAACAGACAATATTTTTCACTACATAAAGCTACATGAATCAAATGATGTCATAAAATCCGATAATGGGTCATGTTTATTAATAAATCATTTAAATACATCTATCTTAATGGTTTGATCTATAGTTTTTATTGATCTCCCTCTCACGATTGTACTGTCCTTCATCTTATCTACCCTGTTTACCGTGCTTCTATAAGTCATCTCCAAAGTCCAAAAACAATATAAAGCAAGACTTCACCATTTTTAACAATGGAACAACCTACACTGAATTTCTCTCTAACAATTTCCTTCATAATCCTGTATGTCTTATATAATCATTTATCCATTGTAAATTATCATCTTCACAATGCTAATTTTTTTAAAACCATATGTTAGGAATTGGTAAAGTAGGTTGAAAAGTCAAAATGTATTTTAATATAAAAAGTCTAGATATAACCTATCAATTAGAATCTGAGGACATACACCTAAAAAGGGAATGAAATAACATTCCAACCAGCCCCTAATGGAATATATGATGAATGGCAGATATGAGTACAATTTTAGGCCAAAATGGGATATAAAAAACGATAAAATTGCATGTAGGTGGATATTACAGAAGTAGAAATGGAACATTAATTTATGTGGAGACATCACCATATACCTTTTCGACAATGATTCGATCGCCAACACGAAGGGTAGGGTACATAGAAGAAGATGGTATATAACAGAGATGGGAGAAGGTAGACCAAAGAAGAAAAACCACGAGAAGTCTTAAGAAACCTTCAAGACCCGGCCATCGAAGGAACCCCCAACTCTGACATGGCATCCATCGTGATGAAGGATAAGTGATCAAAAAATTATACATCGCAGATGGCCTCAAGAAGCTCATTACTCAACTCAAACTTAACTAATTATGCTAATTATGGGAGAAAGAAGAAAGAACAATTATATGTGACAAGTCTTTAATCCAAAATGTTGCAGAATGTGAAATGAATTTTCACTTTCTGACTAGTTAAACAGAATTGTGGAGTTAGTTGGGTAGACTTGGTGACTAAGTTTCCTCAAAAACAAAAACAAAAAGGAGATGTACCTTTGTCTATGCCTACGCGGTTTGACTCTTACACTTGCATACAGTACCAACTTTTTTGTCTTTCGTTTATGTCTCAATTATTAACCGCTATATTTAACACTTTCAATTCAACCCAAGTAACGGATTAACCAACCAACAGTATAAATATGATTTCTTTTCCATAACACAAAGATTAGGATGAGAACAAATGCAGCAGTAATTTCTACTAGTTGTTTTTTATTGCAAGAATAATAACTTGTAAGACTATATACAATCATAAATTTTATGTACCACTGTGAAGAAGCATTACAACGTTGGAGGGAGGTGTTAGTATTATTGGGCTATTAAAAATTGTTAAGTTAGCCCAACCCAAGAGCAAGAAAAATGACAATAATGTCTCTGAAGTGAAGATACTAGAAAGAAAGAAACATCTGCAGCAGACGTCAGCGCACACGAAAACATAACATTTTGATAAGAAATCTCCAACAACTGTAGCTTAAAAATAGTTTAATGAAGAAATAAAACAAGCAAGGAAAAAGACAGACCATTTTTATTACTCGAAAATGACAAGAATGGTCTGATTTTAGTTACAAAATTTTTGTGATGATAAAAAACCTTAGGTACCTGAATTAGGGCGTGCGATTTTTCAAGGCAAAAATCTCAAAAAAAGACAAGGACAATCAATGGCTTGGCTCCACGTCTCACTTAATCTTATCAATATTCCAAAAATCTATTAATAAAATGTAATCTTCACCTCTCCACTATATCCTTTAACAGAGAATCCACACACTCAAAAATAGTAACAATGATTGCACGCCACTTATGCATAGTGTTGCTGCTGCTGCAGCTGCCCTTGCTAAAGGCAGCTGAAGAGGAAGCTTCAAGCAGCGATAGCATAATCTTCACGACACTTGGCAGAGCTGACTACGCTTTCGATATCTATTCCCTCCCAATTCATCATCATCACCCCCATCAAGAATTACAACTTACTGACGGACACTCCGTCAATTTTAACGGTCAATTCCTTCCCAATCATACTTCCATTAAACTCCTCACTGACCAAGATCCACCTTCTCTGCAACTCGTTTACGTTACTGAGAGAACCGGTTTTCCCACCATATACTACGACGCTGTTTACACACCCACCACCAAAAGAAGATCAGCACTTGAATCTCATATCATCAACGATAGAATTCAACTTCCTCTGTTACCCAATCACCTCACAGAAACGCACTCTCAACTTTCACTCAAAGATAAACCAAGTTTGACCAGCGACGGTGAATATTTAATCTACGTCTCAACACATGAGGATCCCGGCGTGCCACGTGTCAGCTGGACTGCTGTTTATTCCACCCATCTCAAATCGGGTAACACCCGAAGACTCACTCCATACGGTATCGCTGATTTCAGCCCCGCAGTATCTCCTACCGGGAAATGGACAGCAGTCGCTTCCTATGGCGGTAAAGGTTGGTCCGGCGAAGTAGAGGATCTCACTACAGACATCTACGTTTTCCTCACTCGAGACGGAACTCAACGACACAAGGTTGTTGAGCACGGTGGCTGGCCAAGTTGGGTCGACGATCGGACTATTTACTTTCACCGGAGAGGGAACGACAGTTGGTTGAGTATTTACAGAGCAATTCTTATCACTGATTCTTCTAACTCTGTTCTCATCGAACGAGTTACACCACCGGGTTTACACGCGTTTACACCGGCAACTTCACCGGGAAACAACAAATTCATCGCTGTCGCAACGAGAAGACCTGGCTCTAGCTTCCGTCACATTGAATTATTCGATCTGGTTAACAACGAGTTCAAGGAGCTAACTCGTTTTGTCTCTCCCAACGCTCACCATCTCAACCCGTTTATATCACCCGATTCAACCAGGGTCGGGTATCACAAGTGTAGAGGAAAAGAAAGTAACACCAGTCCTCAGTTTATGCTAGAGAATGTTCGGAGCCCCGTTCCAAATCTAACTCTCTTCCGGTTCACTGGTTCGTTTCCGGTTTTCTCGCCCTCTGGAGACAGAATTGCTTACGTTGAAATGCCTGGGGTTTACGTCGTGAACCGGGACGGTTCGAACCGAAAAAAGGTTTCTGATGCAATGGCTTTCTCAACCGCCTGGGATCGGGTTCGACCTAGTGTAATCTACACAGCTGTTGGAGAAACATTTGCATCGGAAAGCACTGAGGTTGATATCATATCCATCGATGTTGACCGAAATTTCGTCAAGAAGTTGACCCTGGACGGAAAGAACAATGCCTTTCCGTCACCATCACCAGACGGAAAATGGATTGTTTTCCGTTCGGGTCGATCAGGTCATAAGAATCTTTACATAATGGATGCCGTTCACGGAGAGAAAAACGGGCTTAAGAGATTAACAGAGGGTCCATGGTCGGATACAATGTGCAGCTGGTCCCCTGATGGAGAATGGATCGCTTTTGCATCGGATCGTCATAACCCGGGTAGTGGAAGCTTTGAAATTTATTTGATCCACCCGAATGGAACCGGGTTGAGGAAACTGATTCAAAGTGGTTCGGGTGGGAGGACGAATCATCCATATTTTAGCCCTGATGGAAAGAGTATGGTGTTCACGTCAGATTATGCAGGAATATCGGCTGAGCCAATCTCTAACCCGCATCATTATCAACCTTACGGTGAAATATTCACCGTGAGGTTGGATGGTTCGGGTTTAACGAGATTGACACATAATTCGTATGAAGATGGAACTCCAGCTTGGTCACCCAAATATATCAAGCCTGTGAATGTTGAGAGGCCTAAGGGTGGACCTTATTGTTCATTTGAAGATTGCCATTGGCTCAACAACATGCCAAACTACATTATTAGTACAGGGCTGCATGCACAATGTGGTCTGTAAATGGTGATGGCATATTAAACATCAGAGTAATGTATAGTAAATAATTAAGGTGGGATGTAAAAATTGTAGGTTGAGCGTTTATTGTTAATGTGGATTTGGCCTTGTATTCTATTCTACCTTTGTATTGTGTAAACTTTTTTGGTGGATATGTTCTATAAACAGAAGCAGCAATATAGAATATCAAGTACATTATTCTTATTAAACACATGATATTTAATTTGATTTAAATGTTGAGTTGTTTTTCAAACCTCGAGAAGGTTAGGAAGATTACATGAACTAGCACAATGGTGATACACTAAATCTAGAACCCCGAGTCTGTCATGCTTACTCACTACTACTAAATTTGTCATCTTTTCCATTACATCTACCTAGCAATTATTTGGGAAAAGATGTTTAGAAATTGGTCACATCTATCTATCTAGCCATCCATTAATGGTGCAGAAGAAGCAATAGCTAATGATACAAGTTGCTTCTTGAAGCGTCGGTTTTGTGGGCGGCATCAATCAAAGCAGATACAACAAGAAGCCCTTTGTGTCGATCTAACGCTTTCCAACTGGGAATTGGACATTCAATCAACACATCAACTCTCTGCTCAGTTCTGGAAAAATTCTTGAGGTATTGAAGGAGGGCAGTACTTCTTGGCAACATATTTATACTGAAAAACAAATAAACTGATGAGAAGATTATTAACAAAACAGATTATATACCATCTTAGAAAGTGTGTGTGCGCTTGAAAGTTAAGATGAATACGTTACCACCTTGTGCTGATTGTATTTCTCCTTAATTGCAGGCAAATTAGAATTAGGGCTGTTGCAACAAAGACGGTGGAGATCCTTTACACAAGCACACAAATCAGAAGGCTGGTATTGAGTGTAATGCTGCAATGTCGGATTCTGTTGCAAAAGACACAACCAAGCGAGTTAAGCAAAGCAAAATTTATGATTCCTTAATTATAATGGTACACATGAATCTTCATCATTAGCAGCATACCCATGGTTTCATTGAAGGGAAAAGCATATATTTGGCCAAGAATATTGAAGAAGCTGCTATAAGTGATGGAGCATAACAAAGCATACTGTACTCCAACAAAGATAATTCGGCGATAAAATTTGTCAAGCACTCTAGCTGTAGTGAAGGGACCTGAGCAATGCAAATGAAACCAATAATTTAGAAATGGAATCCTAATAATTAGAGTCATGTGCCATAACATACAAATCAGTGCTATCTCATCAAATGTGAGAAATGGAAATAATCATAAGTTTGAGTTTCTCTGTAATTTATCATTAGAATTGAGTGTGTAATGTGTTCTTACTTGCTTCTCCAATTACTTCTTAGCTTATAACATGTGTTCTTACAAGTTTGTGCAAAAAAAGTGTGTGAAAAATTAAGTGCTCGTGTTTGAACATCATATGACACAAGTGCGTGAGCCTTATAAATCACCAATTAAAAACAGAAGATACCTCGTCAATTCCTTGAGCTGCACGTACAAATCTTCTCAAGAAGCATTTAATTGTTGGGGCAGTCATTTCGAATTTTAGAAAATTCAAGACAGTAGATTCCATTTGCAAAACCTGCATGAAATGATTTGCTTGAGACTTGTAAACTTCAAATTATAGTATAATCAATACAAGTATTTAACCAAAGAATTCAACACAAACCTCATCCTTGAAGTATGTGTTATCAGTTATATAACAAAATTCCTCCACCTGAGGTGCACAAATCTCCTCATATTTACTGCCAACAATAATAAAAATAAATTCTTATTACTTCATGCCTAGAGATAAAACATTATCAGAAAAACACAAAGTTGTACGCTTCCTTACGAGGCAATCATCATAGAAGCAACTCCAAGCAATTGTAATTGTTGCCTGTTCATCGGATTCCCAGAAAGATATCGATCGATGTAGTTTACTGTCAAATATAATGTATCGGGTACAAGTCTATACTCTTCAGCCACCTGCAGTTGGAAATAGATATAGATAATTAGCAAATGCAAAGAGGTTTCACAGTGAACTCTATATTCTAATTGGCAAATGGCAAATGGCAAATTGCACTATACTACAAATCCAAATTGACCACATGTCTAATTGAATCAAAATGTAGGAATTGGCAAATCTACATGACTAATTGATCATCCAGAACTAGAAACATTACCTCCACTAGCCAATCAATCAATATAGCACGCATGCTGGGATTAATGTCCTTCTGAATTTTCTCCATGAAGTCTGTTGAAGGCCTTTTCTTTGTCTGAGATTCCAGAAAATTTGGAAATGATAAGAATATACTTAAGAATAAATAATTAATAATTTGATAGACAAATTTGTTACATTACTGTCCTGACAGTAAAAAAAATAATAAATCAATCTTATCATTTTAACTAAATAGTGTGATCAACCCATGCAGTCTTAAGTAATAAATGAGCTTCAATGAAGGTCAAATTGATCCTGAGTACCAAGTTTGAGTCCTAGCTAGAATAATCAGACTTGACTTACCCAATTTCCGTCGAGAAACGGAGGGTTAAACTCTTTTTTTCACTGACTAGTGCAAAATTAGTGTAAACTGCTTACACTTTGACAAAATGTGGTTTTATATACATTATATCTTATGTACAAACACAATACAGGGAAAATGAAGGTATACCTCAGATGCACGTAGATGCTTGTAGATATCACAGGCAAAGGTAGCACAGAGCTGAGGATCCATGTAATCATTATCAATATTAACAATTTTCTCTCCCTTTTCCAACTCAACAAGAATGTCTCTACTACAAATGTTACCTGAAAACAAATCAATCATTAATATATCATCTCAAAATGCACCAGTAAAACCAAAAGGGTAACCAAATAATCATAATTTATGAGACTATGAATATCAAAACAGTAACAAAATTTAACCTGATGGGTAATTAGAATCAGAAATATTGAGACTACAAAAAGTCTTCCTCTCAATAGAATCAACAGCTGGAACATCACTGTTATCCACATATTCGATATCAGGACTCTTGAAAGAATCACACGACGACATTGTCTCGTCCATAGAAACCGACATTCCATCGGATTTACCAGGAGACGATAAATCCATACTACTCGAAACCGGAACATTGAAGGTAGTAGGAGCAACCAATGGAGGAGGAGGAACAACTTCATTCCTTCCAGAAAATGATGAAGTAGTACTAGTAGTAGTAATGGCCTTAGGAAAAACAACAGTAGCGGATTTAACATTTGACAAAGTAGGTTTTTTGTTCACAGAAATCACAGAGCTTGAAGAAGAATTGCATGGTGAAGGTTCTTTCTTTGTCTTTGCAACTTTAGTCACCTGCAAAATTAACAATAACCCAATTCCAAAATCGTTATAATCACGCATAAAATTCAAATGGGTCTTCATATTTTGCTATGAAATTGAAAAAGAACGAATCTTTAAAGAAGATGAAAAAAAAAATATACCAAAGTGGATGAGTTGTTGCGGGAAGAATTTTGATTGGTGAGATTAGTGAGAGGAGGACGTTTCTTGGCAGAGGCGGCTAAAACTTTTCCGGCGTTGTTTTCTGATGTTAAAGTGGTAACTGGTGGGTGTCGTTTCGCCATTGATGATGTCGTTGAAGAAGAAAACGATGAACGACGATTATTATGATTCGACATTTTCAAATTTTGATTCAATGAAAGAAAGAAAAGAAATAAGCAAGAAGAGTGATTTGAACTTCTTTTACTTTGCTATGGTTTGAAACAGAACGTTTTCTTTTGCTTTGGTTTGAAACTTTTTCAGTGAAAAGAAAGAAAGAAAGAAAAGAGAGTGTGTTTGTGTTTGTACGTGAGTGTAATAAATTTTGTTATTTATGAAGGAATTGTGCTTTTGATGAGGGGGAAAGTGAAGGTTTAAAATGGGGGAAAGATCTGGACCGTTGATTGGGTTTCGGTATTCGTTAGCTTAGGAGCGGGGTGGGGCCCATTAAGGTAGTACCCTGAAGTTGAGGGATCTGAAGGGAGCTATGTGTATGTATTTTGAATTTGAATTCAAATATCAAACGGTCACTGAATTCATTCTGTCTTTTATTGTGAGGAAGAGGGGTATCCCAATTCCCAACCATATTTTCTGCCTACTTGTCCATTTTCTATTTCTAATGTCACTTTTGAAAAAATTCTAATTTAAATTGTGTAGAATTCAAATTTATGCATGGAGATGCGAGAGAGTGACTTAAATTATAACCTAAGGTATGGAAGAAAATCTTGAATGTAAATAGTACATGAAATATGTTTTATTTTGTCATTACGTAAACAGCTGGGGTACAGTGGCCAATTCAATAACTTAGATTTAAGTCACGGTCATATTCCAAAAATGTTTTGTTTTATCATTGCATAACAAGTTTTCGTGATTTAGGGGATTGTGTTTGAAATTTGGTTGTTCTTCTAAAAAATATATATTAAGGGAGGTGTATTGGATTAGGATTTTGAAGGACAATTTTTGCTTAAAAAAATCTCGAGGATTTTAAAAGATTTTATGGGAT